>ERZ779842.1542-NODE-1542-length-18512-cov-5.836972_pt1 | contig 18512 bp, 15 predicted proteins | sample MGYA00511095_ERZ779842 | MGnify/ENA primary metagenome ERZ779842 (study PRJEB29588, sample SAMEA2154036) | human gut metagenome | biome: human gut; feature: human-associated habitat; material: faeces | place: Denmark | collected 2008/2010 ... | reverse complement strand
GGTTATGCAATCTGGGAGAACATCCAGCATGAGCTGGACCGCCGCTTTAAGGAAACCGGAGTTCAGAATGTATATATGCCGATTTTCATTCCGGAGAGCCTTCTGGAGAAAGAAAAAGATCACGTAGAAGGCTTCGCGCCGGAGGTTGCATGGGTAACCCACGGCGGCCTGGAGCCGCTTCAGGAGCGTCTGTGCGTGCGCCCGACCTCAGAGACTCTGTTCTGTGATTTCTATGCAAAGGATATCCACTCTTACCGTGACCTGCCGAAGGTATACAACCAGTGGTGTTCTGTAGTCAGATGGGAAAAAACCACCCGTCCGTTCCTGCGTTCCAGAGAGTTCTTATGGCAGGAGGGCCACACCGCTCACGCAACCGCAGAGGAAGCTGAGGCAAGAACCATCCAGATGCTGAATCTGTACGCAGACTTCTGTGAGCAGGTGCTGGCTATTCCGGTTATCCGCGGACAGAAGACCGATAAAGAGAAATTTGCAGGCGCGGAGGCTACCTATACCATTGAGTCCCTGATGCACGACGGAAAAGCACTGCAGTCCGGAACCAGCCATAACTTCGGTGACGGCTTTGCAAAGGCATTTGGCATTCAGTATGCAGCAAAGGACAACACCCTGCAGTATGTTCATCAGACCTCCTGGGGTATGACCACCCGTATGATCGGTGCGATCATCATGGTACACGGCGATAACAACGGTCTGGTACTGCCGCCGAGAATCGCTCCGACTCAGGTTGTGATCGTTCCGATCCAGCAGCAGAAAGAGGGCGTTCTGAATAAGGCCTTTGAGTTAAGAGATGTTCTTTCTAACTTCAGGGTAAAGGTGGACGATTCCGACAAGAGCCCGGGCTGGAAATTCAGTGAGTCTGAGATGCGCGGAATCCCGGTACGTGTGGAGATCGGACCGAGAGATATCGAAAACAACGAGGCGGTTCTGGTTCGCCGTGATACCCACGAGAAGATTACCGTTTCCTTAGATGAGATCGAGGCAAAGGTAAGCGAACTCTTAGACACCATTCAGAACGATATGCTGGAGCGCGCAAGAGCACACCGCGATTCCCACACCTACGTTGCAACCACCTACGATGAGTTTGTAAAAACCATCAACGAGAAACCGGGCTTTGTAAAGGCTATGTGGTGCGGCGATCAGGCCTGCGAGGACAAGATCAAAGAAGACACCGCAGCAACCTCCCGCTGCATGCCGTTCGCGCAGGAGCATCTGTCCGACAAGTGCGTATGCTGTGGAAAACCGGCCAAGAAGATGGTTTACTGGGGCAGAGCATACTAAAATTTTATGTTCCGATATTTCAAAGGGACCCTGGAAAGCGCTACATACGGCAGCCTTTCCAGGGCCCCTTTTTGTATGATGGGAAATTTATGTCCAGAAATTCCGGACCAGTTCAATAAAGTACTTTGCAGCCTCGCTTAAGTAGCCGTTCTTGCGGTAATTGGCCACGATGTCCCAGGATGGGTGGGTTGGAAATGCGAAACAGCTGATCCCTTTTGGCAGTCTGCGCACATAGTATTCCGGCACTACGCCGCAGCAGAGATTTGCTTCGATCATGGACAGTACCGTGTTATTGCTGGCGGTTTCAAACAGCACATTCGGGGTGAAGCCGGACTTGCGGAAAATCTCATCGGTGATGGCCCGGATGGTAGATTCCTTATACATCAGAACGAAGGGTTCATACTGAAAGAGGGTCAGGTTTGCGATGGGGAAAGGTGCGGACGCTGTCTGTGTGGCTGCCAGCTGCTCAGCGGCCGGGTGAATGCTGGGCACCAGAAGAAAAATTTCTTCCTCACCAAGCTTTATGTACTCACTGTCGGTTCTCTGGCGTTCAGAAAGTGTCTGAAAACCAATATCCAGGTTGCCCTGGGATATCATCTGCTGCTGGCGATGCACGCTTAGTTCATGAGGTTCCACAATGACGTTGGGATAAGCCTGGTGAAAAGACGGGTAGACATGGGTAAACATTTCGCTACCGCGGCCTGGGGTAAATCCAATCGAGAGGCGTCCTTTCTTGGCATCGGTCATGTCGTTGATGAGGTTGTAGGTGCGCTGCTTAATCCGCAGGATTTCCCTCGCGTTGTCTAAATAAACCTGTCCGATTTCGGTGGGGCGCATATCCACCTTACTGCGGTGGAAAAGCGGTGCGCCCAGCTCCTTTTCCAGCCGCAGAAGCTGCTGGTTTAAGGCGGACTGGGTCACGAACAGCTTCTCCGCCGCGCGGGTAATGCTGTGCTCATCATCAATTTTCACAATATATTCAATCTGTTTTAAATCCATAAGAAATGCCTCCGGTTACGCATGCTTCTGTTCCTCCCATTCATTGTAAAGCTCCTTCCAGGCATCAGCAAAGTGTCTGGATATCGCGGTTGGGTTACGCCGCAGGATAGACGGGCGGACTATAGGCTTTTTGCTGTTTAAGAGACGGGCGGTATCGGCCATCTTTTCGTTCAGGGAGCTGATACGGGCTGCCAGAGCGGCTTTGTGAGCAACAGCAGTCTCAGCCAGTTCATCCCGGCGTGCGGCCACAGTCTCTTTGTGGGCTGCAACAGCCTCTTCCAGCGCTTCCCTGCGTGCTGCAGCCTTCTCTTTGCCAGCTTCCACATTTTCGGCAACAGCTACACGCAGTTCTTCTTTTGCGTTCTCAATATTCTGGGCGGTTTCAGCTTTTAACAGGGCAAGCTGTACTTGCATTTCCTCCAGCTCGGCCCGCAGTTTCGCAACACTTTCCAGTGCTTTGGCCAGGCTGAGCGCTTCCTTCGTGGACTGGATGGTATCCATGACAAAGCATCCGCTGACTGCGCCTAAGAGGCACCATTCCAGTGCCGGAGGCAGGTTCAGAACAAAGTGTTCAATGGGTTTGTGAATGACCTCAGTCATAAAAATCGTTAGAAATCCCCAGGCAATCGAAGAAGTCAGGCAGATGTAACCGTGGAGGTTAAATTTCTGGTTGCTGTAATCCCAGTAGCGGACTTTGAACAGCCGCTCCATCACATAGCCGGTTACGTATTCCAGCAGGGTGGCTGCCACCACGCCAGAGCAGTAAACCAGGAACAGATTGTTTTTGACGGGCAGGGATACCCACAGCATCATCACCGCCCCGGTGCCGTACAGAGGCAGCATGGGAAGCCGCAGGAAGCCGCGGTTGACGAAGTGATGCTGCTTTAAGGAAACGTAGGTGGATTCAAAAACCCAGCCGCAGAAGCAGTAAATATAGAAGAAAGTAAGCCAGTGATACCAGGCGTAAGTGTACATAATCTTAGTCCTCTCTTGCTAATCAACAATTTTCCTCAGTTTAGCATATCCGAAAAAAACCTTCAATACACATTCCACGCCTTTTGTTTAGAAAGAAAACATGGACAAATGATATTTGCCTGTGCTACAATCAACAAAAATGTAGTTACATAAATTGTAGCTGGATAAAAATGTATTCACTGAAAAGGGAGAAAGGAAAGAGAGCTATGAACTTAACATATCAGAGCACAAGAGGCGGAGAGAGCGGACTGACTGCATCTCAGGCAATCTTAAAAGGACTGGCTGACGACGGCGGCCTGTTTATGCCGACTTCAATCCCGAAACTGGATGTAACGATGGAAGAGCTGGCAGGCATGACCTACCAGGAGACTGCATACCGTGTCATGAAACAGTTCTTAACAGACTTCACCGAGGAAGAGCTGCGTTACTGCATCGACCACGCTTACGACAGCAAGTTTGACACGGAGGAGATCGCTCCGCTTGTCAAGGCGGACGGCGCTTATTATCTGGAGCTGTTCCACGGAAGTACCATCGCCTTCAAGGACATGGCACTGTCCATTCTTCCGTATCTGATGACTACCTCTGCAAAGAAGAATCATGTGGAGAATGAAATCGTTATCCTGACTGCAACCTCCGGAGATACCGGTAAGGCTGCTATGGCTGGTTTTGCGGATGTACCGGGAACCCGTATCATCGTGTTCTATCCGAAGGGCGGCGTCAGCAAGGTTCAGGAGCTGCAGATGGTAACTCAGAAGGGCGCCAACACCGCGGTTGTCTCCATTCACGGCAACTTTGATGATGCCCAGACCGGTGTGAAGAAGATCTTTGGCGACAGAGAATTTGCTGCAAAGCTGGCTGCAAAGGGCTTCCAGCTTTCCTCCGCAAACTCCATCAACATTGGCCGTCTGGTCCCGCAGGTGGTTTACTATGTTTATGCTTACGCCAAGCTGGTGCAGAACGGAGAAATCCAGAACGGTGATCTCATCAATGTGACTGTTCCGACCGGAAACTTCGGCAATATCCTGGCTGCCTACCTGGCAAAACAGATGGGCGTGCCGATCAAGACCCTGATCTGCGCATCCAACGACAACAAGGTTCTGTATGATTTCTTTAAGACCGGAACCTATGACCGCAAGAGAGACTTTATCCTGACCAATTCTCCGTCTATGGATATCCTCATCTCCAGCAACTTAGAGCGGCTGATCTATTTAAGCACTGGTTGTGACGCTGCGGTCAATAAACAGCTCATGGAAGATCTGAGCACGAAGGGAGCTTACACCGTTACCGATTCCATGAAAGCTTTTATGAAGGACTTTGCAGGCGGCTATGCTACTGAGGCTGAGAATGCTGCAGGCATCAGGCATCTGGCAGATGAAACCGGATATATCATTGATACGCATACTGGCGTGGCTTCCTGCGTATATAAAAAGTATGTGGCAGAGACCGGAGACAAGACTCCGACCGTCATTGCGTCTACCGCAAGCCCGTACAAGTTCTCCCACAGCGTTATGGCGGCAGTGACCGGCAAGGAGGCAAAGACAGATGAGTTTGCGTCCATTGATGCTTTGTGCAAGGCATCCGGCGTAGCCATCCCGCGCGCAGTGGAGGAGATCCGCAACGCAGAGATCCGTCACAACAGAGAGTGCGACGCAGCCGACATGGAAAAGACAGTGGCAGAGATTCTGGGCTTATAATTCGTTATCTGCTTCACAAAAAACTGTTTTTGTAATATAATAAAGACAGTTGTAAGCCTATAGCCTGTGTTTGGGACAGGCTGTGGGGCAAACTATAGAAAAACGGAGGTTTTGAACATGTTAGTATCTGCAACAGAAATGCTGAAAAAGGCAGTAGAAGGACACTATGCAGTAGGTCAGTTCAACATTAACAACCTGGAGTGGACCAAGGCCATCCTGGCAACCGCACAGGAGTTAAACTCCCCGGTTATCCTGGGCGTATCTGAGGGCGCAGGAAAATATATGACCGGATTTAAGACCGTTTCCGCTATGGTAAAAGCCATGATCGAGGAAATGAACATTACCGTTCCGGTAGCACTGCACTTAGACCACGGCACCTACGATGGCTGCTATAAGTGCATTAAGGCAGGTTTCTCATCCATCATGTTCGATGGTTCCCACTATGCCATCGAAGAGAACGTAGAGAAGACCAAAGAGTTAGTAAAAGTTGCTCACGCTATGGGTCTTTCCATCGAGGCTGAGGTCGGTTCCATCGGCGGTGAGGAAGACGGCGTGATCGGTATGGGCGAGTGCGCAGATCCGAACGAGTGCAAGATGATCGCAGACCTGGGCGTAGACTTCCTGGCAGCAGGTATCGGCAACATCCACGGCAAATATCCGGCAAACTGGCAGGGCTTAAGCTTTGAGACTCTGGCAGCAGTCAAGGAGAAGGTGGGCGACCTGCCGTTAGTTCTTCATGGCGGTACCGGTATCCCGGCTGACATGATCAAAAAAGCGATCGATCTTGGTGTGGCAAAGATCAACGTAAATACCGAGTGTCAGCTTTCCTTTGCAGACGCTACCCGTAAGTATGTCGAGGCAGGCAAGGATTTAGAGGGCAAGGGCTTCGATCCGCGTAAGCTGCTCGCACCGGGCGCAGAGGCTATCAAGGCAACTGTAAAAGAGAAAATGGAGCTGTTCGGTTCCGTTGGAAAAGCCTGAAAATCAGTGCTTTGAAAAAAATACGGGAAAATGCAAAAAAACACTTGCTTTTTCCAACCTGATGGTTTATTTTAATTAGGGAACAATGGTGTTCTTCCAAAAAGGAAGAGCACCATTTTTTTTAACCAGATACCCAGCTTAAGAAAATTAAGTATACATAAAAATAATTTAGGGCAGGGTGAGGAGACCGGGAACGGCAATTCTAAGTGAGAGGAAGGAAAAGTCTATGAGCGAAGTTATGAATGTAGCTGAGATTTTTGGCAAGAACGTCTTCAACGAAACCGTTATGAAAGAACGCTTACCAAAGAGCGTTTTCAAGAAAATGAAAAAGACCATCGAAGATGGTGCTGAGCTGGATCCGTCCATTGCAGATGTGGTTGCGCACGCAATGAAGGACTGGGCAATCGAGAGAGGGGCAACCCATTACACCCACTGGTTCCAGCCGCTGACTGGCGTAACCGCAGAGAAGCACGACTCCTTCATTTCCGCACCGGATGCGGAGGGCAAGGTAATCATGGAGTTTTCCGGCAAGGAGCTCATCAAGGGTGAGCCGGATGCATCCTCCTTCCCGTCAGGCGGCCTGCGCGCTACCTTCGAGGCAAGAGGCTATACCGCATGGGACTGCACCTCCCCGGCCTTCTTAAGAGAAGATGCCTGCGGCGTGACTCTTTGTATTCCAACCGCGTTCTGTTCCTATACTGGTGAGGCACTGGATCAGAAGACCCCGCTTCTTCGTTCTATGCAGGCGATTGACGAGCAGTCCTTAAGAATCTTAAGACTCTTCGGCAACACCACCGCAAAGCGTGTCAGTCCGTCCGTTGGACCGGAGCAGGAGTACTTCATCGTAGACCGTCAGAAGTACTTACAGAGAAAAGACTTGATCTACACCGGCCGCACCCTGTTCGGCGCTATGCCTCCGAAGGGCCAGGAGCTGGACGATCACTACTTTGGCGCCATTCGTGAGCGCATCGGTGCTTACATGAAGGCAGTCAACGAGGAGCTTTGGAAACTGGGCGTTACCTCCAAGACCCAGCACAACGAGGTTGCTCCGGCACAGCACGAGCTGGCTCCGATTTACGATCAGGCAAACCTGGCAGTTGACCACAACCAGATGGTTATGGAAACCTTAAAGAAAGTTGCCGGACGTCAGGGCCTTACCTGTCTGCTTCATGAGAAGCCATTTGCAGGTGTGAACGGTTCCGGTAAGCACAATAACTGGTCTCTTACCTCTGATGATGGTGTGAACCTGTTAAACCCGGGCGATACCCCGCACGAGAACATTCAGTTCCTTCTTGTTCTGGGCTGCATCTTAAAGGCAGTCGATATTCATGCAGACCTGCTTCGTGAATCAGCGGCTGATATCGGAAACGATCACCGTCTGGGCGCAAACGAGGCACCGCCAGCAATCATTTCCGTATTCCTGGGCGAGCAGCTTGAGGATGTCATCGACCAGCTGTGCAGCACTGGTGAGGCAACCCACTCCAAGAGCGGCGGCACCTTAAAGACCGGCGTTGCAACCCTTCCGGATCTGGACAAAGACGCAACCGACCGTAACCGTACTTCACCGTTTGCTTTCACCGGAAACAAGTTTGAGTTCCGTATGGTAGGCTCATCCGATTCCATCGCTCCGGCAAACGTAGTCCTGAATACCATCGTTGCAGAGGCATTCAAAGAGGCAGCAGATGAGCTGGAGAAGGCAGAAGACTTCGATACTGCAGTTCATGACATGATCAAGAAACTGCTTCGCGATCACAAGCGCATCATCTTCAACGGCAACGGTTACTCCGATGCATGGGTAGAAGAGGCAGAAAGACGCGGTCTTCCGAACATCTGTTCCATGGTAGAGGCTATCCCAGCGCTTACTACCGAGAAGGCAGTAAAACTCTACGAGTCCTTTGGCGTATTCACCAAGGCAGAGCTGGAGTCCCGTGCTGAGGTTGAGTATGAGGCATATGGCAAGATGATCAACATCGAGGCAAGAACCATGATCGACATGGCAAGCAAGCAGATCATTCCGGCTGTCATCAAATACACCACCCAGTTAGCTGGTTCTCTTGGCGCAGTCAAGGCTGCATGCCCGGAGGCAGATACCAGCGTACAGGCTGAACTGCTTACCGAGACCTCTGCTCTTCTGTCTGATATGAAGGTTGCCCTGGCAGCCCTGATCGATATTACGGAAGAGGCAGCAGGCGTTGACGGTGCTGAGACTCAGGCACACGTTTACCACGAAAAGGTGGTTCCGGCTATGGCAGCACTCCGTGCACCGGCAGATAAGCTGGAGATGATCGTGGACAAAGACCTGTGGCCATTCCCGAGCTACGGCGATCTGATGTTTGAGGTATAATCTTGAATAAGATTCAAATTTGATAGAATGCAAAAAGGAGTTCTGGCAGTGTTCAGAACTCCTTTTTGCATGGGCGCATATCGAGGAGGTGCCGGTGCTGCGTACGCCTGATTTCACGATAGTTCTTCTATTGCTTCTAATTCCAGGAAAAACGTTCTTTTTTCAAACTTTTCCATACATCTGCGATACGTGTGATAATCTGTTTTTTGGTTTTATCCATCTTGATCTGATTGGACCAGATCAGGGAGAAGTGGAAGTGATAGCTGTCTTGAAAGTCGAGAATATAGAAGTGTTTTTCAGCATCCGAAGAGATCAGACAGGTGGGGAGAAATGCAGCCCCGCGCCCTTCGTTTAAAAAATCCAGTGCCATGATGTGATCGTTGACTTCGTAGATTCTGCTTAGGGAAATGTGATTCCGCGAGAGAACCTGATTTTGCAGTTCGCGGGTGTAAGTTCCCTTTTTCAGCAGGATAAAAGGGAGATTGCTGCAGTCAGCCAGCGTCGGCGTGCCGGAAATGCGTCCGCGCAGATATGCTTTTGGAACCAGAAGACGCGGGAAGTCTTCACCGAGAATGCATTCGGACAAAAGCGGATTTTCAAGCATCGGGATTCCAAGGATTCCGAGATCTGCCAGATTATTGAGCAGGTAGGCCAGACCGATTCTGGTATCTGTGCGTATGAGTTCGATGTCAGAATCTGGAAAATCATTGCTCAGGACAGTCAGAATATCCGATGTGATGATATCATAGAGCATGGGAACGACCGCAATGCGGATGGATGCATGTCTCTGCGATACAATATTTAGTTTTTCGTATGTTTTCTCCCGGATTTCCAGGATCTGACGCGCGCCGCGCAGAAAAATATTTCCCTCTTTTGTCGGAAACATACGCTGATTTTCCCGATAAAAGATCGGATAGCCCAGCTGTGCTTCTGCATGTTTTAAGCACTGGCTGATCGCGGAGGGGGAAACATAAAAACGTCTGGCTGTCTCACTTATGGTCCCGGTTTCTTCCAGAGTCAGGAGATATTCATAATTGCTTGTATTCATATGTGTAAAACCTCTTTTTCCGTTTTGACATATAGTAATCTGCATATTGGTGCATGTAGTAAGGACTGCCCCAGTTGTTCATCAGCAGATGAATCAGATATTCCTCGGCCTGTGACAAGGGATGTCCGCGCCGGATACCGATTCCTTGATGAACGGTAATTCTGGGTGAGATGGAATACGCGCAAATGCCGTCTGCTGGATTGTAGTAGGCATCTGGGATCAGGGCGGCTCCGACTCCATTTAGAACCATCTCGTAAAGCAGCGGGACAATATTAGACCGAAACACAATATTATTTTCCTGACCGGCCCAGCGCAGCAGCTTTAAAACGGTTTCATAGTAAGAGGTTTGCGGAAGACTCGTCAGGAACGGTGTATCCGTAAGTGTGGCCAGATCCATAACCGGGTAAGGCTTATTCGGGAGAAGGGAAGCTGGATCGTAGGAACGTGGATGGCCGGGCGGCAGCAAAAGCAGAAGTTCTTCATCCATAAATTTTAAATACTCCAGTTCCGGAAGATTGGAATCGGAGGAGCCGAGCAGCGACATGGTGATGTCCCCGCTTAGAAGAAGTTCTTTAAGCAGCGAGTTTTTTTCGCCAATGAATTGCAGTTCAATATTGGGATAATGTCCGCGGAATTTGTTGAATATTTTGGCAAAGGCTTGAGCGCCGCGAATCGGGCTGCCGCCCAGAATGATCGTTTGTGCGGAGTTGTGGAACAATGCATCCAGTTCATTCCGCACGTTCCTGGCAACTTCCATGCATGCTCTGCAGCCTTCCAGATAAATCTGTCCGCTTTCCGTGAAAATGAGTCCGCGGCGAGAGCGGATCACCAGCGGAGTTCCGAGTTCGGACTCTAGGTGATTCAGCCATTTGGAGAGTGCTGGCTGAGAAATGTTGAGTTTGGCTGCAGCCTGTGTAAGTGAATTCTCGTTGGCCAGGACAGTCATGTAAAACTGGTCTTTTAAAAACATGGTACCTTCCTCTTTTTGCATAAAAGCATAACTTTTACTTAAAATTACCATGAATATTCGAAACTTGTCAAGGAAAAACCAGTGTATTATACTTTAAATATAATAAAATTTACTTAAAGAGGAGAGGTAACATTATGCAGATGTATATTGTTTTGGCGCTTCTGGTGTTCATGATCTTTATGTTTTTCACCAATAAAGTGCCGTATGGAGTGACCACCATGACCTGCTGTGTGGTTCTTGCACTGACTGGAGTGTTTGATATTCCGACTGCGTTTTCTGGACTAGCCAACAAGACAACGATCTTGGTTGCCTGCATGTTTACGATTGCCTATGCGTTTGGCAAGACCAGCTTGATCAATAAGATCCGTGCAGGAATGGAAAAGATCAAGGAAAAGAGCGGAATCGGTTTTATTGTTTTTCTGTTTCTTGTGACAATTGTTCTTGCCCAGCTGATGGGAAGAACTGCGATCGTATCGATTGTTGCCCTGTTTTTAGTTTCTCTGGATGACAATGACGAGATCTGCGGATCTCGCATGATTTTTGCTGCATTCACGGTTCTGGCGGCATGGAGCCTGAAATTGCCGATCGGTCTTGGCGCAACTTCTTCCGCAACCGCGAATGCGTATTATGAGGGGATTATCAACAATCCGGCTCTGATGCTTCTTCCAGCTGATTTTATCAAAGTGTCCTTTATTCCGTGCGCAGCACTCACTATATATGCACTGTTTGCATGGAGGCTCATTCCGAAACATTCCATCAGCACAGATGGGGTGAAGGAAGTAAAGACGACGGCTGCCATTGACCCGAGGGAAGAAATGATCATCAACGTAGTGTTTATTGTAGTAATCCTGGGATTCATTTTTGGTGCGAAGATTGGCAATCTGATGTATGTGATTCCGGCAGTCGGTGTTCTGGCACTGATTTATACCAAGGCTCTGAGCACGAAAGAAGCAGTAAACTCCCTGACATCCGATATGGTATGGATGATCGCAGGTGTTCTGGTGATGTCTGATGCAATCGGTAAATCTGGGGTGGGCGATCTGATCGGAAACAGCCTGTTAAGAATTCTGGGAGATCATCCGTCTGGATTGATGGTTCTGGTTGTATTTGCGGTAGCTTCGATTATCATGACCACATTCATGTCCAACACCGGTACGGCTGCAGTACTTACCCCGATTGCAGCTTCTCTGTCGCTGGTTGCAGGCATGGATCCGCGAGGAATTGTACTTGTTATCAACATCGCATCCGTTATGGCTGTTGCGTTCCCGAGTGGTTCTGCAGAGTGTGCACTGGCCTTTGCGATCGGTCAGCATCAGCCGGCAAAGCTGCTGAAATATACGCTTCCTTATCTGCTGATCGCAATTGTAACCTTGTCTATATCTGCAAGCATTTTCTTCCCGGTATATCCGGCATAATCAAGACTGAGAAGGAGAGAAAACTTATGAGATCCTATTTGATGGAACCGGTAGCACAGAAGCTGCCGGATGCTGCTGAGGCAACAATTGATCGGAAACATTATTACAGACAGTTTCTGCATGGATATTACCAGTTTGACTGTGTGGTGACGAGAGAAGTAACCCGTTCTGCAAAGTTTTATATTCCGGAGGGGTCTATCTATAATCAGCCTACGGTGTTTATCGGCATTCCGGGCGATAGAAATCCGTGGGAGTTTATGGTGGAGAGCGGATGGAAGGCGCTTTCTGACCAGTATGGCCTTTATCTGGTTCTCATGGAAGCTGCAGATGAATCCGGATGGAAAAATGATGAGGCAGATCTGGCGTATCTGAACGCCTTGAACAATGATCTGGCACTTCGTCCGATGTTCTGTTCCTTCCAGCCGAATTTTTATGCAGTCGCTTATGGAGATGCGGCGGATGCAATCGGAAAACAAAGTAGAAAAGCACCGAGAGCCTATGCAGCAGTAGCACTGATTGGCACGAGCGGTCTTGACTCTGCGGAGGCGGAAGAACTGACTAGTACAGAAACACGGGTGTCAGGAGTGATGTATGCGGAAGTGCAGTGGCCTGTATGGCTGGTCTATGAGGAACAGAATGAGGATACAGAACGTATCGTTTCTTATTATAAACATGCAGATCACAGTCAAGAAAAAGGCGTAAAAGAAAAATTTGGAATTACTTGGCTTCCGCAGGCAGGAGGTTCTGAAGATGAACATTGGTGTGCAAAAGTGATTGCGGATCAGAAAGTATGGTCAGAGTGTGTAAATCGGGATTACAGTGAAGCAATTCTCACAGAACTATTTGACGGGATTTACCGTTATCCGGGCAATAACAATGGAGCACTCCGAAAAGCAGGAAATATATATGACCGTGGCTTCAAAAAATATTCCGAGGATATCTGGGGTGGTTATTATGCAGATCGAAGAGACACGTATCGCAGAGAATGGTATGTATACCTTCCGGATTCTGCGCCAAAAGATCAGCCGGTTCCTGCCGTGTTTGTATTTCACGGCGCGGGCGGCAGCGGCGATGAGATCGCAGACCGGATCGGCTGGAGCTATGTTGCGGAAAAATATGGTTTTCTTATCATCATGCCGTCTGCTTCGGAACCGAATGAGGTGCGGGAAATCAGTGATATCCGTACCAACAATATATTCCGCGCGATGTGGAACTGCGGAAATCCGCAGCCGGAACGGCCAGAAGATCTTCGATTTATCGATTTCCTGTATCGGTGGCTCCCAGAGCATTATTCCGTGGATCTGGATCGAATCTATGCCAGCGGACAGTCTTCAGGAGGCATGATGAGCTGGGCTTGCGCGGCTTATCGCCCGGATTATTTTGCAGCTGCAGCACCATTTTCTTCCAGAAATATTGACATCGAGGCATTGTGGAGAGGGGAAAAAGAAAATCCACCGGTGGAAAGTTCCCTGATTCCGATCCAGGCGAATCTTGGATGCTGCGATGCGGCTTTCAAAGGTGGATTTACCCAGTCACAGGAATTGATTGATTACTGGTGTGAGCGTTATCATCTGACAAAACATTGGGCGGATTATTCCTTTATGTCAGATGGAGAAAACTGCAGTTATCGGGACGGTCTGATGACTCACTATGTGTTTGAAAATACAAACCAGGTGCCGCTGCTTCATTTGACGGAAACGACCACCAAAGCACATGCAACCTGGCCAAGTGAATGCGAGCAGGTATGGACCGAGTTCTTTACGAAATTTACAAAAGATCATGAGAAAAAAGATCTTTTTTATAAAGGAAAACTTGTCTAAGGAAAATCATATAGTTTGTGAAAAAACTTCCGGAAAAGCAGGAATGCTGCATCTGGAAGTTTTTTTATTTCATGGGAAATTACGTCCTATGAAACAAAAAACGTTCCACAAGGATGCGCCAAGGAACATTCTTTCTTATAATGGAAAAGACTGGTTGATTTGTCCGGTAGCCTGCGTGTCAGAAATCCGTAAGAAAGAGTTCGCATTATTCTGTTGAATAATTTGCCATGTATTGCTAAAATGGAAATCATAGGATGCAGTGTGTTTTTATTTCCTGAAAATGCTTCAGACTGCAGGAAGGATGAAGAGGTATTATATATGAAGAAAAAAGGTTTGGCAATGTTTGCCCTGGCAGCAGTCATGAGCCTTGGCGCGGTGGGGATTACAGCGTTTGCGGCCGGCTGGTCACAGGAAGGCAGCAACTGGGTATACTATAATAACAATGGAAGCAAGGTAACCAATGCGTGGCGTCAGGCACAGGATGGAACCTGGCGTTATCTGGAAAGCAGCGGAGCCATGGCAACCAACAAATGGGTCGATAACGATGATTACTATGTAGATGCCAGCGGTATCATGATCACCAATAAATGGCTTCAGGTGGCAAACAGCCGGAAAACAAGTGGGTATGACTGGTATTATTTCGGAAATAACGGCAAGTGCTCGAAAGAAAAATGGGTGCAGATCGATGGTAAGTATTATTATTTCGGAGATACCGGCGCCATGGAGACTGGCTGGATCCTGGATGACATGTATTACTGCGATGATGTGGGCGTTATGGTGACCGGATGGAAGAAACTGACCCCGCCGGAGGAATATCAGGATGAGGACAAGCACACCGGTCCGTTTGAAACTGCCAGTGATGGTCAGTACTGGTACTATTTCGGAACCAACGGAAAGAAAACGGTTCCAAGCGAGAACGGAACCAATATCAAACAGAAAAAGATCAACGGAACCTATTATTGCCTGCGCGAGGACGGTGCTGTTCAGACCGGCTGGGTCTGCGTCACCGGCGATGAATCCGACAACATTGAGGATTACCGCCTGGTAGATGCCGAGGGAAAAGTCCGCACCGGCTGGTATTCTGCCGAGCCGCCGGAATATCTGGCGGGGCATTATGATCATGACGTGGAGTGGTTCTATTTCAATTCCAAGGGCGTTCCGGAAGTGGGACCGGCAAAGGGCAGTGCGAAAACCAGTGATTTAAAGCGCATCAACGGATATACACATCTGTTCAATGAATATGGAACTCCTGTATATGGCGTTCAGAAGGTGTATACCAACAGCAGTGAGTATACCGCCTATTACTTTGGCAATTATCCGCAGAGCAGTATGCTGACGGGCAAGTACAATATCACGGAGGGAGGAGTTCCCTGGCCGTATTATTTCAACTCTACCGGAAAAGGCTATACCGGTGTGTATGACAATTATCTATATTATATGGGTAAACTGCAGAAGGCAGATTCCGGCAGCAAATACGAAGTCTTCTCCGTTCCGAACGGAAATAGCTATAAGAACTATGTAGTGAACACTTCCGGCAAGATTGCCAAGAACACTACGGTCAAGGACAGCAATGGCGTAAAATACAAAACCAACAGCAGCGGTGTCCTGATCAAAGAAGATGACGAGAGCGTAGACGGCGGAAGTTACCGCAGCCCGGAAGAACCGGAATGGGATAACGAATAAAACAGAATACCATTACAGAAACAGAGGCTGATACAGGGAAAAGCTGTATCGGCCTCTTTACTGTATTATATATAGAAGAAACACAGCTCTGGCCAATGCGCGGAAAATTGCATGAGAATAAAAACATTAAAATAATAGATAAAATACTTGCTTTTATGGGAAGACTATGATATTATACAAAGGCTGTGACATGATAGCAATGAAGCGCGAGGTTGCTGCCAAAATGGCAGGTTTTCCGTGGAGCGAATGTCAAGTTAGGAAACTGACGACAAGTCACTGTACCAATTTAACAGCTGTAGTAAAGAGTAATTGCAGTAACGCAGTGTGTAGTCCGCGCGACACACACGGAGATGTGTACAGTCACCGCTTGTCGTACTTCAAACAAAAGTGCGAAAAGGAGGCGACTTTTTTTATGGCAAGTCAAGTAATGAGAATCACATTAAAAGCTTATGATCATCAGTTAGTTGATCAGTCTGCTGGAAAAATCATCGAGACCGTAAAGAAGACAGGGGCTCAGGTGAGCGGACCGGTACCGTTACCGACCAAGAAAGAGGTAGTAACTATTCTGAGAGCGGTACACAAGTACAAAGATTCCAGAGAGCAGTTCGAGCAGAGAACTCACAAAAGACTTATCGATATCACCACTCCGAGCCAGAAGACAGTTGATGCATTAAGCAAACTGGAAATGCCGGCTGGTGTTTATATCGACATCAAAATGAAACAGAAATAAGCTTTAGTATGATTGCTGTAAAAGGTAATCCGCTGTAAGGAGGAAATTGAAATGAAGAAAGCTATCTTAGCTACCAAAGTCGGAATGACTCAGATCTTCAACGAAGATGGCGTGTTAGTTCCGGTAACCGTTCTTCAGGCTGGCCCGTGTGTAGTAACCCAGGTTAAGACCGTTGAGAACGATGGCTACAAAGCAGTTCAGGTTGGTTTTGTAGACAAGAGAGACAAACTGGTTAGCAAACCGGTTAAGGGACACTTCGACAAGGCAGGTGTTTCCTACAAGAGATTCGTCCGCGAGTTCCGTTTCGAGAACGCAGAAGAGTATTCTGTAAAGGACGAGATCAAAGCTGACATCTTCGCTAACGGCGATAAGGTGGATGCAACCGCTGTTTCCAAAGGTAAAGGTTTCCAGGGCGCGATCAAGAGACACGGCCAGCACAGAGGACCTATGGCTCATGGTTCTAAATTCCATCGTCATCAGGGTTCCAACGGTGCTTGTTCTGATCCGAGCAAGGTATTCAAGGGTAAAGGCATGCCGGGACATATGGGCTCCAAGCAGGTTACCATTCAGAACCTTGAGATTGTCCGCGTAGACGTTGAGAACAATCTGCTTCTGGTTAAGGGCGCTGTTCCGGGACCGAAGAAATCTTTAGTAACGATCAAAGAAACAGTGAAAGCTTCCAAGTAAGCTTTGACGAGAAAGGAGGAACACACAGATGGCAAACGTATCTGTTTACAATATGGAAGGTAATGAAGTAGGCAAGATGGATTTAAACGATGCTGTATTCGGTGTTGAGGTTAACGAGCACTTAGTACACATGGCAGTCGTTGCACAGCTTGCTAACAATCGTCAGGGTACTCAGAAAGCAAAAACCCGTTCTGAGGTATCTGGTGGCGGTAGAAAACCGTGGAGACAGAAAGGAACCGGACATGCACGTCAGGGTTCAACCAGAGCTCCGCAGTGGACCGGCGGCGGTATCGTATTCGCTCCGACTCCGAGAGATTACACAATCAGACTCAACAAGAAAGAGAAGAGAGCAGCTCTGAAGTCTGCACTGACCAGCAGAGTGCTTGAGAACAAGTTCATCGTTGTTGACGAGCTGAAGCTTGATGAGATCAAGACCAAGAAATTCCAGAACGTCCTGAATAACTTAAAGGTTAACAAGGCTCTGGTAGTAGTTGACGAGAACAGCGACAACGTTGTTAAGTCCGCTAAGAACATCCAGTCTGTAAAGACCGCTTATGTCAATACCATCAACGTATATGACATTCTGAAATACAACACCGTAGTAGCTACCAAGGCTGCTGTTGCAAATATCGAGGAGGTGTACGCATAATGGCTAACGTTCAGTACTATGACGTCATTCTGAAACCGGTTGTAACCGAGAAGAGCATGAACGCAATGAGCGAGAAAAAATACACTTTCCTGGTTCATACCGATGCGAACAAGTCCATGATCAAAGAGGCTGTTGAGAAGATGTTCCCGGGAACCAAAGTTAAGAGTGTAAACACCATGAACAGCGAAGGCAAGAACAAGAGACGTGGTATGACCTTCGGCAAGACCGCTGCAACCAAGAAAGCTATCGTTCAGTTAACTGAGGACAGCAAAGAGATCGAGGTATTTGCAGGTCTGTAAGATTTAGAGAAACTATACGGCTGCCAGTGAAAAGAATATACTGCGCCGTGATAAAGAGATACACGCGAGTGCGTTGATAACGCACGACCGTGTACGGAATTGAAAGGAGTTCAAGTCATGGGAATTAAAACATACAACCCATATACACCTTCCAGAAGACATATGACCGGATCTGACTTCAGTGAGATCACCAAGTCCACTCCGGAGAAGTCTCTGGTTACTTCTTTAAAGAAGAATGCTGGCCGTAACAACCAGGGTAAGATCACCGTTAGACATCGTGGTGGCGGTTCCAGAAGAAAATACAGAATCATCGATTTCAAGAGAAACAGCAAGGATGGTATCCCGGCAACCGTTATCGGTATCGAGTACGATCCGAACAGAACTGCAAACATCGCACTGATCTGCTACGCAGACGGCGAGAAGGCTTATATCCTGGCTCCGGCTGGTTTAACCGACGGCATGAAGGTTATGAGCGGCGAGACTGCAGAGGCTAAAGTTGGTAACTGCTTACCGCTGGCAAACATTCCGGTTGGTGCGCAGATTCATAATATTGAGCTGTATCCGGGCAAGGGTGGTCAGCTGGTTCGTTCCGCTGGTAACGCTGCTCAGCTTATGGCAAAAGAAGGCAAATATGCAACCTTAAGACTTCCTTCCGGCGAGATGAGAATGGTTCCGATCGTATGCCGCGCAACCATCGGTGTTGTAGGTAACGGCGAGCACAACCTGATCAACCTCGGTAAGGCTGGTAGAAAACGTCATATGGGTATCCGTCCTACAGTTCGCGGTTCCGTTATGAACCCGAATGACCATCCGCACGGTGGTGGTGAAGGTAAGACTGGTATCGGTCGTCCGGGTCCTTCTACTCCGTGGGGCAAGCCTGCTCTGGGTCTGAAGACCAGAAAGAAAAACAAGCAGTCTAATA
>ERZ779842.1536-NODE-1536-length-18582-cov-6.945431_pt1 | contig 18582 bp, 17 predicted proteins | sample MGYA00511095_ERZ779842 | MGnify/ENA primary metagenome ERZ779842 (study PRJEB29588, sample SAMEA2154036) | human gut metagenome | biome: human gut; feature: human-associated habitat; material: faeces | place: Denmark | collected 2008/2010 ... | reverse complement strand
GACCTACACCCTTAGCAGGGGCGCCTCTTCGGCCTCTTGAGTATTTCTCCGAATTTCATAATTCCATATGATTTTGCGCTGTCCACTTGCGTTTTCAGACGCATAGCCTATTATATAGTACAGACATTACTTTGTCAACCACATTTTTAATTTTTTTCCTCATACTCCTGAATTGCTGTTTCATAGAGATTATTGCCCTCAGAATCAATCACAACAATGACCGGAAAATCCTCTACCTCAAGCCTGCGGATTGCCTCTGTTCCAAGATCATCGTAGGCAACAACCTCAGAAGAAAGAATGCGTTTGGAAAGCAGCGCACCAGCCCCGCCTACTGCAGCAAAATACACACAGCCATTTCTCACTATAGCATCAATCACTGGCTGGCTGCGTTTGCCCTTTCCAACCATAGCCCCCAGGCCCAGATCAATCAGGTTTGGAGCATATTTATCCATACGGCTTGCGGTGGTCGGGCCTGCAGAACCAATCGGTCTTCCCTCTCTTGCCGGAGACGGTCCCATATAATAGATAACATTGCGGTCCATCTCAATGGGAAGGGCTGCCCTGCATCCGTTTATGAGCAGCATCTCTTGCAGTGTAAATGGTTCCGGTCAGATATACATAGTCTCCTGCACTCAGACTTTTTGCGTCTTCTTTGCTGATCGGCACCTGAATTTTTCTATCCATAGGAATCTCCTTCTATAATACACGGTGTGCGTGACGGTTTACATGACAGCAGATATTGATGGCTACCGGAAGACCTGCAATATGGGTAGGATAAGTCTCCACGTTAACCGACAGCGCGGTCACACGGCCACCCAGTCCGCCCGGTCCGATTCCAAGGCCATTGATACACTCCAGCATTTCTTTTTCCAGATCTGCTACATACGGAATATCCGAATGCTCATTTAAGTTTCTGGTAAGGGCATGCTTTGCCATGATGGCACACTTCTCAAAGGTACCGCCAATACCGACACCCACTACCATAGGCGGGCAGGCATTTGGTCCAGCGTCTTTTACAGCTGTCAGAATGGCATTCTTTACCCCCTCAATGCCGTCTGCCGGCTTCAGCATGAAAACGCGGCTCATATTTTCACTTCCAAAGCCCTTTGGCGCCAGAGTAATATCTACCTGATCTCCCTCTGTAATCTCATAATGAATAATAGCCGGTGTATTATCCTTTGTGTTTTCCCTGAGGATTGGATCTTTTACTACGGACTTTCTTAAAAAGCCGTCCACATAACCATCATGAACCCCCTAATTGATTGCATCCGTCAGGCTGCCGCCCTCAAAATGAACTTCCTGGCCAACTTTGATAAAGACCACTGCCATACCGGTATCCTGACAGATCGGGATCATATCCTCCCCTGCGATTTTCAGATTCTCCTGAAGCTGGGTTAAGATTTGTTTTCCAAGAGGAGCTTCCTCTTCGTCAACCGCTTTCTTCATGCGCGCTGCCATATCTTCTGAAAGAAACTGATTCGCCTCGATGCACATTTCCTTAATCGCAGCCGTAATTTCTTTTACATTTACTGTTCTCAACATGTTTTTCTGACCGCTCCTTTTCGCCGGCTTTTCTTTTTTTCTAAATAACGCAGAAAGAGGACATGCTGCCAGCCGCCTAAAACCACTGGCAGTATATCCTCTTCGTTTTCTTTACGAATCACTGCTCATTTTGTTACTTTTTTTCTTCCGGATGCTCCTCAGAAAGCTCCAACTCTTCAATGCCGTCTCCCTCGGACTTTTCTCCGTCATCGCGTACCTTTGCAATGCTTGCTACGCGGATATTGGAATCCGGATCAATGTTCATCAGCTTCACACCGGAGGTATTTCTTCCGATCACAGAAATATCTTCCACGGAAATACGGATCACAACGCCTTCATTGGTAATCATCATGATGTCATGATCATCGTGTACCAGCTTTGCTCCTACGATATCACCGGTCTTCTCGGTGATCTTATAGCAGAGAACACCCTTACCACCACGGTTCTGGGCCGTAAACTCCTCAATCGGGGTGCGCTTGCCCATGCCATTTTCCGATACAATCAAAAGCTTTTCGCCCTGGGTATCCATCTGCATGCCGACAACCTCATCGCCATCATTTAACTTCATGCCAATCACACCCATGGATACACGGCCAGTCACACGTACATCGGTCTCATGGAACCGGATGCACTGGCCTTTCTTCGTTACCAGGAAGATATCTTTGGTGTTATCCGTTGCCTTTACCTCGATCAGCTCATCATTTTCCTTCAGAACAATGGCCTGCAGTCCATTCTTGCGGACGTTCTCATACTCCTTCACCGGAGTCTTCTTGACCATGCCGCCGCGGGTAGCCATAAACAGATAATCCGTCTCATGATATTCCTTCACCGGGATCACGGCTGTAATCTTCTCCTCCGGCTGAAGCTGCAGAAGATTGATGATGGCCGTTCCGCGCGCCGTACGGCTGCCCTCCGGGATTGCGTATGCCTTCAGACGGTAGACACGGCCCTTGTTGGTAAAGAACATGATGTAGTTATGGGTCTTGGTTAACAGCAGATCCTCAATGTAATCCTCATCAATGGTCTGCATGCCCTTGATGCCCTTGCCACCGCGGTTCTGGTTCTTGAAGTTATCCACGCTCATGCGCTTGATGTAACCAAGCTTGGTCATAGCCACAATGGTATTCTCATTCGGGATCAGATCCTCCATGGACATATCAAACTCATCGAAACCAATAGCAGTCTTACGGTCATCACCGTACTTATCAGAAATAACAAGGATCTCTTCACGGATCACACCAAGCAGCTTTTTCTCATCTGCAAGGATGGCTTTTAACTCCTCGATCTTCGCCATTAACTCTTTGTATTCATTTTCCAGCTTCTCGCGCTCCAGACCGGTCAGAGCACGCAGACGCATGTCTACGATAGCCTGGGACTGGGCATCGCTTAAGCCGAATCGCTCCATCAACTGCTGCTTTGCAATCTGGACGTTCTCGGAACCGCGGATGATGCGGATAACCTCATCAATATGGTCTAACGCGATCAGCAAGCCCTGTAAGATATGGGCACGCTCCTCTGCCTTATTTAAATCGTATTTGGTCCGGCGGGTCACTACATCTTCCTGATGCTTTAAGTAGTAATTGAGCATCTCCAGAAGATTTAAGACCTTCGGCTCATTATTCACAAGTGCCAGCATGATAACACCAAAGGTGTCCTGAAGCTGGGTGTGCTTTAATAACTGGTTTAAGATGACATTGGCATTCACGTCACGGCGCAGCTCAATGACAATGCGCATACCCTGGCGGTCAGACTCATCACGCAGATCGGTGATTCCGTCCACACGTTTCTCTTTTACCAGCTCTGCGATTTTCTCGATCAGCCTTGCTTTATTTACCAGATACGGAAGCTCTGTTACCACAATGCGGCTCTTGCCATTTGGCAGGGTCTCAATGTCAGATACTGCACGTACACGGATCTTGCCGCGGCCGGTGCGGTATGCTTCCTCAATACCGGCTTTACCAAGAATGGTAGCGCCTGTCGGGAAATCCGGTCCTTTTACGATTTCCAGAATCTCTTCCAGAGTGGTATCACGGTCTTCCTTAATGCGGTTATCGATCAGCCTGACTACAGCGCTAATCACCTCCCGCAGATTGTGCGGCGGAATATTGGTGGCCATGCCGACTGCAATACCGGTGGTACCGTTTACCAGAAGATTCGGATATCTGGACGGAAGAACAACCGGCTCTTTCTCAGTCTCATCAAAGTTTGGTACAAAATCTACGGTATCTTTTCCGATATCAGCCAGCATCTCCATGGAAATCTTGCTTAAACGTGCCTCAGTATATCGCATGGCTGCAGCGCCGTCACCGTCCACGGAACCAAAGTTTCCATGACCATCTACCAGCGGGTAACGGGTAGACCACTCCTGCGCCATATTTACAAGAGCTCCATAGATAGAGCTGTCACCGTGCGGGTGATATTTACCCATGGTATCGCCGACGATACGCGCGCATTTTCTGTGTGGCTTATCCGGTCCGTTGTTCAACTCGATCATTGAGTAAAGTACACGGCGCTGAACCGGCTTTAAACCGTCCCGCACATCCGGCAGGGCCCGTGCAGCGATAACGCTCATGGCATAATCGATATAAGACTTCTCCATGGTGGATTTTAAGTCTATATCATGAACTTTATCAAAAATATTTGGTTCCATATTGTTCTCCTTGTTGTCTCATTCCATCAGAAAGCGTACGCTGTCACGCTTTCCTGCCGCATTTCATCATGCTGCATCAGATATCCAGGTTCTGTACGTATTTCGCGTTAGCCTCAATAAATTCGCGACGCGGCTCAACCTGATCCCCCATCAGGGTAGTAAATGTCAGATCCAGTTCGGATGCCACATCGTCATCCATATTCACACGCAGAAGGATACGGCGCTCCGGATCCATGGTGGTCTCCCAGAGCTGCTCCGCGTCCATCTCACCCAGACCTTTGTAGCGCTGGATCTTATTGTTATTGTCACGGCCGACTTCCTTGATGATCTGGGCCAGTTCTTCATCACTGTAGGCATACCAGATCTTCTTGTTCTTCTCCAGCTTGTATAACGGCGGCTGTGCCAGATATACGTGCCCCTGCTTGATCAGCTCCGGCATGAAGCGGTATAAGAAGGTCAGCATCAGGGTACTGATATGCGCGCCGTCTACATCCGCATCGGTCATGATGATGATCTTATGATAACGGAGCTTGGAGATATCGAAATCGTCATGGATTCCGGTACCGAACGCAGTGATCATGGCTTTAATCTCGGCGTTGGCATAGATTTTATCCAGTCTTGCCTTCTCTACGTTTAAGATCTTACCGCGAAGCGGCAGGATTGCCTGGGTATCTCTGGAGCGGGCCGTCTTTGCAGAACCGCCTGCAGAATCTCCCTCTACAATAAAAATCTCGCATTTTTCCGGATCTTTGTTGGAGCAGTCTGCCAGTTTGCCCGGAAGTGCCATACCCTCTAAGGCCGTCTTTCTTCTGGTTAAATCACGGGCCTTTCTTGCAGCCGCGCGGGCGCGCTGCGCCAGAACAGATTTCTCACAGATGGTCTTGGCTGCTGCCGGATTCTGCTCCAGGAAATAGGTAAGCTGCTCACTGACGATGCTGTTTACCGCTCCCATTGCCTCACTGTTTCCTAATTTCTGCTTGGTCTGTCCCTCAAACTGCGGCTCTTCAATCTTGATGCTGACAATAGCGGTTAAGCCCTCGCGGATATCCTCACCGCTTAAGTTCGGCTCACTGTCCTTTAAGAGCTTATTCTTGCGGGCGTAATCGTTGATCGTCTTTGTCAGGGCATTTTTCAGGCCTGCCAGATGGGTACCACCCTCTGGTGTATTGACATTGTTCACGAAGGTATAAATATTCTCAGTATAAGAATCATTGTGCTGCATGGCAACCTCAACGAACACGCCGTCCCGGGTTCCCTCACAGTAAATGACATTGTTGTAAAGCGCTGCCTTGCCTTTGTTTAAGTAGGTGACAAACTCCTGAATGCCGCCCTCATAATGGAATACTTTTTCTTTTTTCTCCTCACGCTCATCCCGCAGGGTGATTTTTAACGCCTTGGTTAAGAATGCGGTCTCCTGAAGACGGATGCGCAGGACCTCAAAATCGTATACAGTCTCCTCAAAAATTTCCGGATCCGGAAGAAAATGAACCTCGGTTCCGTGTTTATCTGCCGGACATTCACCGACTACTTTTAACGGATACATGACTTTCCCACGCTCATAGCGCTGCTGGTAAATCTTGCCATCCTGGTAAACACGCACCTCCAGCCAGGTAGAAAGCGCATTTACAACAGATGCGCCTACCCCGTGCAGGCCGCCGGATACCTTGTATCCTCCACCGCCAAACTTACCGCCGGCGTGCAGGATGGTAAAGACAACCTCCACCGCCGGAATTCCAGCTTTTTTCTGAATGCCGACCGGAATGCCGCGTCCATCATCCAGTACTGTGATGGAATTGTCCTCATGGATGGTGACGTCAATCCGGTCACAGTAGCCAGCCAGGGCTTCATCTACTGCATTATCTACAATCTCATAAACCAGGTGATGCAGGCCCCTGGACGAAGTGCTGCCAATGTACATACCAGGTCTCTTCCGGACTGCCTCCAGCCCTTCCAGAATCTGAATCTGGTCTGCTCCGTATTCTGCACTCATGTTATTTCCTCCTAGTCAAAAAATAAAAGTATATCGTCAGTTTTCGCTGGTCACCGTTCCGTTCACAACGCGGAACAGCTTATCCATCTGAAAACGGTTGTTTACAAAATCTTCCAGTCCTGTACAGGTGATCATGGTCTGGATGTGGTCGATGGCAGATAACAGATGGTTCTGCCGTTCCCCGTCCAGCTCTGAGAGCACATCATCCAAAAGCAGGATGGGATAATCACGCACCAGTTTCTTTACCAGCTCAATCTCCGCAAGCTTTAAGGAAAGCGCCGCGGTACGCTGCTGCCCCTGGGAACCAAATTTCCGGATATCAATGTCATCGATATAAAATCCAATGTCATCCCGGTGCGGGCCCACAAGCGTCGTTTTCTGTTTCACATCCTGGCTGCGGCTTCTCGCAAGTCCTGCCTCCAGTTCTTCTGCGCCAGAATTTGGATCGTATACAATCTTTAAGGTTTCTTTACCGCCGGACAACTTCCGGTGGATCTCGCAGATGATCTCATTGAGCTGTCCGATAAATTCCTCCCGGAACCGGATGACTTCTTTCCCGTACTGTACCAGCTGCATATCCCACACATCCAGTGTTTCCTCGTATTCCGGATGGAAGAAGAGCTCTTTAAGCAGCTTGTTGCGCTGCAGCAGGACCCGGTTGTAAGACACCAGCGAGTGAACGTAAAGCTTATTTAACTGACACAGTTCCAGATCAATGAATTTGCGCCGTTCCGCCGGACCATTTTTAATCAGGTTTAAATCCTCCGGCGAAAAGAACACTACATTCACAATGCCAAACAGCTCACTGGCCCTGCGGATGGGAATGCCATTGATGGCAACGCCCTTGGCTTTGTTTTTCTTTAAATGCATGTCGATGCGGTAGGGAACATCGCGTTTTCGCACCGTCAGCTTGATGTGGGATTCGTCGTTCTGAAAACGGATCATCTCCCGGTCTTTGCTGCCGCGGTGGGACTTGGTCGTGCAGCAGACATAGACTGCCTCCAGGATGTTCGTCTTTCCCTGGGCATTGTTCCCGTAAAGGATATTGGTGCCCGGAGAAAATTCCATATGTAATTGGTCGTAATTCCGGTAATTCTGAAGCTCAATGGACTCTATGATCATAATGTAATCCGGATGGTTTCTCCCTGAAAGGTTACTTCATCTCCGTCGCGGAGCTTTTTGCCGCGCTGATACTCTACGTTTCCGTTTACCTTTACCAGGCCGTCCTCAATGGCATACTTGGCATCGACACCGGATTCGCATAAACCGGCTGCCTTTAAAGCCTGGCCCAGCTTGATATATTCGTCTCTTAATTTAATGGTTTCCATAATTTTCCTTTCTAAACGCCGTATTATGCTTCGTTGATAAAGTTTACAGGCAGAATCAGATAGATGTAGGTTCCTTCTTCATCCTTGATGAAGCACGGGGATTTCGGATTCATCATGTAAAGCTCCACGTCCTCATCATCAATGACACGCAGCGCATCCAGCAAAAATTTCGGATTGAACGCAATCATGATGTCCTTGCCGGATTTATGGGCCGGTACATTGGCATTCATGGAACCAAACGCAGACTTTACCTTCATGTTCACATTGTTATCTTCCACATTCATGATAATAGGCTTTCTGTCACTGTCACGAATCAGGATCATGGCACGATCAATGTTATCCATGAAATCACGCTTATTTAACTTCACGCGGGTCTCATAGTCACTGGAAAGCATGTGGTCAATCTTGAAATACTCCCCATCGATCAGGCGGGAAACCACAACCGTATCATCGAATTCAAATAAAATGTGATTTTTGCTGAAATAAATAAGAACTTCCTTCTCATTGTCACCGGTCAGGATCTTGCTGATCTCGGAGAGAGTTTTGCCTGGTACTATAACCTTATGGTTATCATAATGTTCCTTTAACTGAATGTTGCGGATGGAGATCCGGTGTCCGTCCAGGGAAACCACCTTGAGAAAATCATCTTTTACTTCCAGAAGTTCGCCTGCCATCATCTTATTGCTGTCATTCGGGGAAATGGAAAAAATGGTCTGACGGATCGCCTCTTTTAAGGTAAACTGGGTCAGACTGATGTGCTGGTCACGTTCAATATACGGAAGATAGGAAAATTCCTCGCCGTCACGGCCCTGAATATTGAATACTGCATTCTCACATTCAATGATGGTATTAAAACGATTGTCTGAAGTAATGACAACCGGGGTCTCGCCATCCGGTAATTTTCTGATAATTTCGTAAAAAAGCTTTGCTTCCAGTGCAATTTTACCGCGTTCCAGGATGGAACCTTCTACTTTTGTCTCAATTCCCAGCTCCATATCATTTCCAGTCAGCTTGATTTCGCTGGCATCGGCATCAATGAGAATGCATTCGAGGATCGACATGGTTGTTCTGGACGGAATCGCCTTAGATACAATGTTGATTCCATTTAAGAGAGCGTCTTTCTTGAATTCGAGCTTCATGTTGATAACTTCCTTTCTGTCGGTTCAGAGTCTTTTTAAAGATATATAAAATAAAATTCCGTCGTAATCGTAGTAGGGAATGTGGATTTGTGTAAAAGTCTGTTCAGCCCATAAAATAAAAGGATTTCCGGGCGTGAATAAGGATGTTGAAAACTCTCCTGAATGATTTGGAATATCTGGAGGTTATCCACATGTGAAAAAATGAGGAAATTTGTCCTGAAAACCATCCACAGGCTGCCAACATGCAATCCACTGCTTTTCCACAGAAAAATGTGAATAAGTGGGAAAGCAGGCGGCTCCATGTTTTATGTCAACTAAATACTACTGCGGACTGATCTTTTTCTTCAGAATGTCAATGGTGTTCTGGAGGGACGGATTCTTCTCCAGGTCTGCGCTGATGGTCTTGATACCATGCAGGATGGTAGTGTGGTCGCGGCCACCCAGTGCCTTGCCGATATTCTGCAGGCCGGTTTCGGTCATGGTGCGGCACAGATACATGACAATCTGGCGTGGATAAACAATTTCCTTGCTGCGCTTTGCGGACATGATGTCAAGCGGGGTAAGGTTAAAATGATCGGCAACGATCTGGATGATGAATTCCGGGGTTACTTCCTGCTTGTCGCCCGGCGCAATGATGTCTTTCAGTGCTTTTTCAGCCAGTTCAATGTCGATCTCACGGTTTTTCTCCAGCTTGGAAAGGGCAACGATCTTGGTGAGTGCGCCTTCCAGCTCACGAATATTGGACTTGATGTTGGTGGCAATGTACTTGATTACTTCATTATCTATATTGTAACCTTCCATTTCCTCTTTCTTGCGGAGGATTGCCATTCGGGTTTCATAGTCCGGAGACTGGATGTCTACGGTCAGACCCCATTCGAAACGGGAACGCAGCCGTTCTTCCAGGGTTTCAATCTCTTTCGGCGGTTTATCGGATGAAATGATGATCTGCTTTTTGGCTTCGTGAAGCGCATTGAACGTATGGAAAAATTCTTCCTGGGTACTTTCCTTGCCGATGATGAACTGGATATCATCGATTAAAAGCACATCGTTGTTGCGGTATTTTTCGCGGAATTCCGTGGTGGAAATGTTGTTTTTATTACGGATCGCATCGATCAGCTCATTGGTAAATTTCTCGGAGGTCACATAAAGAATCTTGGCCTTCGGGTTGTTCTTTAAGATGAAGTTTGCGATGGAGTGCATCAGGTGCGTCTTGCCCAGACCTACGCCTCCGTAAATAAAAAGCGGGTTGTAAATCTCACCCGGAGATTCGGCAACAGCCAGGGATGCGGCGTGGGCCAGATTGTTATTGGCACCGACTACAAAGGTATCGAAGGTGTACTTCGGGTTTAAGTTGGCATTCTGCAGGGTAGCCGGACTGACCGTATTCGTGTTGTTCTGGATGAGCTGGTTTGAGGCAGCAGGTTCCGGAACAATGTCTTCCTCCACAAGGAACTGAACGGAATCACACTTGATGCCGGTGACCTCTGCGATGGATACCATCAGCATGGTGCTGTATTTCTTCTTAATATATCCGAGAAAATTGGCATCCGGAACGATAATCTTTACGATATTTCCCGGCTGCTCCAGAGCATAGACCTCCAGCGGAAGAAGCCAGGTGTCAAAGGAGACATCAGAGATGTCGTATTCTTCTTTTAAATATTTTAGTATTTCATTCCATTTTTCTTTCAGTGTTTCTAACATTCGTTCAGTCTCCTGTATTTAATCAATCTATAGGAACGGTTCCGCATCTTTGTGGCCGCAGTCTATCCACAGTTCATGTGGAAAAAAATGGGCCCGTTTGTGGATACGCAAAAGCACCCAATCTAGAAACATTGTATACCATAAACCGCTGATTTTCAATGAAAACCGAAAAATCTTCGCCGTTTTGTGAAAATTATCAACAGACTTATCCACAAGTTGTGGATAACTTATTCACAATATCAACACCTGGTATGTGGGCAGGGTTTCGCGGCTGCTTATTTTTTGTGGATTTTCTGCGGATTCTTTTTTAAGAAAAGGCTTGACGAACCCGCATGAATTCTATATAATTGAGAAGATGTTTAATTAAAATAGTCGTAATGTGTTCAATCAAATAAGCGATGTAAAAAAGGAGGTGCCGCAACATGAAGATGACTTTCCAGCCGAAGAACAGACAGAGATCAAAAGTTCATGGCTTCAGAGCTAGAATGAGTACTCCAGGTGGAAGAAAAGTATTAGCTGCAAGAAGAGCAAAAGGAAGAGCGAAATTATCCGCTTAATGAATCAAGGTCACAAGAAATTGTGGCCTTTTGTATTATAATAAGATGGTAAAAAGATGAAACGATTTCCGAGCATTAAGAAAAATTCAGATTTCCAGACAATTTACCGGACTGCGAAATCCTATGCCAACAGACAGTTGGTCATGTATGTAAGAAAGACTGATGGAGGCCAGTCCCGGATTGGCATTTCAGTCAGTAAAAAAGTTGGAAACAGCGTGGTGAGACATCATCTGGCCCGGCTGGTGCGGGAGAGTTTCCGGCTGAACAGGGACACATTGGAAGAAGGATTAGACATCATCGTGGTAGCGCGCGCTGCCGCAAAAGACTCAGATTATAAGACAATTGAGCGTGCATTTATGCACCTGTGCGGACTGCATAACATTAAAAAAGAATCGAAGTGAGAATATGATTAACAGAATTGCAGGTTTGATCAAAAAGCTTCTTATATTAATGATACGCGGGTATCAGATTTTTTTGTCCCCGCTGAAAGTAAGAACTCACTGTATTTACACGCCTACGTGTTCTCAATACGCCATTGAGGCACTTACCAGGTATGGCGTGGTGAAAGGTTTATGGTTGTCTGTGAAGAGGATACTCCGGTGTCATCCATGGGCAGAAGGCGGTTATGATCCAGTTCCGTAACACATGAGGAGGTAGCACATTGGATTACTTAGTATTAACGAAGGTTCATGGGGCGATTCTTGGTCCGATCTCCCAGATCCTGGGATGGATCCTGAATGTACTCGTTACGTTCACCAATTCCTTTGGTGTGCTTAACATCGGTTTATCCATTATTTTATTTACCCTGGTTGTGAAATTACTGATGTTCCCTATGACGATCAAGCAGCAGAAGGCATCCAAGCTGATGGCTGTCATGCAGCCTGAGCTTCAGGCTATTCAGGCAAAGTATAAGGGCAAAACAGACAATGACTCCATGATGAAGATGAACGTGGAGACAAAAGCTGTCTATGAGAAATACGGCACATCCATGACTGGAGGATGTCTCCAGCTTGTGATCCAGATGCCGATCCTGTTTGCGCTGTACCGCGTGATCTATTGCATTCCGGCTTACGTGATGCCGGTAAAGGAACATTTTCTGAATGTGGTCTATGCACTGACCGGAACTTCTTCCGCGTCTGCCCTGAGCGATGGGGCTGCGGCAAATCTGCTCCAGTTTGCGACCGACCACAATATTGCGTTAACGGGCATTAACCCGATCGGAGACTTAACCGGTGTGACCGGTGAGGCTCTGGCCAATAAGATGGTTGATATTCTCTACAAGCTGAATCCGGCTCAGTGGAATGATCTGGCGCAGGCATTCCCGAATGCGGCAGATGTCATTTCCACAAATGCGTCTACCATTGAGAAGATGAATACCTTCCTTGGCATTAATCTGGCATCCAACCCGTTTAACGGAAGCTTTGTACCGAGTCTGGCATGGCTGATTCCGATTCTGGCAGGTCTGACCCAGTATGCGAGCACCAAGTTAATGATGGCAACCCAGCCGAAGAAGAACAATGAGGAAGATATGAGCTCCCAGATGATGCAGAGCATGAACGTTACCATGCCGCTGATGTCTGTATTTTTCTGCTTTACCTTCCCGGCAGCAATCGGTATCTACTGGGTAGCCAGCAGTACCTTCCAGTTACTGCAGCAGCTTGTTGTAAATTCTTACCTGGATAAGGTAGATATGGATGAGCTGATCCGTAAGAACGTTGAGAAGGCTAACAAGAAACGCGCAAAGAAAGGCCTTCCGCCGCAGAAAGTAAATCAGAACGCGACCGCAAGCTTAAAGCATATGCAGGCAGTTCAGGAGAAGGAAGAAGCGGAACGCGCTGAGAAGCTTGAGAAGAGCAAAAAACAGGTAGAAGCATCCAACGATTATTATAATAAAGATGCAAAACCGGGCAGTCTGGCCTCCAAGGCAAATATGGTAGCCAGATATAATGAAAAGCACAATAATAAATAAGGGGGTAGCACCATGGATGGAAAGATTACAATCTCTGCCAGTACATTGGACGAGGCAATCACAAAAGCATTGATTGAACTGCAGACGACCAGTGAGCATCTTCATTATGAAGTGGTACAGAAGGAGAGCGCAGGTCTGCTTGGCATCTTTGGTAAGAAACCCTGTATCATCCGCGCCCATGTGATGAGCGAGGCAGAGGAGAAGGCAGCTGCTGAGGCAAAGAAGCTGGAAGAAAAGAAAGCTGTGGAAGCGAAAAAGGCAGAAGAGGCGAAAAAAGCCGAGGAGGCCAGAAAGGCTGCTGCGGCAGCAGAAGCTGCTAAAAAAGCTGAGGCGGCAAAGAAGGCAGAAGCCGCAAAGAAAGCAGAGAGCGCAAAGGCAGCAGCTCCGACAGCGAAGGCTCCGGTTTCTGAGAAGCCGGCTCCGAAGTGTGAGGAAGTGAAAGCAGTGCCGGAAGCTGCTGGAGAGGTTTCTGCGGAAGAGGCACCGAAAAAAGCAGTAAAGATCAATGAGGAAGCAGTAAAGAAAGCGGCAAAGGAATTCCTGGATCAGGTGTTTGGCGCTATGGGTATGCAGGTTTCTATCGAGACGGCATACAATGCCAGTGATCGGGAACTTCTGGTTTCCATGGAGGGTGACGACATGGGAATCCTCATCGGAAAGCGCGGCCAGACTCTGGATTCTTTACAGTATCTGGTAAGCCTTGTGGTAAACAAGGAGACCGAAGGCTACTTAAGAGTGAAGCTTGATACCGAGAATTACCGTGAGAGAAGAAAAGAGACGCTGGAGACTCTGGCAAAGAATATTTCTTATAAGGTAAAACGGACCAAGCATCCGGTATCCTTAGAGCCGATGAATCCGTATGAGAGAAGAATCATTCACTCTGCACTTCAGAATGATAAATATGTCATGACACGGAGTGAGGGTGAGGATCCGTTCCGTCATGTGGTAATCTCTTTAAAGAAAGAGGTTCCGGCAGGTGGAAGAAAGGAGCGTTATGGTTCCCGCCGTGATAACCGCGGAAGAAACAGAAACGCGGAGAACAGAGCGCCAAAGGCAGAGGCCGCAGCTGGGAAGAAAGAAGCAGCGGCACCGACTGAGGCATAAAACGGTTCAAAATTCCTGAGAGGCGAAAATATGCCATGCAGATAATTGTGTGAGCACAATACAGAAATAGCAGGCGGGTGTCTGGTAGTGGTCTGACCACCACCTGGCATCCGCTTTTGCTGTTACTATTGCCGTTCAGGCATTGCGCAGCCTTTTGTTCCTTTTCGTTAAGGGTTATTGATAGATTGGCCAAAGCAGGCCAAGTCGGAGGAAAATATGCTGAAAGACAGAAGTTCAGATACCATTGCGGCCATTGCAACGGCCATGAGCAGTTCCGGAATCGGAATCATCCGGGTGAGCGGAGACCAGGCGGTTTCCATTGTGAACCGGATTTTTGCAGGAAAAAAAGGAAAGTTTGATCTGAATACGGCACCATCCCACCGGATCTATTATGGAATGATCCACGATGGAGATGAGATGCTGGATGAGGTGCTGGTGATGCTGATGAGGGGACCGCACAGCTACACAGCGGAAGACACGGTGGAGATTGACTGCCACGGCGGTGTCCTGGTGATGAAAAAAATACTGGAGACAGTAATCAAATATGGAGCAAGACCGGCGGAGCCGGGAGAATTTACCAAGCGGGCCTTTTTAAATGGGCGAATTGATTTGTCTCAGGCGGAGGCCGTGATTGATGTGATCAACGCGCAGAATGATTATGCTGTGAAGAGTTCTGTGAGCCAGTTGAAGGGTTCTGTATCGAAAAAGGTGAAGGATCTGCGGGAGCAGATTCTGTATCAGATTGCTTTTATTGAGTCGGCGTTAGATGATCCGGAGCATATTTCTTTAGACGGATATGAGGAAGAACTATGTGGAAAACTGGACAGGATGACCGGAGAGATGGAAAAGCTGGTGCGCTCCGCGGACAGCGGAAGAGTCGTTTCTGAGGGAATCCGTACGGTAATCCTTGGTAAGCCGAATGCTGGAAAATCTTCCTTAATGAATGTACTTCTTGGCGAGGAACGTGCCATTGTGACGGATATTGCCGGAACGACCCGTGATACACTGGAAGAGCATATCCGCATGCACGGAATCAGCCTGAATATTATTGATACGGCCGGTATCCGGGAGACCGATGATGTGGTGGAACAGATTGGCGTGAACCGGGCGAAGGTGGCAGCAGATGAGGCGGATCTTATCATCTATGTGGTGGATGGTTCCAGGGAGCTTGATGAGAATGATGCCCAGATTATGGAATTGATCTGTGACCGGAAGGCTGTGGTCCTGTTGAACAAGACCGATCTGGAAACGGTGATCAGCGAGGAAATGCTGCAGGAGAAGACTGGAAAAACGATCATTCCTATTTCTGCAAAAGAAGAGACAGGCATTGACAAACTGGAGAAAACGATTCAGAATCTCTTTTATGAAGGAAGCATTGATTTTAACGATGAAGTCCTGATTACCAATGTGCGGCATAAGACGGCACTTCAGAATGCGTTAAACAGCCTGAACATGGTAAAACAGAGTATTGAAAATCAGATGCCGGAGGATTTTCTGACCATTGACCTGATGGATGCCTATGAGCAGCTCGGAACCATCATTGGAGAAGCGGTGGAAGATGATCTGGTCAATGAGATTTTTGGAAAATTCTGTATGGGAAAATAGCAACAAAGCTGGAAGGAATAAAACTATGCCATATTTAGAAGAATCATATGATGTTGTAGTAGTTGGTGCCGGTCATGCCGGATGCGAGGCGGCATTAGCCTGCGCGCGGCTGGGGCTGGAAACTATCGTATTTACGGTGAGTGTCGACAGCATTGCCCTGATGCCCTGCAACCCAAATATCGGAGGAAGCTCCAAAGGCCATCTTGTCCGGGAACTGGATGCCCTGGGCGGTGAGATGGGAAAAAATATTGATAAGACCTTTATTCAGTCCAAGATGTTAAATGAATCCAAGGGGCCGGCAGTTCATTCCTTGCGCGCACAGGCGGATAAGCAGGATTACAGCCGCCAGATGCGCCGGACCCTGGAGAATACCGATCACCTGACGATCCGCCAGGCGGAGGTATCGGAAATTATCGTGGAGGATCATAAGATTACCGGTGTGAAGACTTACTCCGGGGCGGTGTACCACGCAAAAGCCGTGGTTCTGGCAACCGGAACCTACTTAAAGGCACGCTGTATCTATGGCGATGTCAGCAACGCCACCGGACCGAACGGACTGCAGCCGGCCAATCATCTGACGGATTCCCTGATTGCGAATGGAATCGAAATGTTCCGATTTAAGACCGGAACTCCGGCCCGGGCGGACCGCCGCAGCATTGATTTTTCCAAGATGGAGGAGCAGTTCGGCGATAAGCGTGTGGTACCGTTTTCGTTCTCCACGGATCCAGAGTCAGTACAGAAGGAGCAGGTTTCCTGCTGGCTGACTTACACGAATGAAGAAACACATCAGATCATCCGTGATAATCTGGATCGTTCCCCACTGTTTTCCGGTGCGATTGAGGGAACTGGTCCGCGTTACTGCCCATCCATTGAGGATAAGGTAGTAAAATTCCCGGATAAGACCCGCCATCAGGTATTCATTGAACCAGAGGGACTTTACACCAACGAGATGTATCTGGGCGGCATGTCGAGCTCCCTGCCGGAGGATGTGCAGTATGCCATGTACCGTACTGTTCCGGGGCTGGAGCATGTGCGGATTGTGCGGAATGCCTACGCAATCGAATACGACTGCATTAATGCAAGACAGTTAAAACTGTCTCTGGAGTTTAAGGCTATCAGCGGTCTGTTCAGTGGCGGCCAGTTTAATGGCAGCTCCGGTTACGAGGAGGCAGCAGTACAGGGCTTTATGGCAGGCGTTAACGCGGCTATGAAGGTGCTTGGCCGGGAACCGGTGATTCTGGATCGCTCCCAGGCGTACATTGGCGTTTTGATTGATGATCTGGTAACCAAGGAAAATCACGAGCCGTACCGTATGATGACTTCCCGTGCGGAGTACCGTCTGCTTTTGCGTCAGGATAATGCGGATCTGCGTCTGCGCGGAATTGGTCATGAGATCGGTCTGGTAGATGACGAGACTTATGCGAAGGTGCTTCAGAAGGAGAAAGACATTCAGGCAGAGGTAGAACGTCTGGAAAAGACGAATGTAGGCGCAAATCCGAAGACGCAGGCATTTCTGGAGCGTCATGGAAGTACTGCGTTAAAGACGGGAGCAACCCTGGCAGAACTGGTGCGCAGACCAGAGCTTGACTATTTTATGTTAACCGAGATTGATGAAAAGCGGCCGAAGCTTTCTTATGATACAGCAGAACAGGTTAACATAAATATTAAATATGAGGGATACTTAAAGCGGCAGCAGCAGCAGGTGGCACAGTTTAAGAAGCTGGAGAAAAAGAAATTGGATCCGGATTTTGATTATAGCAGTGTGAACAGCCTGCGGCGCGAGGCAGTGCAGAAGCTGAATTTGTATAAGCCGGTGTCTATTGGACAGGCATCCCGTATTTCCGGTGTGTCACCTGCAGATATTTCCGTGCTGCTGGTACACCTGGAGCAGATGCGGCATTCAAAGTAATATCATAAGAAACGGACTGCCACAAACATAGTTTCCTCCGTTTTGGATATCGTTGTTCGCTTGCTCTCACAACACGTGTCTGCCTGCATCGGACTGCATCCGCTACATTCGGACACATGTGTTCAAGATGTGTACAACTGATATTCCAAAACTACTGAAATTATGTTTGCGGCAGTCCTGGGTGTTTCTGGTTTAGGGTTTAAAAGCAAGATAAAATTGAATTTTCCACGTAGGAGGAATTATGGAACAGGTTTTTGTGGATAAGATGACAGAGGGGACCCGGAAACTGGGGATCGTGTTGTCGGAGAAGCAGATGGAGCAGTTTTACCGTTACTATGAGCTGCTGGTTGAATGGAATAAGGTTATGAATCTGACTGGAATCACAGAACTGGAAGAAGTAGTAAGCAAGCACTTTATTGACAGTCTGGCTTTGGTGAAGGCAGTGCCGCTTCAGGACGGAAGAAGAGCATCGGCAATTGATGTAGGAACCGGCGCAGGTTTCCCGGGACTTCCGTTGAAGATTGCGTTCCCGAATCTGAAGATTACACTGTTGGATTCTCTGAATAAGCGGATCAAATTCTTAAATGAAGTGATCAGCCAGCTAGGACTCCAGGATGTGGAGACGATTCATGGAAGAGCAGAGGATTTTGGACGGGATGCAAAATACCGGGAACAGTATGATTACTGCGTATCCCGTGCCGTGGCCAATGCCGCAACACTTTCTGAATATTGCCTGCCGTTTGTAAAGGTGGGCGGTGCGTTTATTCCATATAAGTCTGGTAAGATTGATGAGGAACTGGAGCAGGGAACAAAGGCAATTGAGAGCTTGGGAGGAAGTGTTGCAGATGTCATCCGCTTCGAACTGACCGGAGCTGATGCAGACCGGTCACTGGTGGTGATCGATAAGATTGCGAAGACGGCGAAGAAATATCCGAGAAAAGCGGGAGTGCCGTCGAAGGAACCGATAGGGAAGTAAAAAGCAATATAGAGACAGAACCCACTACAGGTCCGAAACCGGTAATCCCGGCATACCACTGCGCAAAATATGGGTATTGTGTTCGGACGATGCAGCTGACAGATGTTTGCGG
>ERZ779842.1530-NODE-1530-length-18653-cov-25.116948_pt1 | contig 18653 bp, 20 predicted proteins | sample MGYA00511095_ERZ779842 | MGnify/ENA primary metagenome ERZ779842 (study PRJEB29588, sample SAMEA2154036) | human gut metagenome | biome: human gut; feature: human-associated habitat; material: faeces | place: Denmark | collected 2008/2010 ... | reverse complement strand
CTTGTTGGCAACATAGCTTGTACCTTCTTCCTTTTTTATTTACCTTTTCAAAACTGATAACTCCATTACTCTCCCCACAAATAGAGCCAAACCAGAGCCATTTGATAAAACAAATGCCGGAAACCCACATAAATACAGGCTTTCGGCATTTCTGTCCGTTATTCAAACTCGCAGCGTCTGGTTTGATTTTTCTTGTTAATCTTATGTTATCAAGTATCAAAACCGTATCATTTTGATGCTTTTTGCACCTCGTCAATATAGTTTCAAAACTACTGTACCCAAATTGTACCCAGCAAATCACTATATAGTCATCAGCTTTATCTATTAAATGCCATCCTAAGTCGTAAACATTTATCCCAACTTTGCTCTATAGCAACCTGTGGCAACAATGGATCCATTTTCTTCCAACATTCATAATCTAACTCCGATTTTTCTAACCTATGATAAATAACCTCATATACAAAATTTATTACTTCATCCGGTGTTTTATCATACTTCAAAACAATTGGCAACAAAAAAATGGACGATAAATATTCTTTTTTTCTAATTTGTGATAAATTTTTTTCACAAACAGAAATCCAAGCTCCTAACTCAGGATATGAACTAATAGCATAACTATCTACATTTTCCATAAGTACAAACAAAATGTCAATATTGGAAACCTGAGGTAAATAATCAATATATTTTTCTTTATCTTTTGTTAAATAAGGTACCCAAATATTAATTTGCTTTTCTTCATGCATAAAGCCATTTTTACAGTAATAAAATAAATAATTGATCAACTCCTTTCCAAAGATTTCATATACTTCATTGCTTATATTCTCTTTTGTATTATCAAGTATGCAAGACAAAATATCCTTACAATATGGTACTTGCCTGCCTCTAACACAACTTAACATTTCCAATTGATAATTTCGATCTTTTTCCCAAATATCTTTACAAAGCAAAAAACGGGAATCAGTACTCACTAACACACTACATATGTTTTTGTTCATATCAAACAACTCAAATAAATCACTCGGCTTAAGTAATCCTATAATTTCTTTTACAATACTTTCAGCATTGCTATTTAATTCTTTATGAATAAATTTTTCGAATATGCAATATATTCGTTCTTTATTTTTCTCTTTATATATCCTCTTCGCTTGTTTTTTAATAGAATTGTCTTTAAGCCTTTTTTTCACAAATACTCCTTCTTTTTTTTCCATTTCCAATACTAATTGATTTATAATACTATTCTCACTAAACCATTCATCCATTTCTCCCGTATCTTTAATGAACAACGATTCTAACGTTTTGACTTTTATTTCAGTTTCTATATCTAATTTTTCTGATAATTGCACAAAAGTACCTAAATTTACTTTTGTACGAAATTCTTTGACCGCATATAATAATTTCGAAAATTCCCTTATGAAATTCCTGTCATAATTTTGATATACTATACAATATTTATACAATTCTTCTTGTCTATTTTCTATAAATTTTTCAGAAATATACTTTACCCATAAAGGATATTCCTCAATCTCATTTTTACCTTTATAAAAAATCGGATCCTCTATATCTCTCGATAGCTGTTTAGCATTTCCTGAATATGTAGCTTGATATGAAAACACTTCATTATCAATATATCTATTTGAACAAGCACATGTACATATAGATAGCCCCATTAATATCTGTTTAGGTAATTTTGTTAAAACATCTAAAATTGTTAATTCATACTCCTCCGATGAATCAGTTTCAATTAATGCCTTTTTATTACTATAAAACAGAGTATAAATAACATAATAATAGTATGATGAATCAAAGAATACCTGTTCTTTTTTCAAAAGAAGTGTACTTTTATATTCATCATAATTGTTTCCTATATTCGGACGATGAAATAATGATTGCAAGTTTATATAACCCATATTGCACTCAATATCTTCAAAACGTATTAGTAACATATGCGTCCACACGCATCCTGGTCTTTTCATTTCTTCAGCATACCACGTTTTTGAAAATACATAATAACCGTCTTCTACAAGAGGAAAACAACTAATATAATTATTAAATTTTCCATTTCCAGATGCATCACTCAAAATCTCAACATCTTTTTGTTGAACTAACGGCTTCTTGAGAGATGTGCTTAACACTCTATGTCCATTATCATAACCACAGAGTAGTTGTTCTATCTTTATTTCATCCATATTTAAACTCCATTTATTTTAATAAAATAGATATATCATGTGTCACCTTTTTATTATCATTAACAACGATAATTCTTTCAATTGCATTACTCATGCCTTGCAATTTTTCTTTTTCTTCTTGATTCGTTAAGTCTCCACCTTGAGCACTTATTCCCCAATATTCACATTCATAAATTTCACAATTTGCTTTGAGATATTGCCAAAGCAATGGTAATCTATTTTTCAACAATTCGCTTGGTGACATTTCTGTTTCATATTCATCCCAAGCCGAAATAACAATTTTTATTTTAGTTCTGCATTTCCGTAATGCATAAACGTCTTGTAAAATAGATACATATTGCGTTTGTTCGTGCATAATACTATTATCTAAAGCACTAACTTTTTCTTGTGATACATTTCTATATTCTGGTGCCAAATCCTTTATAAACAAATCATTTGAAATCTTACTTGGATTTACAAATAAAAAAATATTATCACAAACAGCTATTTCATTATACATTGTATTATTCATACTTCTGTTATTTACTATATACTCAAATTCTTCTCCGGACTGATCCGGAATATATAACTCCAATTTATTATTATCTTTGTCTTTCAATTGCAGCTTAGTATTAACATAACTATTTCTTTTTGTCCGGTCCATTTCCTTACATTGTGACCATGTATTAGCTAAACTCTTTATATAGTCAAGATTGTCTATCGAATCTATTTCATACACATTTTCCTCAACAGTGTTGCTCAATAACGAATATCCTAATGCACCCAAAAAAGTAGTCTTTCCACTAGCAGGCAATCCTATAATATAGCTTTTTGTTACCATCTTAATACCTTTCTCCAAACCTATTAAAATCGTTATGTATATCTTTAGCCACTTTATTGCTTATTTCTTTCATTTCTTCATTTCTGTTGGTTATCCAATACTTAAGCAAGTCTATTAATTCTATGCTTTTTTCAGTATCAATTATACATGAACCATTTATTGCTTCAATTCTAAAATAATTTATAAAAAAATCTTTTTCAAAACTTCTAAATTGATTTTCTATATTGTCAATAAAATCATTCTTATCCTGTTTCGTTTTATCATAAATAACATCATTTTTACTTATGACAATGTCAATATTAGGTTTTCCATTATAAAATCTAGAAGATTTAAATGTCTTTAAGAAACACTTAATCTTCATAACACTCCCTTGACGTTCACTATTATCTAATAACGACTCCCCATCCATAAACAAAACAATATTTTTCGCCATATCTAAACATGGTAAATCTTGCTCCATATTAGCTCTATTAGAATTACAATTTTCAAATGTTTCGCCCGATATATCCGAAAAAACCAAATTGTAATGATAATTTAATTTTACGTCTAATAAGTTCAAATGCAAAAAACATCTTCTTTCATCTTTATTTGTTCTCTCCATCTGTGCATCTGAATTACCGGATTTAATACGCAAATAATTTAATCTCTCCTCAAATCCCACTAATGTTTCTGAACCAGCAAATAATATTTTTTTATCAATATTTTTTAAAAAGAAAGCATATAACATCGACTCAAAAGTCGTTTTTCCGCTTCTCACAGGTCCTAGTACATAAATAATACGCATTGGTACTTTTGATGACAATCGATATAATTCTTTTTCATTTAATGCTTTTCCAAGAGAAAGCATATAATCATCTGCTTCAACTTTCTCGCCTTCAAAATTAACTTCTAAGTCCTTATCCGAATCATTAAAAATGTCTTGTTCCAAATTGTCAACATTGTCAATTTCTAAATCATTCATATTATCCAACATATATCACCTGCTTTCCAATGGTTTAATGTAAAACATTACAAATCAGACACTCTATATACATTTCATAAGCCACTTCTACTGCCAAAAAACTTTCTTTTTTTAAACAATATTCCTTATTAAAAGCTTGTCTCCAACAATTTTCGCCATTTTCCATCTTTTTTTTCAAAGCAAATAAAATCGGTGTATGAATCTCTATATCATTTTTTTCTAATAAGTCCATTATAATATCATCATCTACTGAATCAATATATTTTTCCAATGACGATTCTGGCTCTTTTTCACTAAATTCTAGTACTTTTCTCAGCAATGCCTTTGCAGAATATGGTCCAGGAAAGACTGATACACGTTGTGCCAAATCTTTTCCTGCCAAAATAGCCGCAAAATGCGGCTCAATATTTAAGTATCTTGTCTCCTTATCGTCGGAGCATTCTGTCATCAGCCACCATAACAATTGTAAATCTTCATATATAATCGATTCATGGTGTAATGTGATTTTGTTAATACTATTAAGTTGACTTGACAACTCATTTACCTTTTTAACAACAATATCTAATTTTTCAATAACAGCGGCATTATATTCTTCCGTTTCATCCTCTTTTATTGAAAAGCAAAACTCTTTTCCCAAACCATTTATAGGTGATTTATTTTCAAATGATAAGTCCTCACGCAAGGCAAGCATCCTATTCTCTAAATCTTTTTGTAACATTATTGAAATATCATCAACAACAGAACTATAACCCAAAAATAAATATGTTTGTGCATACATTTCAATTAATTCTATAATGTCTTTCGATTTTCCTCTTTCTATCATTTCAAAAATTATTATACCTGCCAACACCGTTATTTCTTGCTTCATATCGTCAGAGAATGTATTATCGACTTCATAAAAAGTATCTACTAGAGATTCAAAAAAATCTTCATTACATTTTCCCGTAAAATAAAGCTTTGTAATTTCTTTTGCATCTTCCTTAGTCATTTTCTTTTTAAGGAAGTTATCGATTCCCTCTTCTCTTAAATTTACAATTTCATTAGTAATAGCAATACCTGCTGTTCTCATCCATTTTGCCAATTCCCTGCTCATTCTTCTTCTCCTTTGATAATATTATTTTTTCATTGCATTTAAAAAATCCATTTCAAGATTGTTATTTCTTAGTTGTTGCAACAATATATATAAATCTTGTTCAATAGTATAATCTATCTTCTGAAATGACCGAAGCAATCTTTTTTTATCAGAATCTGATAAAATTGAAAAACGGTAAATAATTTCCTTTGTAATTATGTCAGTACTGCGTACTTCTCTTTGTTCTAGTATCTCAGACTTTCTCTTTGCTTTTTCGTTTGCATTATCTGAAAGCTGCATCTCGATCAATCGATATTCTTTATCCATATCACAGGATTTAACATCCGATATAAATATTCCATTAGTATCTTCAAATACCCTAGGATAAATCTTAACGAATAGTGTATCTTCCTCAATCCATATCTCGAGCCAATTATATCTTGGGTTCCATTCCCAACCCCTTTCTGGGTGCAGAGCTCCTGAACCAATCCGCACCCTTTTATCATTAACTTCAATATGTTGAATATGCTTATGTCCATATAACTGAATTCTAACTCTTGAATCCATAAATGCTTCTAGATTGTCATTGTTCCAACACTCTGGTGGATGGTGACACAAAGAAAGATAAATAACATTTTCGCAATAATCTGGAATCTGTTTTCTATTGATAACCATTTTTCGTTCCGCATCGATAAGTTTATTTCCATCTTTATCTAAATGATCCTTATGATTAGATACCAAAACAGAATTCATTCCATAAATAGCTAACGTATATTTTTCACTTAGCATCATTAGAGATTGCCATGTTGGTTCTTCGATTGAATAATCACTAGCCATTTCTTTTACGCATTTATTGTAAGCTGAAAGCGGTTCATATAATACGCCCTTTATGAACTGATCATTTTGGATTTTTCTAATTTCCGCATCAAGATAATCTGGTTCGTTCTTATCTATTAATACCAAATCATCTTGTATACACTCTAATATTCTTGAATTACGTGCAATAGATTGATCAACATCATGATTTCCTGCGACACAAAAAACATCCTTTAATGATATTCCAAATATTTTTGTCACGTCATTCAAGAAATTTTTGGCTACACTAAATTCACTTTCTTGCCCACTAAACGCCAAATCACCACATACCAGTACCCCACACACATTGACCAATTCCTTTTTCGCTTTATATTCTAAATCAGTCAACATAGCTTTTCTCAATTCATTGTCAATATCATATGGGTCTCCGCTCTCTTTTCTAAAATGTATATCAGAAATATGTATAAATGATAACACTCTTTTTTCTTCCATAAATAATCCTCTTAGTAATATTAACTAAATGTCCATTGTCACTATTATTCTTTAATCCGATGTCATATTTCCATATATATCGTTAAACTATTAGTTCCTCTTTTACCGCCTTTGCCACATACCAAAACATCACCGGTGGAATAGCATTTCCCAAGGCTCTATACTGAGCAGCCTCACTTCCAACAAGCTCAAAATCATCTGGGAAAGACTGTATTCTTGCCACTTCTCTAGGTGTAAATCTCCGGTATCTCTTTCCTTCCATAAGCACTGGATCAGTACTGTTCAAAGATACTTTTGCCAAATGTGCCCCCACCGTATTACAAGGCTTATTAATATCTTGTGCCCTTCCCTTGTTCATACTCTCCCTTTTTTTCATCATTCCAGCTACAGCACGTTCACTAAAAAAATATTTTTCGTCCACTTGTTTCTCTATGACATCTTTTAGTGATGCAAAATTATTTTCATCTTCTATCTCCACATCTGGGAACGCAAAATCTATGTTGAGATCTTTCCTAAATCCAACAATAATCACACGTTCTCTTTTTTGTGGTACTCCATAGTTTGCCGAATTCAAAATACGATACTGAACATCATACCCACTATCTTCAAATTCTTTTAGAATTAAGGGAAACGCACTTTTCTTATTTGCAGTAAGAATGCCCTTTACATTCTCTGCAATAAAACATTTAGGTTGTCTTTCTCTTAAAATCCTGCACATCTCAAAAAACAACTTTCCTCTTTCATCCTTTACACCAAGACGTTTCGGATTCTGTGCAATAATAGAAAAAGACTGGCATGGAAAACCGCCTGTCAAAATATCAAAATCTGGTATCTCTTCCGACTTTACCTCTCTAATATCGCGGTTATCAGGTGTAATTCCAAAATTTTCTCTAAAAATATTACAAGCATTATCATCAATATCATTAGCGTAAACTATCTTCATTCCATTAGAATCATAATGTTTACCCAAGAAATCAAACCCCCCCAACAATCCAACATCGGTTCCGCCACACCCACAAAACAATGATGCTACTTTTAATTTTTCCATGTTAACAACTCCTCAAATTGTCCCACTTGCTTGGGATCAAATGTTATATCCGCTCCATCCGCAGGTATCATATCGATCTTATCTTGCTTATAAAGTCCTACCGGATCTTGTAACAAAAACAATTTTCGCTCCGATTTACTAAAAAGCAAACGATATACAAAATATCTATCATGAGTACTGCTCGCTGTATTCCACTCATTTTTTGTTAAATGAATTCTGTTAAAATGTAATGGTTTTGAACTAATAGTCGTTTTGACTTCAATATATCTCTTTCGCTCATCCAACTCTACCGAACTAATATCATATCCAACGGCAAATTGCGTAGGTATTCGCTTAATCAAATGAATCAAATCCTCACGACCACCTAATTTAATTCTCATGCACTCATGCCCATGAACCAAACTTTCACCTATGTCACCTATGTCTTTTGTTGTCAGCATATCATAATATGTAGCAATACGCTTTTCAATCACATCATCCCTTTCAATAAAGTCTGCTAATCCAGCATCTTTGGCATTTCTTGCATTTTCTTTAAGCTGCTTTAATTCTTCCGCATCGTTTGCAATATATGCCAAAATATCTGTTGAAAAATCCGTATTCTTCATATCTCTATTGACATATGCAAACCAGCTATCACTACAGGCTTTCACCGTCTCCAACCTTCCATGACGACTTTGTATCATATTGTCATATCCATCAAACCACTCATTAGATTCACAAAATTTTATAATCGATTCTTCTTCCAACGTATTAAGATAGTATGTTCTACTATCATAAGTCTTCAAAAGATTTGCAATCTCCATGTAATCCAAAATATCTCCTGCATAACGTACCACATCACCAGTTTGATCATACGTCATTTTATTCTTTCGATTATCTGAAATCCTCTTCCATGTACTCTCAACACCTTCGTGATCTCTAGTCACACGCAAATCGTTAAATATACAATGGCATGCCTCTGTTTTAGTTATCCCAATAGAATTTTTACCTTCTCTATTAGCATATCTTAATAGTTGCAAAACATATTGTGCAGGTTTGAATTTTATGCCTTGCTCTATCTGCTCCAATACCGCCCTGGGCTTTATATGTGCACCCGGATATTGAAAATTGTATAGAAATACTTTAAAACACTCAACCAAATCTTGATTATTAGCTAATTCTATTGCTCGTCTACCCGGTTTGTCTGTTATCTCCGTATGTTGTATAAATCCAAACAATGCTGAAATCTCTGTTCTCCAATTATTTATTGTTTTTAATTCCCTATGTGCATTTCCCGGATATCGAAACAGGGCAGCATTTACATCAGCAACAAAATCATCCGTTGCTTTCTCACCTACCCTTGCAATTTCCTCTGCAACATATATTAAAACATTTTCTATATCTCCTTTAAAGCGAGGTCTAACATGATGCAACCTAAAATAATACTCTTTTGGTATTTGATATTCAGCCATTATTTTCATCTCCTAACGCTTTTGTTAATTGCTCTGCAATACACTGTGCCATAAGCGGTGGAACTGCATTTCCCACTTGTCTAAACTGTTGTGTTTTGTTGCCTAAAAAAATAAAATCATCTGGAAACGATTGTAATCTTGCACACTCTCTAACCGTTGGTACTCGATTATATTTATAATGAAAATGATGTCTATGTCCTGTATCAATAGTAGGTGCAGGTTTATCACTTGCAAATCTTGTCCATGCAACATGAAAATTTCTACTATTTCTATATTCTTCTGGTAAATCCTTATAGTTTCCACCGTCTGGAACCAAAGATATTATTTTTTTGACTTTTTCAGAATGATTTGCAGCAACATGATTTCTAACCACACTTGAATTTTTTCTCATTAGTTTTTGATAATCATTCTGTGCATCTGTGAGATATAGTGCATTCTCACAACCTAATTCACTCTCTAATGTGGGAAGATCTGACAATGCCATGCTACAACTTACAATTTTAGTGATAGCTTTCGGATATTCGTAGTGTCCCTTTTTCATCCCCACAAACACTACACGATTCCTATTTTGCGGCACACCATAATCTGATGCACATAATACTTTATATTGGATTTCATAGCCTAAATCAGTAAATTTCTTGAGAATACTATCTTTGATTTGTCCACCAAATAAGCTTACAAGCCCTGGAACATTTTCAATTACAAACGCTTTCGGTTTGATTTCTTCCACTAAACGTATATATGTCAAATAAAGCTTATTTCTAGGATCGTCAAATTTTCTTGGTCCTGAAAGTGACATTCCCTGACAAGGAGGTCCACCTATAATGACATCTATAGTTTTATCTCCAATTAATGGTTTTATATCCTTTTCATATGTTAATTCTGTTATATCTCCGCAAATCGATTTTGACCCTTTGTGATTTAATTCAAATGTTTCTAAGGCTTTAGCATCATTATCTATTCCCAGTAAAATATTGTAGCCTGCCTTTTCAAATCCATAAGATAAACCTCCACATCCACAAAATAAATCAATGGCGTTTAGACTTGTTTTCATTTTGTTTTTTTACCTTTCTATTATCCTCTGGTTTCTCTGCATTCTCTGGAATTGCCCAAGCTTCTCCCAACTTAAATGTACCTTTTATCCGGTTTTCAGAGCATAATATTTGTACTCTGCGTTGAGAAATATTCCATTTTTTTGCAGCTTGATTTGCTGTCATATAACCCATATTATTTACCTCAACTTTCATATATCATTATATTCTACGGGGCGAACAAAAGCAACCTGATCTTTTCTCATTTCATTCCAATCACATATAGTAAAAAGAGATATCGTTTTCATTGATGTCTCTCCAACTATTTTTTATCAGCCATATAATATTTCTGCTCTCACAATCTCCTCAGCTCTCTCACAAATATTGTTCATCCTCTGCACCCAAAGCATCTGATTTTTCTCTTTCAGATGTTCAGTCACGCCCTCTTGTTCTGCCATCTGCTTTACCAATAGATCAAACTGTGCCTCTGCCTGTTCCTGCATCATAAGCAAATGTTCCTTTAGTTTTCCACTTAAAAGCATCGCCTGATAGATGCCACTCCGGTGCTCTTTCAGATAATATTTTCTCATTAGTCCAAACCTTTCTCAATTCCCCTTCCGACTCCGGATCAGAAATTAAGTTTGGCATCAAATAATCTCCATTTTTTTCGTATGTAATATTCATAAACAGCCTCTCTTTCCCCGAATTACAATTCAGTACTGATATTATGTTTTCTCGATGTGCCATGTTCCTGTGTATGCATAGATTTTTGTTGTGTTTGCTCTTTCACAACCTTCTGCTTTTCCGCCAAGCGTTCTTTCACTGTCTTAGGCTCTAATGACTTCACAAATTCTGCAAAGGTTTCGCCCAATCCTCTGGTGGAAATAAACTGCTTCATTTTATCCAATAGTCCATCTATCCCACCTCCTTGTCTGTGGACAGTCCGTAGATTCGTTTCATAAAATACTGCGTGCTGACACGCCCTTTTATTGTCACAAATCCTTCAGCCTCAAGTTCTGCATTCAGCCGCCGTATCATCTTATAAGCATATGATAGTGATACGTCCAGCATTTCCATGACATCCTGTGCTGTTAAAAATCGTTTGTTCTCCATAAGCAAATGCCGCCTCTCTTTGGTTTTATTATTCAGTTCATTTCCGAACGGTTTTGATGTGTTTTATATTAACAGTTCGTTTTTGTACTGTCAATACTTTTTAGCAAAAAACATTTCATTTTTGTACTGTTGATGTTATAATCTCTGTATATGTATGATTTATGCCTCGTGTTTTCATACAAGCTACAACACTCATTACACTTATAAGGAGCAGTTAAAATGGGCGAAAAATTCACCAACCGGGTAGGCTTTTTAATTAGAAATTTCAGAATTGCAGCGGAAATGACGCAAAAGGAATTGGCAGATAAATGCGGACTAAACGAATCCACAATCCGAAACTACGAGCTCGGAAACCGATATCCGGACGAAGCGACTTTGCTCAATATTGCCAACAATCTAGGTGTCAGTTTTTATGCATTATCAGATCCGAATGTTGCCAATATCTTCAGTGCACTCCATGTTCTGTTTGACATCGAATGGGCATACGGACTACGCCCTACAATGAAGGACGGAGAAATATGCTTCAAATTTGAAGAACGGCTTCCAAGTGCCGGCCCCCACCCACAGGAAGCCCTCGATAACTTCAAGAAGATGGTTGAGTATTGGGCACGCCTACGAGATAAACTGGAGGATGGTGAAATAACCGAAACAGAATATTATTTCAAAGAGATAAAGTTTCCGATGAATCCGATAGATTCGGATAAGGAATATACTGTTTCGTTGAATCTTGATGATGACGACCAACTACTGGTTCAGAATCTGAATGAGGATGAAAAGGCAGCAGAAACTGCTGAGTTGTTAAAAGACTTATTTCCTGATTTCTCTTATGTGAAGAGAAAGAGGAAACCGAAGAATGAATAATAAAAACTTATATTTGCTATTAATTTATACATGCTTTCTAAATTATCTATCAGGAGATGTCAAAATGAAAACACTAAATAAAGAAGAAAAAGAAATAATCAAACTGATACAAGAGAAAAAAATTACAGACATCTATTCTTATGTTAAATACTACAATTTAGGAACGGAAATTCAATATTTTAAAGAAGATATCCAAAAAGCCTTTGAAAACAAATACGGTACAACAACCCGTATAATTACAAAAGGCAAAAATAATACTATTTATAAAAAATATATTATAGAAGAACTCTCTGACAACCGATACAAAGCAAGACCTTATCTAACGTTCAATGATGGATCTAATACTGATTGGGACACTATCTACTATAAGCCCAAAGGAATTGAACATTCATACCATCTTACAGAACCAACATATACATGTGATAACATAGATCAAATTCTTAATTTTATATCTATTTGGCAATTTCTAGAAAGCGAGCACCTTATTATTGAATTACCAAAATCCTGCGATGCGAAGGATATGGGTTTGTTTTTAAGAAAAACCAATGTAACACCAGAAGATGCCTCTTTACCTGACGAGCCTTGTAATACCTATGATTTACAGATTAATGCAAGAGAATTTATGTCTTGGGAATTTAAATTAAATGTTCACAATTTTGAAATTTGTTTACCATATTTGATGAAACAAATACAACCAACGCTTGGACTTAATACATTTGTAAAAAATAAATATAGGACAGAATCCACTTTAATTGAAAGAAGGAATTTTATAATTGCTCTTGCTGGTGTAGTGGTTGCAATCATCACATCACTCATTTCACTTTTTGCCTCTATTTTTGATAATGGAAATGCCAAAGAACTTAACAATATAAATAATTCCATACAAGAAATTCATGAGCAAATGGTTGTACCAAATGAAACTGATAGTCCGACACCAAACCAATAAGAATTATTATATACTATTCGCAATAATTATTGCCATTTGATTGTCACTAGGCAAAAAACGAGCCAAGAAACGCCGTAAATTCGACATTTCTTGGCTCGTGTACGTTATTCAAACTCTTGGGCGGAGAGATTTATCTGGCTGTTTCTTGGTACACATTTATGTGTTTCATTCTTCATATTCATCTTATTTTGCAGTTTTGTATTCCTCGTCTAAAATTTTTAGAGCCAAATTGGAGCCAATTTATAAAGCATCTTCCTCATAGCACACATTATAAAAATCAATATTCCCAATCTAAATTTTCTGTCAAATAATCTTTAGCTTCTCCCAATTTTATATCAGACAATTTTTCGAAGTGCTTATTAATTATTTTTTGGCAATACTTACTCATACCATTCATATCACAATAATTAATATACTTTTTAATTAAATCAATAATATATGAATCAACATCATCTTGCGATAAATCTAAGATTTTCTCGCTCATGTACTTAATATCCTCTGCATCTATTTTTATACCTGATTGATTTGAATATTTAATACTCATATCAATCAATGCATGAAGTGAATACTTATACCCACGACTATATGCTGGATCATCAATTATCTTCTTAATTTCCCCTCTACCTTCATCCATATAATATGGTGCATATGAAGTGTCTCCATTTTTGATTTGCTCTATAGCACGTTCCATTAAATTCTTAGCCAAAGCATGTCGTGCTTGATATGATACTGGTCTTAAACGGATTCCTTCTCTGAAGTAATGATCTGCTAAATCATATTCCCCATCTTTCTGTGATGCAATTCCACGCTGAATCCAATAGAAACTATATTTTTCTCCGTATCGCTCTACCTCATTCAACAACTCTCTTATTGTAGAAAGAGATAAAATTTTTTCTTTTAATATTCTTTTTACGGTCAATGCCTTTTGAAAAATTTCACTCCATTCATTTACATCTCCTTCATTAAATTGTCCTGTTGTCTGTCTTATTATCTCGTATAAAATCTTTTTTATTTCATTTTGATCCATATTACATGTAATAGCATTATGTATAAGTCTCAAGCATCTTACTTTTATTCTGCCTTCTTTTATATCCAACACTTCGTTAAATTCATTTACAAACGAATTATAATCTAAATGATTTCTATCATCCTTCAATAATGTAGAAAAAATTCTTTTTGGAACGCTACCTAATCCTAAAATTTGCAATATAGTAACAGCTTGTAAATATTTATAATTTACATCCTTTTGAACCATATCAAACATATCTAAATAATGTTTTTCAAACCCATGCCCATGTGAAATATTATATAAAAATTCTATAATATCATTTATCTGATGTGCATACACTTTTACTGAATTCATATCACTGCCACAAATCTCTGGCTTAGAAAGCCAATGTTTTGCTTTCAATTTATTATATATAACTCCTGCATAATTCCATGATATTTTTTCATCTACATTAAATACTTCTATACTATTACTACTTTTTAAAATATCCTTTTTTACAAAATGATTATCTCTTGTTTCTGATGTTAATACAATTAATTGCTCAATATTATTGGGACACTTCTTAATAAGATACAAATATATTAAATTATAATAATATGATGCCTCCTCAAACAATACTGCAACCTTTGTATTTAAAGGCATATGATTCATATACTGTAAAAACAATTGCATATATTCTGAAGATCTCATACTAAATTGAAATGTCAAATAACCTTTTGAACGTAAATCTATAAGAACTCTTTTCGCAACACAAGTTTTACCCACATAACTATTTCCAATGACAGCACCCACAATATTTCTATCACTTTTCATAAGTCTTTTTTCAAAGTTTTCTATACCTGGTCGAACTATATCCCAATCATAAAAGAAATCATCATATTTTGATTCATATCCCGCATATAATTTACTCTCATAATCTTGTTGTTTCTGGCTGAACAAATCATCTATTGACAACAATCCTCGTTCTGATAAATCTTTTTTTATACTTTTCTCAACCAATACATTTTCTTTTAAGAAATCTGAAAATTGTTCAGCTGTCCATTGAATCCAATGAAAATTATCTGTCGAAAATATCTGTCTTTTCAACCTCACATCACCTATCTGTGGAGCAATGAAGAAATAATCATGACCTTTTAAATCATATCCTTTTGAATCGTATTTCCCAATAATTGTTTTTAAATCCTCTTCTTGAAATTCTGTTCCAATAAAAATCATATCACCTTTAGAATAGGTATCCCCAAAATCTCTTAAAAAGCAATTATCTTCATTCCAAAAATCGATATACTCTTTCTCATCAAATATATATCCCTCTTTTTTATTATTTACACATCCATGTAATTTTATTATCAAAGTATCACTTGTATTATTACGACGATCATCATTATCTTTATTCCACACATTTACAGGTATTCCTTTTTTGTCATAAATATACTCTAATAAGCAATCAATATTTAAAGTAAATATCCTATTCCATTTATAATTTGTTATATTAAAAAGACTACTTTCCAAATCAATAGTTGCACCCGTAAATATATCTGTTAGATATTCATTTCTTTCCTCTACTCTATTTTCATCCCTTAGTAATCCACATAATCCCTTTAGATCTTGTTGTTCTAAATATTTTTTTGCACCTGGTTCGTCCTCTTCAAGCATTTTTTTATCTGGTGGATTTTCCACAAACATCCTATTATATATAAGTTCGACCAATCTCTTTCCAAGTGGCAATTTTTCTCCATTTGCATTTATAGCTCCATAAGAAAATCCTGCTCCAATTAGCAAAGAAGGATTTTTTTCTTGAAGTGAAAGTTTTAATTTATCAACAGCCTCCATATCCGAAACTCCTTTAAATCACAAATTTGCATTTATTATATATTATAGCATGCACGCGTATATATATCTACCATTATCTTGTCCCATAAGACCTGTCATACTGCCTTATCTGCTACTCTGTACGCTCCTGTTCCTTCACTTTACCAATAATCGTATCAATCTGCTCAGCACCAGCATACCTCTTCACACGCTCCAGATCATCCGCCTTTTCCTGCAACAGCTCTGTCCTTTCATTCATATCCCTAATCTTTCCCTTATAAAACTCCACACTTTCCAAAAGTTCTCTCTTCTCTTTTCTCAGTTTCAGGACTTCCTCTTTCAGCCTTACACACTGAATTGTCAGATTTTTCACCAAAGACTTCAACTTATTCACAAGTGGCAATGCCACCTTATCCAGAAACGCTTTCGCACTTGTAAATGCTCCTGGCTCTGGCAACTGCCATTCTGGTGCTTCATCATACTTACGCACATCTCGTTGTAATAATTCCTCTGATTGAACCATCTTCTCTATATTGCTTTTAAGCTCTTTCTGTTGCTTTTCAAGCTGAACATTACTCTGTTGCAAATCATTGTATTTTTGTCTTAATGTCTGATTATCAGATTGCAATGCATCGTTCCTTTGCTCCAGAGTATGATTGTCATCAGATAATCGGTCATTCACATTCTGTAATTCACCATTCGTGTATTGTAAATCTTCATGTCGTTGTTCCAATTCCTCATTATCTGCCTGTAATCTTTGTTGCTTCTGCTTCAAATCATGATTTTCCATGCGAAGCCTGTCTTTGCGGCTTTCAAGCCTAGATTTCTCCACACACAAATCCTGATTATTTGCAAGCAATGTCTCATTCTCCTGTTGTGCCGCAGCACTTTCTTCTTTTGCCTTTTGCACTGCTGCTTCTGCTATTTGCTTTTCTGATGCAATATCATTTAACTCCTGTTTCTTTACTGAAACCTCTTCCCCAAGCTGTGCAACCACAGAAGTTATTTCCTGCTTCTGGCTATCCAATTCTGCTACTTCCCTTGCCCGCTCTTTCTTTTCAAATTCAAGCACCGACAAATGTTTCTCATGCGTACCCTTTTGCAGCCATTCCACACCATATCGTTCCATGACTGTAGCAAGCTCCTGTTTCTCCGATGCAATCCACTAATTTAATTCTGTAGCACCTCTGGTACCACCAGTGAAGCCTTCTTCCGCCAATTCAGATTTTAATGATACCCTTGTATCAAGTCCTCGCTTACTACCTGTAATATATGGTACAAAATCAATGTGCAGATGCGGTGTTTCTTCATCCATATGCAAATGTGCCGAGAATACATACAAGTACGGATTTCTGGCTTGGAACTCATCCATAAATTCCGTTAAAATCCTTTTTGCCAACAATCCATCTTCACTTTTGACATTCATATCATCTTTATTTCCAATCTGAAATATCACTTCATGAAATAACTTTTCCTGCTTACCCCTCCTGATTTTTTCATAGTAGTTATCAATCATGCGATCTTTTCGTTTCTGTTTTGCATTATATCGTTCCAGTGCTTCATCAAACAATTTATGATAAACCTGCTTAATATCTTCCTGGCAAAATTCCACATTATCAGCACTTCTGTTTTTATCTACATTCTTAGCTGTAAATGCTCTGGTATTATGGTTCACAGAACCTTTTCCGATCATTGCACTTATCGTTCTCTCCATAGGCAATCTCCCCCTTTCTTTTATCTGTCATATTAGTGCCGGATATCGGCATAGAGCGAGATTTCCTCGCTCTGGCTTTGTTACTTTCGTCGAAAGTACGCAAAAGCACTTTTGATATCAACATCTCCTTTCAGGAGCTGACGCCATCAAAAATGCAACCTGACAAGTCAGGTTTTGTGCCCTGCCGGGAGCTTTTCTGCCTGCGGCAGTCAGTGTACACAAGCCTCCACTGTGTCAAGCACACCACATTTTCCTTATCGATTCTAACGGAAGCGTGACACACAGCCGTTATATATGTTTAAGAAAAAACTACCACCGAAAGCTCTCCGGCACACCTCGTCTATCCAAATATTCCTTTCGAGCCTTTTCCTTTTCTTCTTCCGTTGGTGCAGTCTTATATTTTGTATATAATTCTCTCATTACCATTGCATCCAGTTTCTTCTCTAGTCCCTGTTTTATCTGAGGCAACAGTTTCTCCTGTTCCAACATAAAATATCTCATTATCGCAACGAAAAGTTCTTCTGAAATCTGTACATTTTTCATATCAATCCATCCTGATATTTTTCATATAAGGGCATAAACGCTTCTATCTGCAGTTTATGCAGACATTCAGCATCTTCTCTTGTTATCAGTTTAAGTTCAATTAAATCACTCATTTTCTGCACCTCTTTCTTGTAAACATAAAAAATCGCACCAAACATTCAATGTCCAGTGCGATATCTCCAATTTAATAAGATGCAATGTAGGTAAAATCTTCTCTTATATTCTGGTTTTATGCACTAGACTAAAAGACCTACAAGCTATAACCTAATGCACTATCCTTGCATGTTTATAGCCGTGTACGTCCGTAATACATGTACATATAATGTCTTGAATATAAGTTCTGATTCATGTGTATATTCTCCTTGTTTTTGTTGAATAATATACCAGTCTTGGCAATTCATGTCAACAATCTATTTGCCATTCAGAATAATATCTATCATTTCTTGCTTTCCATTAGTGTATGCTACTCTATCATCTGCATACTTACTTTCCAGTTCTTCCTTCACCCTCTGATACTGCAAAGCCATATTCTCATTATCATTTAGATAATCTCTGAAATGAATATAATTTTTCCACTCAGTTCCGTTCCATTTCACAATATGAATATGGTGTGTCCTGATATCCTTTTCCATATCACCCATTACATAAAGAATCTGATCTTCCACATCCGAACCACGATAAAAGATTCCATCCTTCTGTAACTGCTCATTATATGACATTATTTTCTCAAAATCAGTTACCCCAACGACAATATCAATAATCGGTTTTGCTTTAATTGCCG
>ERZ779842.1529-NODE-1529-length-18662-cov-4.687698_pt1 | contig 18662 bp, 16 predicted proteins | sample MGYA00511095_ERZ779842 | MGnify/ENA primary metagenome ERZ779842 (study PRJEB29588, sample SAMEA2154036) | human gut metagenome | biome: human gut; feature: human-associated habitat; material: faeces | place: Denmark | collected 2008/2010 ... | reverse complement strand
CGAGTTCGTGTCAAGTGCGCGCAGACACAAACCTCGTGATTGAAAAATTTTATTTTTCAACCTTTTCCTACATTTTGCAGACGCCCTCACGTCATGCACTTTGCGGACGCAAACGCGATCCCGCTTCTTTCATGTATCGGATAAATTCTCCGTTCAGTCGTTCTCTTCCAGCTCCTCCAGATTCTCGTCCGACGCAGACGAACCCATCCATGCCGCGACTCCAAAAATCAGAAGCACCGTTCCGACCGTAATCCATAATGTACTGTCCGAATGCATCCAAATCGCCGCAAATCCGCCGATTTCCAACGGAATAGCCGCGATTTTCAGCCCCCAGAACCGCAGTTTTTCCACATCGTTCAACTGCTGATACGCCTGCTTCTGGGCAACCACAGACGCTGCACACATAATAAAAATGTTGCCGGAGGCTTTGTGTCCTCTTAACAACCACGCGATTCCAAAACAGATCGCCGCCAAAAACCATCCAACAATCAGCAGCAGGAAGCTGTCGCCTTCAACGAAATCCTCCACATACTGATAGAAATCATCTTCTGTCCCGTAAAAATAGAGATATGCGTGTCCCTCGGACGGCTTCTGCACCGTCACTTCACCGTTTCCGACAAGCGCTACCGCCGTCAGCTGCGCATCCTCTCCCAGTCCCCAGATCTGATAACGGGTATCTCCATTTTTTCCGCCCGGGTAAAATTCGTCAAACCATTCCAGACCGCGAACATTATCCTCCGTCAGCTCTGTCTGATCGTCCAATGCAGCTGCGACATGATCGCCCCGGACTGTATAGCTGCCACCATCCTCTTTTTCCCAGCCGGAAGAATCCTCATCCTCTTCTTTCTGATAGACCCATTTTTCCACTTTCAGATAATAAAACTGCCCATCCAGAAACTTTCGCGGATCGGAAACCAGATCGCCGGTCAGTGGAATCTGCGTCACCACAACTTCCTGCTGCGTGTCCTGATTTTTCCATTCCTCCAGATCCTGCATGGTGACAACCGGCGCGTCATAAAGCGCCTGCGCACGCGCACTCGTATCTTTCGTATCAGCTGCGCAGAACACAATTCCCGCAAGTACAAAAAATATCCCCAGTCCGATAAAAAATTTTTTCACAATCCGCTCCTTTCCATAGCTGCTCTATTTCGGGGTGTCCGTCAAAAAAAGAATTGAAGCCTCTTGCATTCCTGTCTTATACTGATAGTACCTGATAATATAGGAGGGCTTCCACATGATCCGTTTCGCTGTAATCGGCACAAACACCATTACCGATAAATTTCTCCAGGCAGCCTCTGCACTGCCTGATTTCAAGCTCTGCGCTGTCTATTCCAGAACGCTTGCGCGGGCGCAGGAGTATGCACAAAAAAATAACGTTTCGCTTGTCTTTGATTCTCTGGAGGCGTTGGCCAACTCAGACCAGATCGACGCAGTCTACATCGCCAGCCCCAATTTCTGCCATGCGGCCCAGAGCATCCTGATGATGCAACACCACAAGCATGTGCTCTGTGAAAAACCAATCGCCTCCAATGCTTCGGAATTTCAACAGATGTATGACACTGCCATAAAAAATCAGGTCATTCTGCTCGAAGCCATGCGCTCTGTCTTTTCTCCGGGTTTTGCAGCGATCCGTTCCTTGCTGCCTGTGCTTGGAACAATCCGGCAGGTAGATTTTTCTTTCTGTAAATATTCCAGCCGCTATGACCATTTCAAAGAGGGGATCATCGAAAACGCTTTCCATCCTGCACTTTCCAACGCTGCCCTGATGGACATCGGCGTTTACTGTGTCCATCCGCTCGTCTCCCTGTTTGGCATGCCGGCTTCGATTCAGAGCAGCAGCATTTTCTTATCCAACGGCTTCGAAGGCGCCGGCACGGTTCTTTTACAGTACCCGGATATGCAGGCAACGCTCCGGTATTCCAAAATCTCGGATTCGTATCTGCCATCCCAGATTCAGGGAGAAGCCGCAACCCTGCTGATCGATAAAATTCAGGATCCCCAGCAGCTCACGCTCCTGTTTCGAGACGGTCATACCGAAAATCCGAACATTCCAGCTGTTTCCAACAACATGGTCTACGAAGCAGCTGAATTTGTCCGCTTAATCGACCAGCTGCAGCAGGCGCTGGAAAATGACTCAGCGGATGGGATACCTTCCCTTATCCGTCATTCCTGGCTGAAGGCATCCTGCCTCGAGCTCGAAATCATGGACACCGTCCGCAGGCAACAAAAAATTCTTTTTCCGGCAGACCACTGAGGTCTGCCGTTTTCATTCATGACAATAGAATGCTCGCAGAGCGTGCATTCTATTGTTTCAGGAAGAGCCTTCTCCACCATAAGCAGCGGTAAAATGCACCTTTCTTTTTACATTGAAATCCACCCAAATGCATTTGCCACGGAGCTGATCAAAATGATCGTCGCAAAGATCGGGCATAAATACCGAATCATCACGTTAAAAATCTTCTTTCTCCGAAATGCGCTCTCGCCGTGCATAACTTCTTCTTCGATGCTTTTTGTTCCAACTACTTTCGACACGAGCAGACAGGTCGCAATTGCTGCGATCGGCATCATAACAGAGTTTGTCAGAAAATCAAAGAAATCCAGAAACTGCATTCCGATCAGCTTTACCCAGGACAACGGACCGTATCCCATACAGGATAAAGTCCCCAGACCCAGCATGATCACGCCAACCAAAACAACTGCCTTCCTGCGTCCCCAGTGAAGCTCATCCTCAAAGGTAGACACTGCACTCTCTGTCAGTGCAATCGAGCTTGTGATCGCTGCAAATAACACGAGTACGAAGAATAAAATTCCAGCTACTGTTCCAAATCCCATGCTTGCAAACACTTTCGGAATCGTAATAAACATCAGCGCAGGTCCTGCCTGCAGCGTCTCTGGATCTCCGCCGGAAAAGGCAAATACTGCCGGGATGATCATCAGGCCCGCCATAATTGCGATGGCTGTATCGAATACTTCTACATTTCTCGTCGAATCCTCAATCGAAACATCTTTTTTCATATAGGATCCAAACGTGATCAAAATTCCCATAGCAATCGACAGGGAATAAAACATCTGTCCCATCGCCGCAACCACAGTCATCCAGGAAAAATTCTTCACATTCGGTACCAGAAAATATTTCACACCTTCCAGTGCGCCCGGACGCGTTACCGAATAAATTGCAATAATCACGGACAACACGATCAGAATCGGCATCATGAATTTCGATACGCGCTCGATTCCGTTACGCACACCCGCATAAATGATCGCCAGCGTAAACAGCGCAAATACCGTAAAACAGATTTCCGTAGATGCTCCGTTTGAAATAAAATCGGAAAAATAGCCGTCTGCTGCCAGCTTCTGACCGTTTCCTTTGATATATTCAACCAGATATTTGATGACCCAGCCACCGATTACGGAATAATACGGTACGATCAGCACAGGAATGATCGCATTGATCCAGCCGCCTGCAGACAGCCATTTCGATTTGCCGAAAGAGGAAAAGGCTCCGACCGGGCTCTTTTTCGTCATGCGCCCAATCGCGGTTTCCGCTACAATCATGGTATAGCCGAACGTCAACGCCAGCAAAATATAAATCAGCAGGAAAATGCCGCCTCCGTACTTTGCTGCCAGATACGGAAATCTCCAGATATTTCCCAGCCCTACAGATGCTCCCGCAGCCGACAGGACATATCCGAGTTTGCCGGAAAAGCTGCTTCTTTTGTTATGTTCCATTTTCAGTCTCTCTCCTTTTTGTGAAATACGTTTTTACTATACCATACTTTCATCAAAAAGGATTCCTAAATTTTCGGAGTATTTTTATGCATTTATGCGGATTTTTTCTTTTCAACTGCCGATCTGATGCGTCCGGATACCCTGCTTTTTCTACGACAGCATCTTCATAAAATAGTTTTCGTAGAAAAATACAAAGACAAAAAAAGATAAAACGTTGTAGGGGGAAGTATGGGCATAGATTATGTGGGATGCACATGGGTAAAGCTCCCATTTAATATCTTTAAAAGCTGATCCTTTTTCTTTCGATAGAATCTGGTGCGTTTCATGTATCGTGGAATTCGAATTCCATAAATACGCATAAATTCCAACACCTCTGCTAAATCAAAGGATTTTCTATCTGACCAATCCGTGTATCTTCTATGCTGAATCAGCCATACACCGATTATATAATAATCCAATGCGTCCATATCATCTTCACTTTGGATATCATGACCACAAAAGAAACGATAGTCTATCGGTGCTTTTACGTAAAGATTATGCAAGCGTTCACTTGATGCTTTAATATCTTCTCTCGTCCAATGCTTATACATTTGTTATTCCTCATCAGCGTAAGTGATTTTGCTTTAAATTAAAATTTGTGTTTACAGTCCCGATAATGTTCTCATAACCAGATCAACATCTTTATTCTCAAGTTCTTGAATGATATGCAAATATGTTTTCTGTGTTGTCGTCATGCTGGCATGTCCCAGGCGCCTGGCAACACTGGCAATGGATACACCCGCAAACAGCAAAAGGGACGCATGCGTATGTCTCAGACCATGAATTGAAATTTCAGAAATACCACATGCCTTGCAGTGTCTGGTTAGCACATCATTAACCGTAGAATTATAAATTTTTTTATCTCCGACAAAAATCGGTTGATCTTCTGGCAGGTTCTTTATTAATTCAGAAAATTTTACTACAATCTGCCAGTCAATTTGTATTTTTCTTACAGAAGATTTATTTTTTGTTGGTAAGAACCCACCTTTCCCTTTATAATCCCACGTTTTGCTGACAGATAACGTCTGTCTGGCAAAATCAAAATCTCCGGGAGTAATCGCTAACGCCTCTGAAAAACGCATACCGGTTTTTGCAACCAATAAAATAAACCAATCCCAGTTCACTGCTTCTTTAATATCTAAATGTGCAATCAATGTATGAAGCTCAAACTGATTCAAATATTTTATTTTTTTTACTCCCGGAGATTTTCCTTTAATAATCGCTTTTCTGGTTGGATCGCGTTCGATCAGCCCTTCGTCTACTGCATCCAGTACTGCCCCTTTCAACTGATGATGGAAATCCAATGTAGTCTGTTTTTCATGATTTTTCGCATAATCATTCAACAATTTTTGATACGCAGTTCTCGTAAGTTCATACACTTTTAATTCCGGTGCCAGTTTTTCTACCCATTTCTGCGTCATCAAATATTTGTCCAACGTTGCTTCTCTGATTGCTCCCTTTTTGTATACGTCAATCCACTGTCTGTAATACTCATAAAATAATTGTGCATTTTCTACAGGCTGTTGCATAAGTTTTTTTCCTTTCTCGAAATCACTTACGCTGATATAAACAATTATTCTCTCGTATTTCTTATCCTGCAATCGTCAGTAATGGCTTAATCTCCTCATCCAGTGTTTTTCTTAATTCTGCCATACACTGGGTATAATATCTGAATTTAGGCAATGCTTTTTCATGTACATCCTTATAACTCTGATAATCAATCGTTGCTTTAATCACACTCTCATTCGGGATCTCACCATTCCGATAATGCAATGCAGCATACATCACATCATCTTTAGAAGCATACCAGGTAACACAAAAATCTGAGATTACTTTATTGATGCAATCAAGTTTCATATTTTCAACAATATTTAAAATAGACTGCCCTTTATACTTATTCTCATCCTGAGCTATCTCATTGATCAACTGAAGCATAATTTCTGCTACTTTGGGATTATCTTTCTGCATTTCTTCAACATATTGTTTTACTTCTTCAATTTGTTTCTGTCTTTCTTCAGGTGTAATAACTTCCGCTTCTTCGCTTGGCGTTACGATATTCTGAATCAGATTGATGATATACTCATAATCAATTTTGGTACTGCTGTATGCCATCAATTCATAATCCAAATCTATCGTATCATCTTCCTGGTGCTCCTTATCCAAATCGTCTTCCCCTTCTGCAAGTTTGATCTCTTCCAATGCATTTTTATAAACACCGGCATACTTATCATACTCTTCTTCTGTAATTCCATAATCATCCAACATACTATCTTCATATTGCGTAAAAGATTTGAGCTGCGCAAACAAATGATCAAAGGTCTGGAACATCTTAACAAATACTTTTTTCTCTTTTATAGACATTGGTGTGACCTTTTCCGGTGTCTCGGCAGATACTTTCAATGCTGCCAACGCCTTCCGAAATGCCGGTTCAATTTCTTCCCATTCAGCTACCAGTGCTTTCTCTGTACTCCCTGCAGAATACAATTTTACGGCATTATCCACACTTTCTTTAAATAATTTAGGTGCCTGAAAAGTTACAATCTGCCCATAGGTTTTATTTTTGTCAAAAATACGATTTGTCCTTGAAAATGCCTGAATCAAATCATGCGGTCCCATCGGTTGTCTGTCAATAAATATTGTAGACATACACGGCGCATCAAAACCTGTCAGCAAACGATCTACCACAATTACCAGATCCAGCTGTTCATTCCTGCTCTTGAATTTTGCATCTTTTCGTGCTAATCGTTTATTCAAGTTTCCATTATATCCCTGAATCTGTGAAAGCTCATACTTTGTACCAAACATTTCATTATAATCATTTAAAGATTTCTGCATCTTCTCCTGATTGACATGTGATCCTTCTTCATTTTCTGTTACCGAATATGTGATGGCAAACTTCGGAAAATCAGGAAGAACCTGTTTGATTTTTTCATCAATTACAAGCGATGTTTCACCACTTTTAACTTTACACAAAAGTTCATAATATTTCTGTGCCAGCTGAATCGAGCTTGTTGTAAGAAGTCCTTCATATGTCTTCCCTTTTCCATTCTGAAATCCCAATTTATAAAAAGACTTATTGAGAATAATATCCAACACTTTCAGCATATGAGTTTCATTATCATATACACTGGCATTTGTCTCATCCTCAAGATTTTTTGCTCCATTATGCTCTACCTGAAATCCAAGTACAGCATTATCATGAATCGCATTTTGAATCGTATATTTATGAAGACGTTTTCCATATAATTCTTCTGTAGTACGAGCTAAATCCCCCATCTGTGGATACGGATTTTCAGCAAACCTGGGTGTTCCTGTAAATCCATACCAAAGTGATCTTCCAAAAAATTTTTCCAGTTCTCTTTTGGTCTTTGGTGTAACCGCTCTGTGACACTCATCTACTACAAATGCAATTTTCAGATTCTTGATCTTGCTATATTCTGTTGTTCCTTCCTGAAGTCTTTTACTAATCAGGATCTGCATTTTCTGAATCGTAGTAACGATCACCTGCCGATCACTGGATTTTAGTTTTTTCTTCAGATCATTCACATTGTCAGTCTCATCCACATCTACCAGATCATTATTTGCATATGCCTGAAATGCCATGGTTGTCTGTGCGTCCAGATCTTTTCGATCAATCAGGAAAATTGCTTTATCGATCGCCGGAATATCCATAAGCAAATTTCTGGTTGCTTTGTAAGAAGTCAGCGTCTTTCCGGAACCTGTTGTATGCCATACATACCCGGATTTTCCTGTCCTCGAAGCCTCCCTTATAGATTCAATTGCATGAATCTGATATGGACGAAGTAAAATCAACCTTTTGGCATCTTCATCTAAAACCGTATACCGGGCTATCATTTCATGCGCTTGTGGAATACGCAGGACACTCCTGGCAAAATCGATATAATCGGATACAGGATTATTCTCTGTATCAACCCAGCCGCTCATAAATTTCGGATTCAGTTCCGTATCACTTGCCGCTGCAAAGTATTTCGTATCTACTCCATTACTGACCACAAACATCTGAACTGCAGAAAAAATTCCAGTAAATTTCCCCTCACTGATATACTTTTTTATCTGCCAGAAAGCATCCATATATGAATGCTGACGATTTTTCAATTCAATATGTATCATCGGAAGCCCGTTAATCATTAGCGTAACATCAAATCTTCTGTCCCTTTCCGCTATACTCTCTTCATCGTCTGACTTTAATGCACTGTACTGATTGATTACCTCATAAACACTGCTTCCCCCCGCAATGTGTTCATGATTCATCACAACTAAATGCAGCCTTTCCGTATCTCGTTGTACATGAACCATCACTTTTCCATTTTCACCAACCAACCACTCACCTGCCTTATAAAAAGAAGAAAACTGCAACTGATTCTTCACCTGTTCAAACTCTGCATCCGACAAAGCTTCTCCATTCAGGCGATCTTTATTATTCTGTTCCAGAATATACTTGAAATTTTTCCAAAGATCGTCCTCCGTCTTTAAATCTTCCCGGTAAGTCCACTGAGACTCTCCATAAATCAATTGCTCTATTAACTTTTTTTCGATTATTTTCTCCAATTCTGGCATTTTCGTTCTCCTTTTACGTTTATTAGAGTTTTTTTGTTTGGTTGAATGTATATATATTGTAAAAACACTTCTGCTGGTGAAGGGTGATAAGGCTGTCAAGTTGTTCAAAATACTTTCCAATTTTCTCTTGCTCAATAGAAGAACAAGGAACCTTTATTTCTATATTTGCCATAACATTGTTCATAAGTTTTGGATTTCCAACATACGAAACATAACTCTTTGAAACTCTGTTTAATGCTTCAGAAACCATTTGATTTGCTTTGTTATTATCAGACAATAATACCCCGCAAACATTGGTACAATAGAATTTTCCAGACCTATAATTCACAGTTCCTGCATTGGCTCCATCTGTCGTCCATGTTATTGCATCTTCAAATAAGTATTCTTTATAATACCCCATCAAACCTTGTTCTTTTGTCTGTGAGGAATATACAGGATATGGATTTTCATCGCTCTGACTTTCAGCTGTCATAGTAACAGGAAGTACATTACCACGAGTAATTTTGAACATATCCGATACCTTACGCTGTTCCCAAACATATGGATCATATTCTTTCTCTCACCATCATCAAAGCGTAACCAAGTAGATTTTGACCTTGCCATTTCATCCGATTAAGCCGGTCTGGGTCATGCATTGATAAACCAATCCCCCATATCCGATCTTTCACTGCACACTCTGCCAGAATTGCTTTTCCCGTTTTTTTCAATTTTTCCCGCAATTCAGAATTTTGTGAGAACTTCGCCAAGAGTCCCTCATAAACAATAATCTGTCGAACACCATTCCACATATTTTCGTCATATCCAGTCACATTCCTTCCAAAAGCCTTGATCTTCGCACAGTCCTCCGTAGCAAGAATCTGCTTTGCAACCTTATCATCCTTAAAGCATACTGCCTTACTGTACATCATATACTGTTCCATTGAAGAATACCCAATACCATTAATAGAAAACATAGATGGATACCAGTTACTCAGGTATCCATTTTCTTCATTTTCGTTATGAAAACAAACTATTGCCATTATACCACCCCAACTTTTTTCACTGCCAAATCAAGTTCCAGGTCATGAAGTCCTGTATAAGCTTTTTTCAAAAAGGAAACCGGAATTTTTCTAACTACCTCCGCACTCGGTAAGTTATAATACCACTGATAATAGGCATAGAATTCACCAATCCAAAATGGCATGAATCCTTCCAGCGCATTGCCATCTCTCAAATGATAGTTTTCTGTTTTATTAAAATAATTCCAAAGTTCCTTTGCATCCATCGTATTGACATAAGCTTGGGCTTCATCAATACTTTTTCTTGTTTTACTTGCCATATAAGTATTGATAAATTCCTCCGTATCCTTATCAGGATACGTCTGTGCAATAAAATCAAAGAGCTTTCCTTGATTTTCTACCACATCATTTAAATACTCCTCTGCGTATGCTCGCATTATCATCACCTCAAAATAAAGTACTGAATACTTTTGTAACCTTATTTGCATCAGAGTCAACAAGATCACGCATATTTTTTCTAGCCATCACGTCTCTCTGATTATATCTATCATTAAACTCAGCATATGGAACAATACGCAAGTCATCGCTCTTCTCCGTCAGATTCGCATACGCTTTTTCTGATTTGATGCAATACTGGATTCCCAAACCACCCAGTGAAAGAAGTTCTTCAAGAATATCGATATCAATATTATCCCGAACAAACTCCTTCGCAATATAAAAATAAGACGCATTTGCTCTCCACCCTCGAATAACGTCATATTCGTTTGTATCTACTCCATATTTTTCAATAAACTTTGCTGCAAGCATGCGATATCGTTTAGAATCCGCTGCATCCCTATGCTTCATCAATTCAGCAAGCCATGAAAGTACATCCTTCTGCTGAAAATCTAAAATTTTTAATCCATCTGTTTCAAGTTCATACTTGTGAACCCAGCCATTTATTTCATTTGGGCGGCAAACCGCCCACTCCTTAGCAAGTTCAATACTTTCCGTGAGATAAAAACCTTTTCCATAATCGTGTTTTTCATCCCCACCACCGTATTTCGTCACAACAACCCGATCCGGAGTCCCGTGATAAAGAATTATTTTTCCCATTTTCTACGTTCCTCCCTTATACAAACATCTTTCCAAGCATAAATTTCTTGATATTTTGGAGATTTTCTAACTCTCGCTGGTGAAGAGTGATGAGGTTGTCGAGATTTTCAAAATAGTTTCCTATTTTCTCCTGTTCAAAACCATTTGGAATATATACATCCAAATTTGTAAAATCCTCTGTATTCACCGCCATTCGTTCATATACTGTTCCTTGTTGATACTGTAATGCCTTCTGAATAAAATTTTTCCTTGTTACAACCATCTCAATAAAACTTGGTTTTACCAAATCTTTTTTCACTTCAAAAGTAACGTAAATTGGACTAAAGACCGCATTTCCAAGCTTATTCCTAGAAATTGCACCAAACTTTAAATTAGCAGGATTGTAGACAATATCATCTAGCCTAGTCTCTTTATATTTTTTTGCACTTTTATCACCACGAACTAATTGCTCTCTTTCATATCTCTCCGTTTTAGGTGTCACACCATTTTCCACTGTAAAAGATACTAATGGAAATTCTTCACTTTGAGAGTGTTGAACATTTCTTTCTACAAGCAATTCGCTCAACTTACGCTGTTCCCAAGCGAAAATGACTTCCGTATGCAAGCCAACATGACTTACGCTGGTGAAGAGTGATGAGGTGGTCGAGGTTAGAGAAATACTCCACTATTTTGTTCTGTTCCGCATTTGCAGGAAATGGAACAACCAGATTTTTTATCTCCTCATTGTGAATATGAACAACCGATTTCCCCTGTGCTTTTTTCGCTAACTCTCGTTGTGAATTTCCATGTGAAATAGAAATTGCCAAAAATGCTGAATTAATATCTTCATTGGGACTTACAACATTTAAATCTCCACCAAGTATAACCCCTGATTTATCAACGGTTGCAGCTCTTGCGATGTCTTCTGCCGTTTCTCCTGATGCAGGAACAATAACTTCTCCGCCTTTGCTATATACAGAACCGTCTTTTGCTTCTACATAAGTGTCTACTTCTGAAATACTGGTTTCGTATTTAGTATATAATCTTCCGTACAGAATAATCGGTGTTCCAGACTCGATTAAATCACCTTTTGAATAGCCACTCCCCTTACTAAATTCAGCTATATCTTCCAACTTACGCTGTTCCCAATCATCAGTAAATCCTGAAAATCGAATTTCTGGAACTTTTTCCCCATTTTGCGGAAACATTTTTTGAAGCATATATTTTTTCAGCTTTTTTGTTTCATCACACTTTCGCTGGTGAAGAGTGATGAGGTTACTTATACTATGCAAAAACTGTCCGATTTTAACTTGTTCCTTTTTTGAAGGAATCATATAATCAAGCATAGCAATTGTTGACCAGTTGACATAAATTTGCGTATTGCCCTGTGCCTGTTTTATGATTTTTTCTCTTATATTCGGAGCATTAAACATTTCATAAAGAAATACGGGGTCATATTCATTTATATTTATTTCAATACGTTCGGTTCGTTGGTTATATACATAAATGCCTGATTTTTCAATCAAAAGCACTCTTCCGATGATATTTCCAGATGTTGTTTTGTCATTCAATATCATCGTTAAATCGTTCTTATTTAAAACACGATTACTGGTTTTATCTGATTTAATTGCTCTGATTCCTTGGTCATTATATACACTGTTTTCAGAATAACTTCCAATACTGATTACCTTGTATATTCCATCTTCTGAAAACTCGGATTCTATGGATGTTCCACCAGTTGCTTTTCCGAAGTTTTCCAACTTACGCTGTTCCCAATCATCCTGATATCCTTTAAATCTAATTATAGGTTTTGCCATATCCATTACCTCTCCATCCTTCCAATCAGCTCATTTAATGAAGACATAATAGCCTCATCTGATGATGTCAGCTCTTTTAAAAGTGATACAAATTCTCCATGCACCTGTTTCAGCTCATCATCCGTTTTTTCCATATCTTTTAAAAGTGCATCAAGATCGATTTCTTCTTCTTTCTCAAAATTATCAACATATCGCGGGATATTCAAATTGAAATCATTTTTTTCGATCTCGTCAAAGCTTGCTACAACTGCTTCTCCTTCTACAGTTTCTCTCTTGCTGTATAATGCAAGCACTTCATCAATATGGGCATCCGTCATCTCGTTTTGTTTTTTGCCTTTATTAAATTTCTTAGAGGCATCAATAAACAGTACATCCCGTCCATCTCTGTGTTTCTTTAACACAATAATACAAGTCGGAATGGACGTATTATAAAATAAGTTTGCCGGAAGACCGATTACCGCGTAAATATTGCCGGAGCGCAACAATTTCTCTCTGATTTTTCCCTCTGCTGCTCCTCTGAAAAGGACGCCATGCGGAAGCACAATTGCCATTGTCCCACTGCTTTTCAAATGATACAATCCATGCAGTAAAAAAGCATAATCTGCTTTTGATTTTGGTGCCAGTACACCATAATCACTGAAACGCTCATCCTGTAAAAATCCTGCCGCCGCGCTCCATTTTGCAGAATAGGGCGGATTCATAAGAACCATATCAAAATCCGTTTCTTCTCCAGTCGGCCAGTCTCCATCCAGTGTATCACCGTTTCTAAGCTTTTGGTTCTCCGCTGCAATTCCATGTAAAAACATGTTCATTCTTGCCAAATTATATGTCGATGTATTCAATTCCTGTCCGTAATACTTAATATACTTTGGCTTAGCCGCATACTTTTTTGCATTTAATAGGAGCGATCCTGATCCCATACACGGATCATATACAGACAGTCCAATCTTATCTTCCTGTCCCGAAATAGCGATTCGTGTCAGGATTTTCGATACAGCTTGGGGCGTATAGAATTCTCCTGCTTTCTTTCCAGTTTCAGATGCAAACTGCCCAATCAGATATTCATATGCATTCCCAAGTATTTCTGCATCTGAATTCAGTAAATCAGCTTTATCAATTTCTTTTATAAGACTGGCAACTGTATCGCTCTGTTTCTGATCTCCTGTACCCAATCGATTGGAATATAAATCAATATCAGCAAACAAATCAGCAAAAATAGGATCACTCTGCTCAATATTGTTGAAGCCTTTTTGCAACTGCTCCCGGTTAAAAGAATTATTTCTTGCTTCCTCTGCAAAATGCGTATATGTAAGCTCTGGTTCCATCACATAATGGCATTCTTCTGCAAGCTGTTTTTTTAATTCTCCTGAACTTTCTTCGTCATTCAGTGCCTCTTTGTATGCCTCTACTGCATCCTTCAGTGTAGATGGTTTTTCATCGTAAAGCAGATCATATACCTTGATCAGGAAGGAATCAGAAAGATATTTATAAAACACTATCCCCAGCAGATAATCTTTATACTCATTTGCGTCCATTTTTGAACGCAAGATGTCTGCCCCACTCCATAATACACTAATCAGATCTTTACTATTTTCAATTTCTGTCATTTTCTTTCCCTCACATGCGTTTTATCTCTCAAACGTTTTACTTTTTATGATGCCAGAGTCGAAAGAGCTAAGCTCACTTGAGCTTCCTCATAGATAAGTGAAAGTCTTTTTATCCGACATCTTTTTATCATTGTAGCACATTCCCTGTTCCTTGTCAGGAAACAAAAATGCAGTGCTGTATAACACACTGCATTTTTGCTTTCCAAAATACATTTTTACTTTTCCACGATCACCGGTGCAGACAAAATACCGACCTTCTGCAGCACATATTCCTCCGACCAGCCATCATCCTGTGTGCGCCAGCTGCCGGGATTCAGGAATCTGTCATCCTCTCCAACCATATGGACTGCGCCAAAGGTATTGACGCGGTTTCCAAACAGCACCAGATCGATCGAATCAGCCTGTCCAACTTCCAGATCATAGGGTGCAAATGTCGTTTCACCCAACCGTTTTCCATCCTTTTCAACTGCAACGAGTGCGCCACGATAATGAGGAATATGTACAACAGCGCCATTTGCCCCGATCGATACCGGCAGATGATAAGTAATATTCCCACCATAAAAAGGAAGTCCCTGGGGTACGATATCCCCAAAGCTTAACTCTCTGACAGGTGCTGTCACAACACCGACTCTGCCTTCGATACGCACGCCAAAATCACCCAGCAGATAGCACCATTCCAGACCGATTCTGTGCGTGAAAGGAACTGTCGCTTCCACTATATTTGTGCCTTTCTGAAGTGTGCCGATTTCGATCGTCCCGATGCAGTGGTCCGTATACCAGCCGGACACCTTTTCGTTCACTGTTTTCCCATTCAGTTTTACAGATGCATGCTCCGCTTCCTCCAGTGCCAAACGTACCGGTACTTCCACTTCACTCTCTACCGTAAAGCGAAGGGTCGCAAAATGTTCCGTCTTTTCCTCCGGCAATACCCATGGCTGGGCAACTTCTCCGCCGCGCGCCGGGAAACCGAGCTGACTGCGCAGGACATTGTCTGCCCGCAGCAGCTCCTGTGCAGGCTGATATGCTCCGCCGTCCATACAAAATTCCGCACGATCCAAAAGAAGAACGTTTGGCTCACTTAAAGTAACAGCAACACGATTCGGAAGGGCTTTCGGCCCTGCGCCGGACGCAAGGAGCTGTTCCCGGAGGGCTGCAGCTAAAGCAGAATCGACACATGCTGCGCAGCTTTCTGCCGTGCTGGATGCGACAGATACCGCCTGCATCGCGCCAGGCACGCCAGCTGCTTGTGTTGCATCGTTCGCATCAGCCGCCTGCACGCTGCCGCTCGCCTCGCCCAGCGGCATCAGCTTTAACAGCAAGCTGCTCTGGTTATAAAAGATATGATTTACAACCGTCTGCGCCCCTCTTTTTGCTGTCTTCACATCCCGGATTCTTCCGGTCATGGTATCGTATTCTTTCACCGTGAACCTGCCGTTTAACACGATGTTCACAGGATCCTTTTTCACAAAATCCGGATTTTCCGCAGGCTCTCCCACTGCAATAAACAGCCAGCTGCAGTCCTGATCTACGCGCAGCTGATAGATGTAATGGTTTGTCAGGCTGCCCGTCTCATTTTCCAGGCGCAGTGTGCGATATGGCTCAACCGCTTCCAAAAGCGCCGCTTTTTCAAAGACGATCTGGCTGGAAAGGGCTGCAAGCTCTGCTCCATCGTTACTGGGCACTGCATCGGTCATAGTCGGTGCTTCTCCCATCAGGATCAGCTTACCGCCCGCTCTTGCAAAGGTTTTCAAACGTTCTATTGTCGTACTGCGCAGCGTTTCACAGCCGGGAATGATAACAGCATCATAGAACATTGCACCGACCTTCAGCGGATTTCCTGCTTCTGCACAAAGTCCGGGCAAAAGAGATTCATCAATATAATCAAAGTCACAGCTGCCAAACAACAGCCAGCGGGTCACATTCTGGAACCGTTCCTCCATCTGCTCCCGGATCGATCCGGTCTGGGACTCCGGTCCCCAGTGAAGCCAGTAGCTTTCGATTGGATGGATGACGCCGACACGCACAGCTGCCTTCCCACGTGTCATGGCTGTGTTTACTCTTGCAAAATGATCTTCAACTGTTTTATATTCCTTATACCACGGCGACTGATAATTGATGCTCGCCGGATAATCCCGCTTTGCCTCCCCCTTCATCGAAACCCAGGACAGATGCGGCACACGCAGTGTAATGCCCAGCACCGCCTGCCAGTCTCCCTGCAGCTTATGGCGTCTGAAATCAAAGCTCCAGCTCGTTACACCATAAAGCTCGCTCATTACGCCTTCACGCCCAAACTGATGAGATGCAGACTGTGCCTGCTTTGCCGTCGTGTATTCATGGCTGTCACACAGCATGTCGATACCGGGCAGTTCAAAGCTTCTGTACGCACGCATCGCCTCGCCCAGTGCTGCAGTCTGACTGCGCAGTGTGGGCTCTTCCATCATATGTCCGGTCAGCGCGATATTGTGCTTTTTGCACCATGCTCCCACATTGTCTGCAAACGCGCGGGTAAAACGCTCCGTCACATGATCATGATAATGATACCGGATCGTGGAAACGCTTCTGTCTGCTTTTTCCCAAATCAGCTCAGGGAGCTTTTCCAGAATATCCTCCTGATACATTTCCTGATAGGTCTGAGCAAAATCCTCTGTCCAGGGCAGGATCACATCCCGTTTTTCCTGCGGAAACTGCAAAAGTGTTTTATGAGAGAACTGCGGCTCATCCGTAAAGATCGTCGGCACAGTTTTTCCAAACTCGTCCCCGATCTCCTTTGCATAAGCCTCGTGGGTGATTTCCAGGAAACGATCCATTGCCGCTTTGTCCAGCGTATTTACATAGGTCTGATGGTTGTACCAGGTGCTCGGCAACGGGCGTTCCAGATAAGCGTACCAGCAGGTTCCCTGGGGCTGCATGCCTTCCTCCAGTTTTTTACCGGAAACCAGATAACCCTTTTCGTCCAGAACGACATCATAAACCTCAAGCAGCCTGCCATTTAAGGTTCTTGCTGCTCTCGCACTGGAATCTGTCTGCATCTGTACCTCTTCCCCTGCTTCATAAGGCTTGTTTGTAAACAGAAGATACTGCGCACGGTATTTTTCCTCCTTCGTCACAAGACCTCCCGCAAATCCGGATGGCCAACGATCCTCATCATACAAATAAACCTGTAGGTTTTCCTGCTTTGCTTTTGCCAGGCAGCCCTTGATCCGATCCATAAATTCCTCGCTTAAATACGGTGTTTCCAGACCGGTACGCGGATGCAGATGTGCACCGCCAAAGCCCATCGACTTTAAGACCTCCATCTGTCTGTCGAGCTCTTTTTGCTCCAACCTCGTATTCCACGCCCAAAAGGGAGCTCCCCTATACTCCGCTGTGGGCTGCTTAAACAAGCTGTCTTCCAGTTTCTCTGCCTGATTCTTTTTGTACAGCATTTAACCGCTCCTCCTCTTATATTTTCCCCTTTATCTTTATCGCTTATCTCTGCTGCATTTTTCTGATCGCTTCCAAAATGGCAACATAGGCTGCTTCCGGACTGCCACAGGAAGAAACTGCGCATTCCATTGGACATAATCCGGTATTTTGACGATTTCGGATGTTCTCTGTCAGTTCGTCTGCTTCTGCAGGTATGTTGTATTCCGTCAAAAGCTCTTTCGCACCCCTGCTCATCACAGGTGCATACACCCCGGCTGCTCCAAGCTTCACATATAAAAATGCCGCCGCGCGTCCGACGATTTTATCCGCCGCGTAAAATCCGCTCAAATCCTTCCTCTCCCGGATGCGTGTCAGCAGCGGACGCAGACCTGCTTCCTTACTCGTCAAAAGCTCGTCGTCCCTGCACCAGACACAGGTATAATTTCCCTGTGCAAAAGTTTCCTTTGCTTTCTTCATTGCCTGATTCATCTCTGCTGTTCCTCCCCTTCCTCTTTGCTCAAGAGACATACCATTTCTATATGTGCGTCATTGTCCAAACTCAAGCTCATATCTTCCGCAATGATTGAAGCTTGAGCTGATTTTCCGTATCCTCGATTTTATCATACATCTTGTAAAGCCGGTCATCAAGGTCTGCTTAGCGTTTCATGTAGTGCTTATCATCCGGGTCGAGGGAATCAATCTCCTCCATCAGTCGTGCCTTTACGGAATAACTCTGCCGAAGCTGCTTTTCATGCGCCGCGATCTCCTGCTCAATGGCAGAGGTATCCACCTTCATGCTGATCTTTTCCTGCATCATGGCGGCGAACTTTGGATTGCTTACCAGCTTTACGATAACCTCTACAACAGTGCTGTCCGGCAGCTCTTCATTTTTTCTCAGGGTGCTGCGGTAAAGCGCACTGGTGTACTGGGTACCACGATCGAAGTGAAGCACTGCACCTCAAATAAGCGTTACAGCGGCTTTTGAAAAATCTGTATTGATTTTTCTGCGCGAGGTGCTATAATCGGTATATACCGAAAACAGAAGGAGGAAAGCGCCCATGCCAAGACCGCCACGGTGCCGTCGTATTTGTGGCGCACCACAAGTTGATACCTTCTGCCCCAACGGGTGTGAAGATACCGAGCCGATCCTGTTGACGCTGGACGAATACGAGGTTATTCGACTGGTTGACTTGGAGCAGCAAACCCACGAGCAATGTGCCGCACAAATGGATATTTCCCGCTCTACCGTGCAGGAGATTTACGAAAGCGCACGGCGCAAAATCGCAGCGTGCCTTGTCCATGGGAAGCCGCTGCACATCACCGGAGGAAACTACCGCATCTGCGGAGGACAGGAGGCAGCCCACTGCGGCCGCTACTGCCGTATGCAGAGAGCTAACCCAGAAAAATCCAACCAA
>ERZ779842.1523-NODE-1523-length-18714-cov-10.581971_pt1 | contig 18714 bp, 12 predicted proteins | sample MGYA00511095_ERZ779842 | MGnify/ENA primary metagenome ERZ779842 (study PRJEB29588, sample SAMEA2154036) | human gut metagenome | biome: human gut; feature: human-associated habitat; material: faeces | place: Denmark | collected 2008/2010 ... | reverse complement strand
AAGACAGCGGCCTCTCACGCCGTTAACGTGGGTTCGATTCCCGCACGGGTCACCAGGAAGAGCACCTTAGCGTAAGCTAAGGTGCTTTTTTGTATGTCTAAAACCACTCGCTAGGCGAGTGGTTCGATAAAGATTATATCGATGAGTAATGAAACTCAAACGAAGAATTTTGGAATAGTACCAGTGGGGCAATTCCAGACTGGGTTATTGGCGTATCGCCGGTAGTCCTGTATTAAAAGGTTCCATTGCAAACGAAAGACTCTCAGAAGCAGGATATTTTAGTATCCTCAGGCGCTACTACGAGTCCTTGCACTTATGCGGTTGAACCGCCGTGTACCGGTCGGTACGCACGGTGGTGTGAGAGGTCGGCTCTTAAGTTAAGAGAGCCTCCTACGCGATTTTTTTAGGTAAAAAAGCAAACAAACAGAACACTTCATTCAAATGCATATAGCGGCTATTTATTTCATACAGAGACAAATAGCGGCACAGAACAGATATAATAAAAGAAGCTATAAAAAGCAGGTATTCACGTGGAGGACGATATCGTTTCTACATGAACACCTGCTTTTTTATTTATTATTTACTGCTGGAATAAATAGTGGTAGCCAAGTATTCATCACTGACCCAACCATAAATCCCATTGTAATATACAACAACCCAGTCAGGCACATTGCTGCTATAGCCGCATTCCCATACGATGATACCGTAGGGGATATTATCCATTTTTTCATAATTTGTACCGGGACCTTTACGCATAACCAGCCCATGATCAGCAGTGGTGTAGGTACAAAGGCTATCAATTCGGCTAAGCGTTACATCTGGTGCAACGCATCCATCCGGCAGAATAACGTTGGCATTGTTTTCGGTATAATCCTGTACTTGCAGCAAGCCCCAAAGGCCATTCTGTTTTGCCCATACGCAGCCATCGCGCGCGGGGGCTAAATCTTCATATTGCCCAGCGGAAATTATCTCATTGCCGTAAACATCCAGAACCAGCTTTTGTCCGGATTGATTTTTCACAACTACCATGCCGGATAAGTCTGCGTAAGGATATTCAACAGTTTCGTTCATGATGGACAAACTCATCTGCGGCTGATAAATGCAGGGGATTACTAAAGCACCGCTTTGGTCGCAATATCCCCAGTTACCGGCTGCATCCTTTACCGCGATTAAAGATTCACCGGCCATGCAGGCATCCTGGTAGTCGAAATCGGTTAAAATTGTACCGCTTTTATCCGCAACGGCAAAAGGTGCAGAATTGTCAACAAGATAACCGGCATATTCATCATCCCAAATGCCTTGCTGGATGCCAACCAAATCAGGAGCATACACCTGTTCGATGGGCGTGCCACTAAATGTATAGACACCAATAGCAGAACGGTAAATCTGGCTGTCACCTAAAATCCACTGGATGCCATACCCGCCGTGCCCGCCCAGCATGGTTGTAAAAGGCATTTGTTGGGCAACCAGCTCCTGGTTAATCTGTTCTTCCAGGGCATTCAGCTTCTGGTAATCGTATGTATCATCTACCCCAATGGAGAGCTCCTGCTCACCATACAGGTACGGGATGCTTTCTGACAAATCTTCCAGAAAAGCATTACAGTTGGCAGCATTAAACAGGCTCCAGCGTTCGCCCTTGCGCACAGCGTACAGATTTCGGGCAGCGGCGTAACCGGCAGTGTGGGTTTCGCGGGAGAAGAGAGGAATCATCTCGTCAAAATCATATTGCGGCGGTAACTTCCAGTTGGCATTGCTAGTGGATGGTATAGCTGTGGCAACAGCTTCAATGGTCGGGGAAAGAGCAGCGGAGGAAACAGGTTTGTTTTCTGGCGCTGCAGCACAAGCGGTAAGCATTATTGCGGTGATAACACTGGCGGAAAATGAGAATAACTTCCTTTTCATGGCTTTTCACTCCTTGCGTAAATGATTTTTCGGTAAGAAGAAGAAGTAATATAAGAAAGTGAATTCATAAACCCTATAATATCTTATTTTATCAAAAATATCTGCTAATGGGAATAGCTAACAATTCTACATGGATAAATTTGGATAGTATGACAAAGATTGCAGAATTGGAGTGAAAGTCCGAATTATGGGATGAGTTATCTGCTATAATAAAAGAAACAAGGAGATGATTACCATGTTACTCGGTCATACCAAACAAATCAATGGCGTCTGGAAAATACAATCCCTAAAGCAACACAGTGAAAACGTGGCCGAGTACTGCGCACGGGCGTGCCAGCCGCTGGGACTTGAAAACTTGGGCCGTCTTACAGGCTGGCTCCATGACGCTGGGAAATCTCATAGCAACGTTCAAAAACATCTGAGAGGTCAGACAAACGAAAGAATCAATCATTCCAGCGCCGGAATGCGGTGGCTATGGGAAAATTATGGCGGAGAAACAGCTTCACCACCTTCTCGCTTGACTGCGCAAATGGCAGCATTGGCAATCGGATCCCATCACTCTGAACGTATGGATGTTTTCGACCTAGGTGGAGTAGAACCCTGGATAAAACATATGTATTCAGAGCAGGCTCAAGAGCTATATGAAGAAAGCTGCCGGGCCTTTTTTGCGGATTGCATAAGTGAAACAGAGATACGGCAAATGTTTGCCAAAGCTGCGCAGGAGGTAGAATGTCTTGTGCGGAAAATCCGAACGCAGGAAGGAAAGAAGCCGCGGCTTTGTATCTATCAGGTCATGTTGGGGTTGGCACACAGATTTTTGTTTGCAGCCCTGATCGATGCAGACTGGTTGGATTCAGGCAACTATTATAATCAAGAAGGATGCCTTCCCCCGGAGCAGCTTCCGCCATGGGATCTGATAGAAAGCAATGTTGAAAGATTCCTGAACAATTTGCAGCCCCGACATAAAATAGATACCTTGCGTGCAGAAATTTCGGAGCAATGCAAGACAGCAGGCGAATGTGCAAAGCAGGGTATTTACCGCTTGTATGTGCCAACAGGCGGAGGAAAAACATTTTCCGGGCTGCGATATTGTGTGCATGCGGCCAAAAAACTTTCGGCCCGGCATATTTTCTATGTTGCACCGTTCCGGTCGATTATCGGACAGAATGTACAGGAGTTCAAAAAGGCATTAGGCGGCAGTGAATATCTGTTGGAGCACCATACGGATGCGGTGCTGGATACAGAGGACCCCGAAATTCTCCGCCAGCTGGAACGCTGGCAGGAAGCGCCGGTGATATGTACAACTATGGTACAGATGCTGCAAACCCTGTTTTGCAGCAGGCGGCAGAATGTGCGCCGCATGGCAGCACTGGCAAATTCTATCTTGGTGTTTGACGAAATACAGTCCCTGCCCATTTGCCATACATACTTGTTCAACCAGGCGGCAAATTTCTTGGCGTACTATTTGGGGTGCGTTGTTGTTTTGTGTACGGCAACACAGCCAGCGCTAAACGAAGTAGCAAACCCTTTGCGGTTTGCATCGCCGGTGGACCTGGTCCCGGATTACCAGCTGCGCTTTGCGCAGTTCCGAAGGACAAAGATTGAAGTGCCCGAAACAGGAAATGGATTTCAGGCAGGAGAACTCGCAGAATTTGTACGGAGCAAGCAAGACGAGAATGGCAGCATTTTGATCATCTTGAATACCCGTTCGGCGGTCGAAAAGGTGTTTGAGGCTTTGAAACAATCCCAGCCGGAACATACACAACTTTACTGCCTGACCACGCACCTGTGTGCAAAGCACCGTGCAGATGTTATCGCAGAAGTTAAGCAAAAATTAAACACCTTACACGGTCAGGAACGTTTGATCTGTGTAAGCAGTCAGCTGATAGAAGCAGGCGTGGATGTAAGCTTTGATTGCGTCATTCGAAGTATGGCTGCGCTGCCCAGTGTGGCCCAGGCTTCCGGCCGATGCAACCGCAATGCGGAAAGGAAATGCCGCACGGTGTATCTTGTTAAAACCTACAATCTGGAAAATCTGGATCGACTTCCGGAACTGCGCAACGGCAGGGAAGCCACACGGCACCTGCTGCAGCAATTACAAAGGGATGCGGACCTGTTAGAGCCGGAAAGTATTTTGAGGTACTACCAGCTTTATTATGCAGAGTCCCAACAACAGGAATGGATGGGTGATCCGGTTGAATTAAAGGGGTACATTCCCCCAAAAACAGTGAATTTGTTTGACCTTTTGTCAGATAATCAGGAAAGTGTGCTAGCCTGGAAAGAGACAACAGGAAAACAAAAGTTCCCCAATTACTTGCTCCGGCAGGCGTTTGCCACGGCAGAAAGGAATTTCCATGCTTTGGAGGACATTACAACGCCGGTGGTGGTTCCCTATGGGGAAGATGGCGCGGATATGGCAACAAGACTTTCGTCCAGTAAACCGCTTACCCCCAAAATGCTGCGGGACGCACAACGCTTTACCGTTGGTATTACAACAAATGAAAAAATACGCCTGGCAGATCAAGGCGCACTGTACACAGTAAAAGAAGGGGCAGTGACAATTCTTAACAAGGAATATTACGATGACGAAAAGGGAATTCAGATAAGCCCCGGATTTATGCCAATACAATTTGCTTAACAAGGAGGGTTAGACTTTGCAATACGAAAATTCAATATCCATGCAGGTATATGGGCGTTATGCATTGTTCAGCGACCCAATTACCCGCGTAGGCGGCGAAAAATTCAGCTACCCGGTGCCCACCTACCAGGCATTGAAGGGCATTTATGAAAGCTGCTATTGGAAACCAACGTTCACCTGGGTAATTGATGAACTGCGCGTGATGAACCCGATTGAAAGACAATCAAAAGGCATCCGTCCCATTATGTACAACAATGGAAAAAACGATCTTTCCATCTATACGTACCTTTCCGATGTTTGCTACCAGGTGCGGGCACATTTTGAATGGAACGAACATCGCCCAGACCTGGAAAAAGACCGCAATGAAAACAAACATTACGCTATTGCAAAGCGTATGTTGGAACGCGGCGGCAGAAGAGATATCTTTTTGGGAACACGCGAATGCCAGGGGTATATTGAACCCTGCATTTTTGGCCTGGGAAAAGGGCATTATGATGATGTTTCATCCCTGGACCTAGGCCTAATGGAGCACGGCATTACCTATGCGGACGAAAACGGGAAAGGCGTGATGCAGGAACGCTTTTGGCACCCGGTAATGCAGAACGGAAAAATCTGTTTTTGTCGCCCGGAAGAATGCGAAATTGTGCGTGATATCCACCCGCAAAAGATGAAGACCTTTACGCTGGGTGAAACAGTCAGCGACTGCGATGATTTGTACAGGGAGGTGATACAGGAATGAGCTGGCTTAGCTATTGCTATAAAACCTACCAGAATAGCGTGTCAGAAATTGGAAAGCAGCAGCCTGGGAAAGTTCCACTACTGCCGGTGGCTCACACGACGCAGCAGGTCAACATTGAAGTGGAGCTGGACAAGGACGGAAACTTTCAGTATGCAGGCTTGCTGGCACAAGATCAAAGGACAACGATCATTCCTTGCACAGAGGAATCTTCGGCGCGGACATCCGGCATGGTGCCGCACCCGCTAGTGGATAAACTGCAATATATTGCGGCAGATTATCCCACTTTTGGTGGTAGTAAAGAATCCGGATGGCCGCTTTACCACAAGCAGTTACAAGCGTGGTGTACATCTCCTTATGCCCACCCGGCTGTGTGTACAGTCCTGCACTACCTAGAAAAAGAATGCCTGATCGCAGACCTGGTCAAGGCAAATATTTTGTTTATAGATGAAAATGGAACTCTGCCAACAAAATGGCAGGGAAACAAAGAAGACAAGCCCCCTATTTTGGATACGCTGACCGGTAGTGACCAGACGGAATCTTTTGTCCGGTTCCGCGTTGACAATGTTGATTTGTCGCGTGATACAACAGTCCGAGAAAGCTTTATCCGCTTTTATGAAACACAGTTAAAAGATATTGACTATTGCACAGTTCAGGGAATCAAAATGCCGATTTCTACATTAAGCCCGTATAAGATCCGCAACCCAGGTGACCGTGCAAAGTTGATATCCAGCAATGACAATACGAATTATACTTACCGCGGGCGCTTTGCGGATGCAGCGCAGGCACTTTCGATTGGTTATGAAACAACCCAAAAGGCACACAGCGCCTTGCGATGGTTGGTCAGCAAGCAAGGGGTAAATACAGGGGACCAGACTGTACTTGTTTGGGGAACACAGAACGAAGCAGTACCCAATGTGCTGGGGGATACTCTCGATATTGCCCAGGAATATAATCCACTAGCAGGCGATGATTGGGACGATTTTGAGGAAGATACAGAAAGGTTGCCTGCGGATACCCAAGAAGAAATTGCACGGCAGTTTAACCGGGCCATTCTGGGGTATCAGCACCAGTTGAAGGACAATTCCCAAACGGCGGTCATGATTTTGGATTCTGCTACACATGGCCGGTTGTCCATCCGGTACTATCAGGAACTGCAGGGCTCTAAGTTGCTTGCCAATATAAAGGATTGGCACGATGCGTTCCAATGGCAGCTGGAATATCGCAGTGTAGAGGAGCCGACGGAACTGGGCAAAAAGCCCAAGATCAAGAAAGTTGTCTTTGTTGGTGCGCCTGCCCCGGCGGACATTGCAAAAGCAGCCTATGGCGAAAAAGTGGATGCAAAGCTGAAACAAGCCACAATCGAACGACTGATTCCCTGTATTACCAATGGGGAGCGCTTCCCGCGGGATTTGATGATCAGCGCGGTAGATCGGGCAACAAACAGCATTGGCCTGGATTATTGGGAACAACAAAAAACACAAAACATTGCCTGCGCCCTTGTGCGTGGGTACTATCATAGAAATAAGAAGGTGGATTATCCGATGAATGTTGATGAAACCATTAAAGACCGAAACTATTTGTTTGGGAGAATTTTAGCCTGTGCAGAACAGATTGAAAGACGGGCGTTGATTCAGCTAGGAAATGAGAGCGAAAAACGTTTGACAAATGCAGAGCGTTTAAGAACCGCGTTTGCTCTGCACCCGGCAGCAACAACACTTCTTTTAGATAAAAAATTAAATCCGTACCTGAACAGAATGAAAAACCGTAACGGAATGGATAGCCAAAGGTATGCGATGATGCAAGAATTATTACATAAGATTGGCACAGAAAACTTTACGAACAAAAGACTTGGTGAGCTGTATCTGGTTGGCTATGCCGACCAGATGATGGACTTTAAGGCCGAAAATGCAGAATATAAAGCGAAAGCAAAAAAGCAGGAGGAATAAAAGATGGCTGTGCTGCAGAATAAAATCGACTTTGCACTTGTGATTGCTGTAAACCATGCGAACCCGAACGGTGACCCGCTGAACGGAAACCGCCCGCGCGAAACGTATGAGGGACTGGGTGAAATTTCGGATGTGTGCCTGAAACGCAAGATCCGCAACCGCATGATGGACCTTGGCCAGAATGTGTTTGTCCAGTCGGACGACCGCTGCAATGATGGCTTCAAAAGCCTGAAAGACCGTGCAGACGGCTGCCCAGCAGTGAAAAAGGCTGAAAAAGATAAAGATGCTTATGCAAAGGCTGCCTGTGAAACCTGGCTGGATGTGCGCAGCTTTGGCCAGGTGTTTGCCTTTAAGGGGAAAGAATCCAAGGGCTATGGTGTTTCCGTTGGCGTGCGCGGCCCGGTATCTATTCATCCGGCTTTCAGCGTGGACCCGATTGATGTCGATGATATCCAGATCACAAAGAGCGTGAACGGTACGACTGGCGAAAAGAAGTCAAGCGATACCATGGGCATGAAGCACCGTGTGGCTTTTGGCGTGTACACAACCTTTGGCAGCATTAACTGCCAGCTGGCAGAAAAGACCGGCTTTACAGATGAAGATGCAGAAATCATCAAAGAAGCGCTGCGCACACTGTTTGAAAACGATATTTCCTCTGCCCGCCCGGATGGCAGTATGGAGGTGGTTCGCCTGTATTGGTGGCGTCATAACTGCAAAAGCGGACAGTATTCCTCGGCAAAGGTCCATCGCTGTCTGCATGTGGAGCTAAAAGAAAGTGTGGCACAAGCACACCGGGTGGAAGATTATAATATTACTTGCGATACCCTGAACGGATTGACACCGGAAGTGTATGATGAATACTGATGACTATCTGCAAATGTCTGGCATCCAGCACTTTGCATTCTGCCGCCGCCAATGGGCACTTGCGTACCTGGAACAACAATGGTCCGAAAACCAACGCACCGCCGAAGGCCGCCTGCAGCATACCCGCTGCCATGATGTTACCCTGACGGAAAAACGCGGCGATTTGCTGATCGCCCGCGGTATGAGGGTCGTCAGCCACCGCTTAAAACTGACCGGCGACTGCGATGTGGTAGAGTTTCACAAGGATCCAAACGGCGTGTCATTGCAGGGCCGCCGCGGCCTGTGGCAGCCCATGCCCGTGGAATATAAGCATGGCCGCAGCAAGGTAAACGATGCCGATCGTTTGCAGCTCTGCGCACAGGCCATGGCGCTGGAAGAAATGCTGGTGTGCGAAGTGCCGGAAGGGGAAATCTTTTATGAAGAAACCCGGCAGCGGGAACATGTTTCCCTGACACCGGAACTGCGCAGCACCGCGCAGACCATGGCGGATGAGATGAACCGCCTGTTTGCGCGCGGCTATACCCCAAAAAGCAAACCCGGCAAGCATTGCAATGCCTGCTCACTGAAAGAACTTTGCCTGCCGGCGCTGTATCAGCAGGCAGACCCGGCGGCGTATCTGCGGGAGCATATTGAGGAGGGCGCGCCATGAGAAAGCTGCTCAACACCCTGTTTGTCATCAATGAGGACGCTTACCTGACATTGGATGGCGAAAACCTTGTTGTTACCCGCAATAAGCAGGAAACCCACCGCTATGCCCTGCATACGCTGGAAGGCATCGTCTGCTTTACTTACGCGGGTGCCAGCCCCGCTTTGATGGGAGCTTGTGCCCGGCGGGGCATTGACCTTTGCTTTTTTGACCCGTATGGCAGATTTCAGGCCCGCACCGTGGGGGAAGAACGCGGCAATGTGCTGCTGCGTCAGACGCAGTACCGCGTGTCGGATGACCCGGCCCAGAGCTGTCGCTATGCCCGGAGCTTTATCCTTGGTAAAGTGTATAACGCGCGCTGGGTGCTGGAACGCGCAACCCGCGATCATCCCCAGCGTGTCCCGGTCGAAAAACTGAAACGCACCTCCACCCAGCTAGCCGCCGCGCTGCCGCTGATACAGACCAGCGATGATCCGGAACAGCTGCGCGGCCTGGAAGGCGAGGCAGCCCAGCGCTACTTTGACTGCCTGAATGACCTAATTCTGCAGCAAAAGCAGGATTTTGTGTTTGAGGGCCGCAGCCGCCGTCCACCGCTGGACAATGTGAATGCGCTGCTTTCGTTTGCCTACAGCATGCTGGCGCGGGAGTGTGCATCCGCCTTGACCGCTGTGGGCCTGGACCCTTATGTTGGCTTTATGCACCGCCCGCGCCCCGGCCGCAAAAGTCTGGCACTTGACCTGATGGAAGAACTGCGGGCGGTTTATGCAGACCGGCTGGTCATCAGCTGCATCAATCAAAAGATCATCACGGCAAAACACCTGCAAAAACAGGAAAATGGTGCCGTACTGCTGACGGATGATGGCCGCAAAGCTTTCCTGACCGCATGGCAGAACAAAAAGAAGGAAGAGATCACCCATCCGTTTTTGAAAGAAAAACTGCCCTGGGGGCTGGTGCCCTATGTTCAGGCGCTTTTGCTGGCCCGTGCTCTGCGCGGCGACCTGGAAGTGTACCCACCGTTTTTCTGGAAGTGAGGTGCCGTTATGTTGGTGCTTGTAACCTATGATGTCAACACCGAAACAGCCGCCGGTCGTCGCAGGCTGCGCAAAGTAGCAAAAGTCTGTGTAGACTACGGCCAGCGGGTGCAAAACTCCGTATTTGAGTGCCTGCTGGATGCCGCGCAATACACGATGTTCAAAGCAAAATTGACCGAACTGATCGATTCGGAATCGGACAGCCTGCGCTTTTATCAACTGGGAAACCATTACAAAAGCAAAGTCGAGCATGTGGGTCTGCACCCGGATTTTGATCAGGATGGAATCTTGTTTGCTTAGTGCGAGGGGAAGGCAATCATAAAATTCCCGGTTCCTTCGCACCAGAAAATATGGAAAAAACAGGGGCAGAAAGGGTAAAATACAGCCTTGCCTGTCAGCATGAAGATGCAATCTCCATAAAATTTGTTTCATATGCGCAAAAGTGCCCCACTGTTTTGTGCACTTTTGCTGTCGCTCTCCGCAAGGAGAGCGTGGATAGAAATGCTCAGTCGATTACCAACGAGCGTGCATACTTGCTGTCGCTCTCCGCAAGGAGAGCGTGGATAGAAATATCAAGGGCAACCCGTATTTGCAGATCGGCAGGCAGTCGCTCTCCGCAAGGAGAGCGTGGATAGAAATACTACAGTGACTGGGCCAACGATGCCCGCACGCGGGTCGCTCTCCGCAAGGAGAGCGTGGATAGAAATGTCTCCGTTGATGTGGCCATGGTCCCCGCTGAACAGTCGCTCTCCGCAAGGAGAGCGTGGATAGAAATAACGGACTGCTGGCAGGATACCCCACACTATTCGAGTCGCTCTCCGCAAGGAGAGCGTGGATAGAAATGTCGGTGATGTCCTTTGCACAAACCCCCAACCCAGTCGCTCTCCGCAAGGAGAGCGTGGATAGAAATGCATAAATACATTCCGAAAATCCACCCCATGAATAGTCGCTCTCCGCAAGGAGAGCGTGGATAGAAATACCTTATTTCCCGACTGTACAGCACGCCCACGGCGTCGCTCTCCGCAAGGAGAGCGTGGATAGAAATTTTCTGGAATAGGAGGTGCCAAAACAATGGCAGTAGTCGCTCTCCGCAAGGAGAGCGTGGATAGAAATACAACGCGACAAGCAACCCCGCCAACAAGCTGAAAGTCGCTCTCCGCAAGGAGAGCGTGGATAGAAATACCATTAGCTGACAGTTGATTTTGTGGAATCCTCCAGTCGCTCTCCGCAAGGAGAGCGTGGATAGAAATGATACGGACCGGTACGGCCTGGTATATGATCGCATGTCGCTCTCCGCAAGGAGAGCGTGGATAGAAATGCAGATCGGCAGGCAGTGCGAGATCATCAACTTGGTCGCTCTCCGCAAGGAGAGCGTGGATAGAAATGCAAGCAAGCCCCGCCGAGTGCTGAAATGTGACAAGTCGCTCTCCGCAAGGAGAGCGTGGATAGAAATGATAAAATGAACATTGATGCGGCATCGTACAATGGTCGCTCTCCGCAAGGAGAGCGTGGATAGAAATTACAAAGCCCTGCAAAAGAAGCAATATCTGCTGTGGTCGCTCTCCGCAAGGAGAGCGTGGATAGAAATAGGCATTCAGCACAGAGTTGGCGAGTTTCAAGGTGGTCGCTCTCCGCAAGGAGAGCGTGGATAGAAATTATCATTATATTATAAGGAGGTGCTCTATATGGGTGTCGCTCTCCGCAAGGAGAGCGTGGATAGAAATACTACTTAGCCCGTCTTTTATGGCTTCTCAAAAAGTCGCTCTCCGCAAGGAGAGCGTGGATAGAAATGTGTTGAAGAAGTATCCGGTGATACTTGGCAACGTGGTCGCTCTCCGCAAGGAGAGCGTGGATAGAAATATCTGCATAATAGAAAAAACTATCGCCTTCTACGTCGCTCTCCGCAAGGAGAGCGTGGATAGAAATTCAACATACGTAACCCGGCTACCACGTTGCCAAGTGTCGCTCTCCGCAAGGAGAGCGTGGATAGAAATTTTTTGGGCAGGCGGAAGAGAAACCTTATCTTGGTCGCTCTCCGCAAGGAGAGCGTGGATAGAAATGATGTTCTGGCTATTTCTGCCGTCTTGGAGCTTAGTCGCTCTCCGCAAGGAGAGCGTGGATAGAAATAGCACAGGGTCGGCGAGTTTCAGGGCGTGCATTTGTCGCTCTCCGCAAGGAGAGCGTGGATAGAAATTGCGTAAGATTACAATTACTATCGATGATGTTAGTCGCTCTCCGCAAGGAGAGCGTGGATAGAAATAAATTGTAATGGAAGAAGATATGATTTTTGAAGAGGTCGCTCTCCGCAAGGAGAGCGTGGATAGAAATTTGATGTCCCCTATTGATGTTATGGCTGTTTCGGCGTCGCTCTCCGCAAGGAGAGCGTGGATAGAAATTTCTTACGCTCACCGTTCGCAATGTTCCGATTAATGTCGCTCTCCGCAAGGAGAGCGTGGATAGAAATGGACGCTGACCATGCACAAGATATATTAACGGCTCTCGTCGCTCTCCGCAAGGAGAGCGTGGATAGAAATGTCACGCTATCAGCTTTAGCGCCGGAAGAGAATCGTCGCTCTCCGCAAGGAGAGCGTGGATAGAAATTTGGATGGCGTTGTTTCCGGCTCCGCCGACTATGTCGCTCTCCGCAAGGAGAGCGTGGATAGAAATATCACGCGCGGCCAATTGCCAACACCGGAGCCACCGTCGCTCTCCGCAAGGAGAGCGTGGATAGAAATTTTGTTCCGTTCGATGTAATCCGCCCGGCTATTGGTCGCTCTCCGCAAGGAGAGCGTGGATAGAAATAGTTAATAAGCTGTTTGAGTATATTCAGGCCGGTGTCGCTCTCCGCAAGGAGAGCGTGGATAGAAATTTCATCGGGCCGTTAATATTCAGCGTCCAAGCGGTCGCTCTCCGCAAGGAGAGCGTGGATAGAAATACTGTTGATGAGGTGCAGACCGATGAAGAACAGACGGTCGCTCTCCGCAAGGAGAGCGTGGATAGAAATGTCACGCTATCAGCTTTAGCGCCGGAAGAGAATCGTCGCTCTCCGCAAGGAGAGCGTGGATAGAAATAGCATAAGGTTGGCGAGTTCCAGGGCGTTCATTACGGTCGCTCTCCGCAAGGAGAGCGTGGATAGAAATTGTGTCGGATTCTCTTCCGGCGCTAAAGCTGATAGGTCGCTCTCCGCAAGGAGAGCGTGGATAGAAATATTACGGGGATGACCTTACGTTTTTGGATGGCGTTGTCGCTCTCCGCAAGGAGAGCGTGGATAGAAATACTGTTGATGAGGTGCAGACCGATGAAGAACAGACGGTCGCTCTCCGCAAGGAGAGCGTGGATAGAAATACGCTTCCTCTGGTGTTGATTTTGCCGAAGATTGGTCGCTCTCCGCAAGGAGAGCGTGGATAGAAATTTTTTGGGCAGGCGGAAGAGAAACCTTATCTTGGTCGCTCTCCGCAAGGAGAGCGTGGATAGAAATATCACGCGCGGCCAATTGCCAACACCGGAGCCACGTCGCTCTCCGCAAGGAGAGCGTGGATAGAAATACTGTTGATGAGGTGCAGACCGATGAAGAACAGACGTCGCTCTCCGCAAGGAGAGCGTGGATAGAAATCTTAATTTGACATCGCATAAGCGAGGATGTATCAGTCGCTCTCCGCAAGGAGAGCGTGGATAGAAATTCTATTATGCAGATAAAGATTGTGACTGGGTGCGGTCGCTCTCCGCAAGGAGAGCGTGGATAGAAATGATTAAGTTGTTTCGGCAGAATTACGAGTGTTTCCGTCGCTCTCCGCAAGGAGAGCGTGGATAGAAATGGTATTGTGGCACATCTATTGGCCTGACTTATGATGTCGCTCTCCGCAAGGAGAGCGTGGATAGAAATAAGTATGTTGTGCAGTGTCGCAAAATGCTAGGCGTGTCGCTCTCCGCAAGGAGAGCGTGGATAGAAATAACGGTGTCCCTTATTCTGCCGCTATCCGGCTCGGTCGCTCTCCGCAAGGAGAGCGTGGATAGAAATACCAGCCAGCTTATTGAACAAAGTCATCCGGCCCGTCGCTCTCCGCAAGGAGAGCGTGGATAGAAATAATCACCCTCTCCAAAGATTCTATGATAAGTGTGTCGCTCTCCGCAAGGAGAGCGTGGATAGAAATAATCTATCTGACATTGATGACAAGTTCGGGGGTCGTCGCTCTCCGCAAGGAGAGCGTGGATAGAAATGATGTTTTGGCCATTTCTGCCGTTCTGGAACTTATTGTCGCTCTCCGCAAGGAGAGCGTGGATAGAAATGCTTCTCATTTTATGCCCAGTATCGGCACCTTCCGTCGCTCTCCGCAAGGAGAGCGTGGATAGAAATATACCTTCCCATTGAATTATATCACGGACGGGGGGGTCGCTCTCCGCAAGGAGAGCGTGGATAGAAATCAATTTGCACTGCGTTGAAGAAGTATCCGGTGATGTCGCTCTCCGCAAGGAGAGCGTGGATAGAAATTTTCAAACTACAGCGCTCTATAGATAAGATGTCACAAGTCGCTCTCCGCAAGGAGAGCGTGGATAGAAATACAACAAACAAATCCAACTTCTAACACCGTGCCGGTCGCTCTCCGCAAGGAGAGCGTGGATAGAAATAAAATGGTTTGGTCAGGCTTATACTTCAAATCCCTGTCGCTCTCCGCAAGGAGAGCGTGGATAGAAATTATGATAAGTGTTGACAAGATACCGAATCAAAGCGTCGCTCTCCGCAAGGAGAGCGTGGATAGAAATGCAATAATCGCACAAGCGAGCTCCAAGGTCATCGGGTCGCTCTCCGCAAGGAGAGCGTGGATAGAAATTTGTTATCTTGATAATATAGAAATAACTCAAGCCGTCGCTCTCCGCAAGGAGAGCGTGGATAGAAATGGTCTATTCAGATGGCGTTGTTTCCGGCTCCGGTGAGTCGCTCTCCGCAAGGAGAGCGTGGATAGAAATAGCTTGCCTAACTTAAGTAACATGGAAGTTATAAAGTCGTCGCTCTCCGCAAGGAGAGCGTGGATAGAAATTAACAACAGTCTTGATAGTATCCTTGCTGGTGTCGTCGCTCTCCGCAAGGAGAGCGTGGATAGAAATCTGTAACGTCAATATTCATGGTCATTTCCTCCAAGTCGCTCTCCGCAAGGAGAGCGTGGATAGAAATACCGGGATTCTGCCGCATCACGCCCGAAAAATAATGTCGCTCTCCGCAAGGAGAGCGTGGATAGAAATGTACGTTAGAGGTTACTCGCAATTCTGATACTGGTGTCGCTCTCCGCAAGGAGAGCGTGGATAGAAATTTTGTTCCTTTTGATGTGATTAGACCTGCGATTGATGTCGCTCTCCGCAAGGAGAGCGTGGATAGAAATGATTTTTGAGAAGACGGAACAAGATTCTACCGTTGTCGCTCTCCGCAAGGAGAGCGTGGATAGAAATGGCTTGAGTTATTTCTATATTATCAAGATAACAACGTCGCTCTCCGCAAGGAGAGCGTGGATAGAAATGCAGATACGCGGGCCAGATATACCCATACGCGGCGTCGCTCTCCGCAAGGAGAGCGTGGATAGAAATGTACATGGCCTGCCTGGCCATGCGTCGGACATAGCGTCGCTCTCCGCAAGGAGAGCGTGGATAGAAATGTAAGTATTGATATTCTGCCAAAGCTGGTTTTCTGTCGCTCTCCGCAAGGAGAGCGTGGATAGAAATGCATTATTGCTTGGAACAGTAACCACATACAATACAGTCGCTCTCCGCAAGGAGAGCGTGGATAGAAATGGTGTGTACAGTGCTGGGGCTGTGCTGGCTTACCTCGTCGCTCTCCGCAAGGAGAGCGTGGATAGAAATAACTGTTGTGGGTCGAACATGGGAAGAATTTGAAGTCGCTCTCCGCAAGGAGAGCGTGGATAGAAATGTGTGTCTGTGTCTTAAAATGTGCAGCCAACCAGTCGCTCTCCGCAAGGAGAGCGTGGATAGAAATGCTGTATACAATCCACGCCTGCGCGCTGGTAATGTCGCTCTCCGCAAGGAGAGCGTGGATAGAAATGTGAAAAGTCTTGCCTTGCTAATCTTGCATAGCTTAGTCGCTCTCCGCAAGGAGAGCGTGGATAGAAATATGATGTGGATGAAGAGGGCAATAATTTGGGCGGCTGTCGCTCTCCGCAAGGAGAGCGTGGATAGAAATGTTAAGAGCAACTAGCTCGGATCTGCGGTTGTACTGTCGCTCTCCGCAAGGAGAGCGTGGATAGAAATGACAAGTATGTGCAAGGCGGATGTGCAATCAGTAGGTCGCTCTCCGCAAGGAGAGCGTGGATAGAAATGTGTGATTGATATGCTTAACCATGTACATGTGTATGGTCGCTCTCCGCAAGGAGAGCGTGGATAGAAATACATCGTCCAGCAGGTCCGCTGGTATCATTCCGGTCGCTCTCCGCAAGGAGAGCGTGGATAGAAATTTCGGCATTGCATCCCCTTCCCGCGTGATGCGGGGTCGCTCTCCGCAAGGAGAGCGTGGATAGAAATAAACAGAAGAGCTGCAAAGGCTTCCCGGCCATTAAAGTCGCTCTCCGCAAGGAGAGCGTGGATAGAAATATGCAAATATACCACTTCCAAACGCCCACATAATAGTCGCTCTCCGCAAGGAGAGCGTGGATAGAAATACAATATTCCACCTGATAGTGTCTTAATTATTGAGTCGCTCTCCGCAAGGAGAGCGTGGATAGAAATGCCCGAGCCGTCAACCCCTTGGCCTGTCTGTCCCTGTCGCTCTCCGCAAGGAGAGCGTGGATAGAAATATATGTATTAGTATGGTATAGTATAGCTGGAGGTGGTCGCTCTCCGCAAGGAGAGCGTGGATAGAAATGATACGGCTCCAACAAGCTGTAAATGATATGCGGTCGCTCTCCGCAAGGAGAGCGTGGATAGAAATCCTCTCGTTGTCACTGCCTTTCCGGGCAGTGTGGTCGCTCTCCGCAAGGAGAGCGTGGATAGAAATATGTGGTTACGCATTAACTACTACCTGTCAAATACGTCGCTCTCCGCAAGGAGAGCGTGGATAGAAATGGTGTATTATTAGGTTGTATTAAGGAGGTGCTACCGTCGCTCTCCGCAAGGAGAGCGTGGATAGAAATACTCAACGGCGCGACTTTAAGGCTTTGGGCCTGCGTCGCTCTCCGCAAGGAGAGCGTGGATAGAAATAACATTGATGCTTACGCCCTGTATGAAGATGTCAAGTCGCTCTCCGCAAGGAGAGCGTGGATAGAAATTGTCCAGTTGTGTCAAGATTGTAGGAGATAGTTGTCGCTCTCCGCAAGGAGAGCGTGGATAGAAATTGTAGCGTGGTCACCGCCTGCGCCAAATTGGCAAGGTCGCTCTCCGCAAGGAGAGCGTGGATAGAAATAAGTTCCGTCACGGTGGGGGCCATATCGAACACGTGTCGCTCTCCGCAAGGAGAGCGTGGATAGAAATACACGGCGTGGAGATTGTGCCGTAATGGCCGCGTCGTCGCTCTCCGCAAGGAGAGCGTGGATAGAAATGCTCAGTCCGTCATATCCGCTGTCCGGGCTTACCGGTCGCTCTCCGCAAGGAGAGCGTGGATAGAAATATTATTGTAAAGACCTTGGAATGGTCGAAATAGAGTCGCTCTCCGCAAGGAGAGCGTGGATAGAAATTTCTCAGATCATTGCCGCCTGCATCCAGGGTCGCGTCGCTCTCCGCAAGGAGAGCGTGGATAGAAATTTCTGCCAGCTGCCGGGGAATACCCTGAAATGGCGTCGCTCTCCGCAAGGAGAGCGTGGATAGAAATTTGGTGTGACAGGTACTTATACCGGCGGCGGGAGTGTCGCTCTCCGCAAGGAGAGCGTGGATAGAAATAACTTCGGATTACCCTGCATCTTGTCGTATTCGGTCGCTCTCCGCAAGGAGAGCGTGGATAGAAATAATAGAATGTAGTTATCATAACATCAAGTTGGAAAGTCGCTCTCCGCAAGGAGAGCGTGGATAGAAATGCCAGATCCTGCGCACGGTTTTCGAGATGCTTAAGTCGCTCTCCGCAAGGAGAGCGTGGATAGAAATGCAATGTCCAACCCGCTTGATATTGAGTTTTTTCAGTCGCTCTCCGCAAGGAGAGCGTGGATAGAAATTGACACATTCGGCGCCTCTCCTGTTGACATTCGCGTCGCTCTCCGCAAGGAGAGCGTGGATAGAAATTGCAACCGATGTAGTGGCGGCCCTGCTTGCTTTCGTCGCTCTCCGCAAGGAGAGCGTGGATAGAAATATCATTATATTTGTAAGGAGGTGCTTGTATTGGGTCGCTCTCCGCAAGGAGAGCGTGGATAGAAATAACAGTCTGGAATCTAAACAAATTGACCCCTCTGTCGCTCTCCGCAAGGAGAGCGTGGATAGAAATCTTCCAAGTATGCATTGTAGCTCGAGGACTGTTGTCGCTCTCCGCAAGGAGAGCGTGGATAGAAATAGGGATGTCTTGCCGGTGTAGCTCTCTTTGACACGTCGCTCTCCGCAAGGAGAGCGTGGATAGAAATGGAATAATCAAGGGTGCCGGTTAATTTGGCATGAGGTCGCTCTCCGCAAGGAGAGCGTGGATAGAAATAACCCATGGGACGCGCACCGCGTCAAGGTATACAGTCGCTCTCCGCAAGGAGAGCGTGGATAGAAATGCAATCATGCCCTTACGTTCACGCTTAAAACGGGCGTCGCTCTCCGCAAGGAGAGCGTGGATAGAAATGTTGCGGCCCCCTGCGTGCTCTTTGCCGGCGGAATGTCGCTCTCCGCAAGGAGAGCATGGAATGTTTCTCTTTCTGACTGTTCAGGGTGGTTTTGTTCATGCGGATATCCGCTTTAATCTTAAAAATTGCTATAGTAAAAAACTCTCGCATAAAATAATATAAAAATATTATATTATCTACTTGACAAGGTACCCCGGCGGG
>ERZ779842.1512-NODE-1512-length-18846-cov-33.175616_pt1 | contig 18846 bp, 22 predicted proteins | sample MGYA00511095_ERZ779842 | MGnify/ENA primary metagenome ERZ779842 (study PRJEB29588, sample SAMEA2154036) | human gut metagenome | biome: human gut; feature: human-associated habitat; material: faeces | place: Denmark | collected 2008/2010 ... | reverse complement strand
AATAGTATACCACAGGAACAATTATTAGTCCACTTATTTAATTTATGTTATACTACGCACCTCCATACCAATATTTTGGTCATATTGTATACTGTTTTGTCGATTTGTCAAGCAAACTCATCAACATCAAAATCATTTTTGCCAAGAAGTTGCGATTTTTAATCAAAAAAAAGAGAATAATTAGTGTCAGCTTACTTGCTATTCTCCTAATTATTCCCTTCTTGTTTTTATTCAGTTTGGTTTTCTTCCTCTAATAGCTTTAATAATGCAGAAGGTTCATACACCTTAACAGAAGATTTCATATAGTCTTTTACATTTCTTGTTACTATACAATCCATTTCTGAACGAATTGATGTTTCCACCATAATAGCATCTTCATAATCACCAATTTCAGAAGATATTGCTTTCCGGCAATCCAAAGAAGTAGTATCCAACAAATGAAACAAAGTAAAAAGTTTGCTCAAAATCTTTCGTGTTTCTTCGTCGCTATGTGTTAAACGATGTGTCAGATAATAGATATCTGTAACTGACTTTGCAGTGATATATCCCTCAAATTGCTTATTTGCAGAATAAATAAAGAGTTTTTGTGCTGCTTCTGCAAACGGAACACGCGACTGTAATGCGTCGATGATAACACAAGTATCAACTAAAACTCTCATATTGTATTCAACCTTTCTTCCCGTGCTTCTTCCAGAGTCATATCATTTGAAAGGACACCAAACAATGACTTAGCAACATCTACTCTGTCTTGATATGGGTTAGACAATTTTGCAACAACTTTTCCGTTACGAGTAATATAAATATCCTCTGTTTCTGCAAGCATAAGATATTTACCAAGATTAATTTTCAATTCAGTTGCGGTAATAGACATATCATCATCCCCTTTCTTAAAAAACAACTATTTATCGTCTTAAAAAGATAATCTCTCTTTTCAATTATATTATACACAAATCGAACGATTTTATCAACAAAATCGTTCGATTTTTACAAATTTTACTATTTACCAAACTTCAAGGCTATCCTCTGCATCAACCCACATCTGCATAGTTCCGTCAAGATAAAGTCTTGCATATTCAAGCGGATTATCTATGGCAAGAGCATTCAATGCACACTCTGAATTAGGAGTAGTTTTTAACCCTTCCTCTGCCTTTGCACAATCAATCCCTTCTTGAAAATGTATTATAAGCATTTCATCCAGTTCCAACTGCCATTTTCATAATTTGTTATAAGTTGTTACCAGATTTTCTTTCCCTTATTTTTTCCCTTATGAGGGTTCGTAAACAAGGGTAGAACGATATAACACGATACAAGATGTGACGGAGAGGACACCCACGAAAACTTTAGTGTTTTCGCAACGTGCAAATTCTTTCCAACCTCAATTCCGCATTTTCTCTTTACCTATGAGATATACAGATTGGAAACCTTCATGCCGGCATTATGTTCAGCCACATACTTCTTTCTCTCATCATATGTTGCCTTAGTCTCTGCAGATGTTATATCCACATCATCAAGTTCAATTGTAACATTAATGTAATTCATCCGGCACACTACAATCATCCATACCCTTTAATACAAATGTAAGCTTGTATGGGTCAGTACTGCCATCCTCTGCAATCTCTCCGACAATCACCTTCTCCACAATGCTTTCAAATACCAGTCTGTCAAATTCATCCGTCACATCGGCATTCTTAAGCTTTGCTCTAATGGTTTTCATACGGCTTGCAATATTCTTCTGGGACAGAGCATTCTCGGAAAACAACAGCTTCTCTTCCTCACACTTGTCCAATTTGTGATTCAATTCACTGTATTTATCCTCATAAGCCTCTTTAGAAATTTTATCATCCAGATACATGTCGGTCAATTTCTTTCTCTTTTTTTCAAGAGTCGAAATTTCCTTCTCCACTCGCTTTAGCTTCTCAGTGCTGTCATCCTTTGAAATAGCAGCTTCCAATGAGGAAAGCACCGATTCCAGCACATCATCGAAATTCTCAGCCAGTAGCCGAAACATCTCCAGAAATGCATTCTCTATGATAACCTCATCAATTGCCTTGCTGTGCGGACAGTTTTCAATTCCTTTATTGGCTGCCGTCCTGCATTTCCATACAGGCTTTTTATGCTGTGTATCCTGATGATGGGAACGCCTTGTAAGATTCGTTCCACAGAAACCACACTGACACATACTGCTGAATGCGTACTTTCTTGCGAACTTGGTTCTTGCTCCATCGGACACATTCTCATTGGTACGATATCTGCTCTCACGAATCTCCTGTGCCTTGTTCCATATTTCTTCCGAAATAATGGGCTCATGATGATTCCTTGTATAATACTTATTGGATTCCCCACGATTATCAAGCCGCCTCTTGGAAATCGGATCAACGGTATAAGTCTTACCCATAAGCAGGTCTCCCTTATACTTCTCATTCTTTAGAATGCCCCGAATACCGCTATCCGTCCACTTAACCTCGTCCTTCTTATTTATTTTACCCAGCCTCGTAAGTTCCTTGGCAATCGTATATGCACCATATCCCTGCACATACAAATCAAAAATCATACGGACTGTCTCAGCCTCTTTTTCATTGATGGTAATGCTTTTGTCTTCCGAGTGATAATCATATCCGAGACAACCATTGAATCCCATCAGCTCCCCTCTGGACATCTTCATCTGAACGCCCAGTGAAACATTCTGTGACAGAGATTCCACCTCATTCTGCGCCAGTGTTGATAGAAGTGATAACTGCATTTCACTCTCCATGGTGGAAGTGTCAATATTTTCTTTCTCAAATATGACTGTCACTCCCTTTGCCTTCAACATTCTTGTATAAGAAAGCACATCCACAAGATTTCTCGAAAATCTGGATACGGATTTTGTGATAACAATATCCACCAGACCATTCATACAGTCATCAATCATCCGCAGAAACTCATCCCTCTTGTTGGTCTTGGTTCCTGTAATTCCCTCATCTGCATAAATACCTACAAGCACCCACTCCTTATTTGCAGAAATTTTGTCCTGATAATACTCCTTCTGAGACTTAAAACTCTACAACTGCTCCTCTGCATTTGTACTGACACGCACATATGCCGCCACTCGTTTTCTTGTGATGGTAAGTGGCTTCCCCACCAGTCTTCGGTCCCTGATAACAGGACCTTCAACCTTCTTAATTACTTCTACCTGTCTTTCTTCCATGCAAAAACTCCTTTCAAAAATCTGTCTGTATAGTTAATTGCGAAACACTTAAATTTTTGTAAATGCATATGCAAATGAAACATTACACGAAGGCACGCTCTCGCTACATTCGGCTGGTAGCGGTACTAAGATGCTAAAATACAGCATCTAAGTGCCGACCGCCTCATAGTACCTTCTTAGTAATTGTTTGATTTGCATATACAATAACCGTGACTGCCTGCCGGACTCTGCTTAATAGCCTCCACCTTGTCTGCCTGGCACATGGCTTGGAACTTCGCAGGCCGGAAAATATCATTGCTGCCCTTATCAGTGTATCAGAACGTATTATAGTAGATGATGGTGCATATTTCTTACTGTTTTTACAGGATATGTTCCCATATCTGGACAAATACCTTGTATCGGATTACCTGCCGAAACTAACTGATAGAATCAGCTACCTTATGGAAGAATACAAACTGGATTCTCCGTGTGACAGGGCATTGCTACTGGATTATAAGGCAGAGTGTTTTCTGTTGAAAAAAGATTACGGAAATACAGTTAAGAAGCGAGAAAAAGCAATCAACATCATGGAAAAGCTTCATACTAAAGATGCAGATACGCGAACTACAAACCTGCTATCCAATGTGTACAACAACCTTTCCAACACTTATCTGCTGATGAAGCGTGGAAATGAGGCAGCCAATGCACTCCGTACAGCCTTTGATATCCGTATGGAATATATACGCTTGGGACTAACCGAATCCCATGATTCCCTGCAACAGATGATGAACCTTATCAATATACTGTTGCTGGCAAAGGATGTGGACAATGCCAAGATTGTATTGGAACAGTATGAAACCTTGGTGTTGGAACATCTATCTGATACCTCTCTTGATTATGGTATCTGCAAGCTGAGCCGGGGTATTATTGATATGATGGAAGGAAAGCCGGAACCGGCGGAAATGAATTTGCTTGGAGCAGAAAGCATTATTGGAAATGCTATGGGTACGGATAATGACTATATGAATACTACCTACCGGTATCTGAATAATCTGTACGCACGGTGGAAGAAGCCGGAGAAGGCGATTGAGTATAGGGATAAATATTTTAACACAAACAGAATAACTACAAATAAAAACGCATAAACTATCAATACCACTAAAAATCCATTTGACATCTTTTGTCTTCGATGGTATATTATATTTAGTGGTTGTGCTGCGGAAACTTGCGATGCCCGCAGCCGGTGGAGTTCCATGCGTGGGCTCCACTTTTTTTACCACAACATAGGAAGAAGGGGTACATTTGGCAAAAACATTTCTAACATACCAACAACAATTGCATATACTTGAGCATGACAAGCAACTGGCAATTCCCGACCCAGATTATGCCAAGAAAATGCTGGAAGAAATCAGTTATTATTCCCTTATCGGCGGATATAAATCTTTGTTTAAACACAATGCATCCAACAAATATGCTCATGGCGTAACTTTTGATGAATTGGTTTCCTTTTATTATTTTGACGAAGAGCTTCGCACTTTATTTTTAAAATACATCCTTCACGTGGAACGTCATATGAAGTCCATGTTTTCATATCACTTTTGCGAAAAATATGGTGAACAACAAAGTCATTATCTCAATGTAAACTGCTATAATTACAACAAGAAAAACCAACAGCAAGTTCAAAGATTAGTTCACTCTTTGCAAAAGGCCATTTCGGTACCTAGCCAATATGCATATATAAACCATTCCGCAAATATGCACCATAATGTACCGTTATGGGTAGCAACCAATGCACTTACATTTGGACAGATTTCCAAAATGTATCAATATGCGACTACTGACTTAAGAACCAAAATAAGCAAGAATTTTACCAATATTTCAGAAAAGCAGTTGCACCAATTTGTTACAATAATTGCACGATGTAGAAATGTATGTGCCCATGGAGAGCGTCTCTTTTCATTCCGCATACATGAAACAATACCAGATACGCTATTACATAAGAAGTTACAAATCCCCCAGAAAAACAGAAGCTATCAATATGGGAAGCAGGACTTATTTGCCGTCGTGATAGCCTTACTCTATCTTATTAGTGATGAAGATTTTAAAGCATTTAAATCTGGTTTAACTAAACTCATCAATAAGGTTCTCAAACAATGCCCGCATCTTACCCGTCAACAATTGTTAAAGGAGATGGGATTCCCAGAGAACTGGGAAAACATTATGCGATATAAAAAATAATCATATTTTCGGCGGTCATATTTGAACCGCCGAAAATATTTATTTATCAATATCTCCCTGCTTCCATAATGTTATACACTTTGTGATTTCGACTTACTTCTTCTTTTTCATTTATCACCTAAAAACAAGTACTTTCTATCATTATACTCAAGAATAAAGGAAATCGAACTTCTATTAGCTATAGATTCATCTCTTTCTGCTAATTCTCCAATATATTTCATCAAATCCTCATTCTCACTAATTTTAAAGCTTTCATTTGTATATATAGATTTAATACGTTCTATTTGGTATTCAAATGCTTCTGTTAATTTTATCTTGTCAGATACTCTAAACATATAATTTCTAGAAACCATATCCTTCTTCCAGTGTTCTTCCAATTCCCTGATATTATTTTGGGATGGTCCTAAAACTGTAATAAATATATTCGGAGCAATTTCATGTCTATTTTCAACTAATTCCGAACATATTGCTTGTCCTTCAACAACTAAATTTAAGGGTATCTTGCTTTCTTCTATTAATACCCCCAAAGACATTCCCTCATTTATTCCAATTTCTTGCTCTGTATCCGATATCATTCCTTGGGAAATAATTTCATCTAAAATTTTATTATCTCTATCTGTAAAACTATTGTGTTTTTGAGAGTAAAATCGGCTATTAACAATTTGAAGGAATCCATTATACCAAATATTCTCGACGAAATCTGAACTTGTTTCTTTTAAAAGTTGAATAAGTCCACATATATGATCATTGTCCATATGTGTGCATACAACTAAACCAATTTTCTGTTTCATCTTTTTTATATGATGTATTTCTGATTTTATATGCTTTTGATAAGTCTTTGATAATCCACCATCTATTAATATATTATATTGGTTTTCTTTTCCTATAGATAACAGAATACAATCTCCATATTCTGCTGGAAACAACTTAATGCTCAACATTGATTTCGTACCTCACTCATCGCAAATTGTTTGTTTTATGCACATAACCAAAACATACTATTTTACAATCTACTTATTCTACACACTAATATTCTGTACTTTTTTCTATACGCATTCTTTCCGTCCTACTTTTTCAGTGAAAAAACAATATCACTCTGATTTTAAGCGTTCTTAAATATATCAATGCTCTTTAAGGTAGGAATCGCACCATACTTTCCAATCAAGTAATTCTTCTCATAACTTTCATCCTTACGGATACGGGAACCATCCTCATCTACGAAGTCAGCCAATGAGTAAAGTGTGGATACACCTCTTTCATCCTTTTCTACAAACCAGATTTCATCACGACGCAACAACTGATTAGACAACTGCCATGTGTCATGGGTTGTAAATACAAGCTGTGCGTGGTTGGTGTTGATTTCCGGATTTAAGAATGTAAGCAGGAAATTTCTTACAAGTAACGGATGCAGGCGAGCATTTAATTCATCAATGAAGAACACACTGCCCTTCTCCAACACTTCCTGCAATTCCGGATATAATGCAAACATCTTCAAGGTTCCGGCAGACTCCAATCCCAACGGAATTTCCGCCATTTCATCAGAATCTATCATCTTGTGAAGTGCGTTAATCTTGTATCGTTCTTCCTTGCTTTCAGCCTCCTGAGGAACCTTTTCAATTCTGAAATCCTTGATATGCTCATCAAAAGATGCGAAATATTCTACAACTTTTTGCTGCACATTCTTATCTTCTACAAATCCCTTCGGCAATCTTCGTGACATAAAGAAGTTGGTAAAAGGATCACCAAAATCCGCAAATTCATTTGCAAGGAACCAATCCCTGATTGCCTTACACTTACCAATCTTCAGCTTTGCTCCCAAAGAGATAATAAGCACCTGCTTTTCCAATGCTACCTGAATATTGTCCCTACTGCTCTTTGGGAATCCCGACAAGTCCAGTTCCTCGTCACTGGTGCCACGATAAAATACTGTACTATACTTTCTGGCAGTCTTTGCCTTGGAATTAAGCCATTCTTCGGTTACACCTTCCTTATTGATGCAAAAACCATAGTTATAGCTTCTCTCAGACTTATCCCCAGGCAATGTGAAGTACACCTCAAAGCTAGATTCCGCATTGGCAGATGTGGAATCAAACAAGAACGGCGTTGGTCTGAACTCTTCAAACTTCTCCTCCTCATCGCCATACTTAAAGGACTCTGCAACATACTCAGACATATATTCAAAAGCATTATATATATTAGACTTTCCGCTTGCATTTGCACCATAAATGGCAGCAACTGGCAAAATCTTCTCGCTACCAACCGTCACTACTCTGTCTGAAAACTCGGTCATCTTCGCCGCAGACAAATCCAAAGTAGCCTCTTCTCTAAATGATTTGAAATTTTTAAAATTAAATTGAATTAACATGATTGCTACCTCACCTTCTTTTCTACTTTCTATTATATACAGTTTTTGTAAAAAATCAACATTCAAATTCGATTTATTCTCACTTTAATGTATATTTTTGTTGTTATAATAAAAATCACCCAATTTACATCTTCGTAAACTGAGTGACTTCGCACAATTTATACTTTTTTCTTTTTGAGCTTTCTCTCCGGCAATTCCGGGTACATTTCTTCCACCATATTCTGCAATGCAGTTCTATCATCCAAAATAGTTACTGGCAACATAAGTTTTGCACCTTCATATGGCGGTTCTGGTTCACTGTCCGGCATAAATTTCTTACTGGCCTCTGTAATCTTTACCAGAAAGCCATTGCCATAAATCCCACCAAATATCCGCTCTTTATAATAAAAAATAAATCCACCCATCATAGGAATATTTCGTACATTTCCCAAATCAGATAGTTGGTCCATTATGTAATCTGCTAGTTCTTTATTCTTTGACATAAACACCTATTCCTTTTTCAATGCCTGTACTCTCATTGCTATATTTTCATTAAATTCTTCATCTGAAAACTTCGGATCTCTGGTATCAAACCATATCTTACAAGGCACTTCGCCACATTCACCACAATTTTGCATACACTTATTATTTCTAACACAGTCATAAATCGGACAAGTTTTCCCTTCCGGTGCATGAAAAACTTTTCCCTCACAGGAATTACAGCCATTGCACATCTTACCAAAACAATAACACGCTCTACATTCCGTGCCACAGACGCTTATCAGTTCCTTTTTATACTGCTCATACCAACCTCTGACCACCTCAATCGGATGTTGAACTAATTGGGCTGTTTCCTCTATGGTTTTACCTTCTTTAAACTGCTTACAGGCAACAGAATACATACTCTCCGAAACCTCTATCAAATGTCCATCCGGGTCAAAAATATGAATTCCTCTTTGAAGCCAGGAAAAAGTTTTCGGCTCATGAAGTCTTTCCACCTGCGGATAAGAATTTAACAACTGCATAAATGCATCAAAATCTTCTGTCTCAAAATACAACTCCATGGTATTGGAACGAAATTTCATTGTACTGGCATCAAATCCGGCTATATGCTCCAATCCCTGTTGCAATGCTAATCCACAAGTCAAAGTTTTATTCTTACCTAAATCCACAAGTACTTCCTGCTGAAATAAACCCTTATAAAACTGCAAAGATTTTTCCATATCTCGTACTGCTATTACGGTGGTACAGTATTTCATAGTTTTTCATCCTCTCCTGCCTGTCAAAATTTGAAACTATTATACTAAATTCAAACGAAAACATCTTGTATATTTCCGACATCCTTAAAAGCCATTATTTTTGCATTATGTATATCCATAGAATGGTATCTCTTGAATTCCCGTAATAAGTGTGATTGGTCTGTATATCCAAATTTGTAAACCGCACTTAACACATCAAAATCCGGCTCACACAAAATATCTCTCCATAGGAATTGATATCTTATCAAATTGCTTAATTTTTTAGGCGTAATGCCAACATACTCATGAAACAATCGCTCCAACTGTCTGGTACTCACAAAGGATTCCTTTGCTAATTTTGCTATATCTAAAGAACCTTTATTTATCAAAATGTTCTGTATTGTATCGTTAACAACCGTATTTTCTCTCACATCAGATAATCTTTTAAGCAATACTTGTTCGGTAAATGAAATCTTTTCCTGTAAGATTTTTAGTTCCAACAGTTTGGGGCGAATAATCTTGTCCAACCATTCAAACCTTGAATCCACATCAAAGTATCCATTCATGGTGGATTGCAATGAATCATCGCAAAATGCATATGCACTCCACGCATAAAGTCGAATAGCATAGGTTGATACCATATGACCTATGGTTCCGTTGCCATGTGCATGGAAACTGCAATCATTTACCCCACAGAATCCTCCGGTTACGGTATTATCGGTATAATCTATATGATAAATAATATCCACACAAGTATCCGGAATTACTAATTCCGGTGCATCATTATTTTCGATTTGTATAAGTGGTTTTTCTGTTCCCCAATAACATCGGATGTAGGATTGCAATTCTTTAGAAGGGGAAATTTCTGTATAAAAGCTATTTCTTTTGAATGGAGTTGCCGTCAAAGGGCGATAAATTATTGAATTGTTCATATCCCACAACTCCTTTCGCATAAATTACTCTTTTCTTCTAATCGGATGTCTAATTACTGTTTTCCACTTCTCTGGTGCAACCTTTCTTGCATCAGACATATATATTTCATGATGTAAACGCTTTTCATTTATATCATTTACATATCCATTTTCTTCTAAGAACGCATCCATAATCTTCACAGACTCCGGCTCATTATCAAATGGTCCTATATGCATCATCTGAACACATAATCCTTCGTCTATCGTCAAAAATTCTGCTTTGCTGCAGTCTAACTTTTTCTTTTTGGTCGCAGTATCTACCGCCCAATCAAAATCATTCTCTGTAACAAAGTCAGGTAATCGAATCACAGAAATCCAGTTAAAAGAATCCTTGTTCCCATAGTCTGCGCCTCTTACATTGTCTTGCCACCAGAAACCTTCCAAGGGTGGAACTACATATTCAAAAAATCCTTTTATCTTGTAATCTGATTTGTAACTCATCTTCAAAGTATATGCAACCGCATACAATACACTTATTGCCTGTTGGTACTCGCCATCCGGAGTATTCGGATTACCTTTCCCTCCGACAGCAATATAATTAGCCGTCGGAACATTGACTATTTCAGGTTTATTCTTAGGCATATAAAATTCTTTGTATTCTTTCTTGAAATCAAAAGCCATTCCTTACACCTCCCGAACATAATATGAATTGTACTTCGTTCCATCATGTCCTATTAAAGCTTCTTCCGACAAACAAAATCCCATATGTTCTAAAGCCTGTATACGCTCTTGGGCAATTGAAACTGCCTTAGTGGCAATCATTTCACAAGCAAACATATCTCTCGTTTCAGGAATAATAATCCCAAGAATATCTTCTATCGTATCTTGTTTTTCATAATCACTTCTTAAATCCAGTCTAAACAATCCGCAGTTATTGAAGTAATCCTTTGCCTTTCGGTTAAACAATTCTATTGTACCAATTGCGCAGTTATCATTTTTGTCAATAATAGCCCACCGTACATAATATCTGTTTTGATATTCTCTCTTCCAAAACGCAATGGTATCCTTCATTTCTTCCATTGTAGTATAGTAAAAACCATTCACACAATTATCACTGTTAAAAAGCGGTACTGCATCCTTATCGGAATATACCCTAAGCAAATCCTCTGCATCTCCATCCTTAATTTCTCTCGGCAGAAACTTTTCACTTTCCATAACAGGAATTTGTTCATACACATCAATACCCATCTTCTTATCAACCTCCATATCGTAATTTGTTAAACATTAAATAACTTCATTTACATTATCTCACACAAATTACGACATCTATATGTCATAGTTTATCGTATAAAAAAAGAATATCTTTTGCACTATTAATAATCCGTTCTTTTATATGCTCCGGTTCGATAATCTCGACTTCTTTTCCCTGTGACAAAACAACACCTATCCACCATTGTTCCTTCTCTACAATATGAACCTCCATAATAGAACTACCATCATCACAGTTTTTTATAAGCTGTCCGTTTAAATATTCCTTTATTCTGTGTATCGCATTACCCCGGCATCGCATCCGAACTCTTATGGATATGTCCTTTCCCTGATAGGAATTGTCACAATCATTTAAAATATCCTGTGCCGACTTGTGCTCCTTGGAAAATTCATCTTCCATTATACAAACATCTTCCATCCGAACCAGCTTATAGGTTCTATAATCCTGTTTCGCCGTATTATAAGCCAACATATACCAAGCGTACCATTTGTAAATAACCGCTATCGGTTCTACACAATGCTGTCTTGTTTCTCCGCCATTATTTGTATATGTAAATCTAACCACTTGCTTATTCTTAACTGCAGACTGTAAAGTTTGAAGCAATTTCTCATCGCCTTCTCTTAATACAGAAAAATCCAAAATCATACCTGTATGATTGTTCTCAGATATAGCTGTTATTTTCTCGTAAATATCATCAGCCACCGGATTATTAGTAACCGTTCTTAATCCATTTATGGCAGTTGCAATATAGGCATATTCATCTCTCGATGCAAGTTGGCTATTCATTTTGAAATCACTTAAAATTTCATATCCACCATTTGTACCGGTAAAAGCACAAATCGGTATGCCTGCCTGACACAAAGCATCGATATCCCTCTGAATCGTCCGCACAGATACTTCAAAATGCTTTGCCAGCTCTGATGCAGAAGATTTTCCGTGATTAAGCAAATATAAAGTTAATGCGTATAATCTGTCTGTTTTCATTACTTCATCCTTTAAAATTATGGTTCTTCTTTATACTCTCTAGTATTCACTATGTATCTAGCATATCCCATTCATCACCTAATACCCATCTCAATGCAGAAAGCTTACCATTAAGCATTCCCCATTCAAAATCACTATATGGTCCTAGGTTTTCTTCTCCATATTTTTCTATAACCTGTTGCGCAGACTGTAATGCACCTTTCCATATCTCAGAATCTACTGTTTCAACACCAGTTTCTATCCGATACCTCAGCGATAAATGTCTATCAAACCATATTTTGTCCAAGAATTCTTCTGTAGCCTCAACAATTTCCTCAATACTACGAGGCTCATCAAAATATTTTAAATCTTCATCAAACTCTTCATCTTCAGTGTTTCTTCTTTTTTCTGGTAATCGATGTTTACAATCCGTATTCTCTATATTCGAAACTAATCTAGCCAGAACATTCTCTATATTGTTCATCTTATCAGTTTGAGATGCAAAAAAAGCCAGCTGCTCTTCTTTATTCATTTCCATATCAAGAAATTCCATTCTAACACCATAGTATTGAGGAGAATTCAGCAAACTTGCAATACGCTCTAAATGATATATTTGAACATCTACATTTGTATCTATTTCAGATAGGTCTTTTCTTTCTGCCAAACGCAGTTCCTGATTTGTTATAAATGCAATCCCATTTGCTCCATTCTTTTTCACGCCTTCCAGATCGTGAATAAACTTATTTTTTATTACAGAAAAATCCTGTTGTCCTCTAGGAAAATATACCGCACCAACCCATCTTGCTCCATTATAAGAAATGACCATATCTTTCAAGCCATCCTTTCCTCCTAATGGATGCGAAGGATCAATATTTCTAAACCCCTCATTGGTCAAAATTATTGCTGCCAAACGTTCTGCCGGTGTTTGTCCTTTATCCCATTCTAGCAATCTGAACCATGTTTCTCTTCCGTCATTTCTTCTCATTGTTCCACTTCCTTTTTCATATGAGACCTACTTCACGCATACATTACAACACTTCACATCTATCATTTATAAAAATTAAACCATTTTAAATGCTTTTAAAGCCGCTACAATCGCATCCTCTTTCTCCTTTGGACACTGTGGCTGTCTGGAATCCTCCGACTTAGGTAGATTAAAGTTCTCTCCAACTTCAATTCCACACTTTCTCTTCACCTGCGCAATGTATAAATTACTTACTTTCATTCCATCATTATGCTCCGCCACGTACTTTTTTATCTCCTCATAAGTCGCCATACTCTCCGCAGCTGTTAAATCCATCTCGTCCATGTCAAGTCTTACATTCACATGATGCTTCGCTTCGTGGAGTTTGGACAAAAGACATACCGTCTCCACATGCGATGAAAGTTTCTTCTTATACTAAATAGCGAAACCGTCACCTTTTGCGAAAAGGTTTATACCCCACTTAGGGGGATAGCGTTTACCCCACATTCTAGTGTTTTTTTCAACAAATGGGCAAAGAGATAAACGTATCATAGTAATAGCCTCTATTTATGCATATAACTACTATTTCTTACATACCTCTGTCTGCCCTTCCTGTGACTATCTTAATTTCTAAAAAATAGAGCCAGTATATGGCTTAGCAACAAATTCTTTTAAAACATAATCATAGTCAACAATTGACATTAAAATAACATTTCCGATTCCAATTTGCGGCTCGATTTTAAGATAGTTCTCCGTTGTTATATTATTGCTTTTGCCTTGTTCTATTCCAGTTGCCTTTACCCATATTGGAAATGATTTTAGTTCTCGTATTAACTCACTTGGTTGAACATCATGATACATATTCAAAAGTCTAAACAACTCATCCAAACTTGCTTTAACGGACATTGTCGTATTAAAGTAAAAGAATAGCACTTTTTTCAAATCTATATTTTTAGTAGTCTTTAATGCTATATTCAAATTTTTATTACGCGCATATCCAACTTTGGGTGTTATCTTATTTGGTTTTACTATAACATTTGATAAGGCATCTCCTAATTCAAAAAGATTGATATTAGTTCTAAAATCTCCATTTACTAAATCTAAGAAAAAAGGTATAAAATAATTGACTATTTTTTGCGATGGCCTTCCTAAACCTTTCAAAATAGCATAATCTTTAGCCTTCATTACATATCCATTATTTATTTTTTGAATATACAATATATATGCAAATTGTTTTCTCTCACCTTTTTCCTTTAAAACTAATTTTAATAAAGTATCATATGAACTCTCATCACTTTCCAAATCACATAACACTTCTTCTATTAACTCAATAGTTAGCAGCAGTTTATTTGCTCCAACCAAACACTCGATAAAAATACGGTTTCCTTTGCGAGCCTTTTTTCCCAAATCTCCCAACCAACCTGTATCGTATGCTAATTGTATAAATGCATCTCTTTCTTTATACCATAACCCACTAAGAATCTTTTTTATTCTCGGATCATTTTTATACAGAAACAAACTTTTAGTAGAACCAATGCCTCTTATTTTATCCCAATTTTGAGAAGATCTATAAAGTGTGTATATTAAATCTACCAGTTGTTCTTCATTCATATTTTTTGCCAACTGAATTATAATAGCTTTGTCAACTTCATGATTGTAAATATACCATTTTATCGCTTTCATATTACCCATCACATTGCATGCAAGAAGGTAATATGTAATATCTTTACTATTCAGTTTTTTTATATTTTCTTTCCATATCCCACTAGATTTATCATAAAATTTTATTTTTCTTGGCTCAAAATAATTGTTTAAAGTTTTCCAGATATATTCCTCAACCGTTGCATTTTTTTCACATGTCAAAGCACATATACACCCCAAATAAATATTAAGGTCACAAACGGTAATAATAAAATTTTCTCTATCTTTACCACGTAAACTGTGTGCCATATATTTTATTGAAGCATAATACTTGTCTGATTGACACTTATCTCTAATTTGATTTTTTCTTATTTTTAAGACTGTATCACCGCCAATTCTTCCATAGCATAATAGTAATCCTGGTATGCCTGATGCGAAAATACATATAAATCTTCTCTTTTTTCTAATATACCTAATTGCAAAACTATATCTAATGCATATAATGCATCATACTGAAATCTATATGTATCCATACTTTTAGAACAATACTTCAGTACCTCTGACTCTGTCATTCCTGAATTTGCTTCTTTCTTTTCGAGACTCTCAAATGCAATCATTCTCAAAAGGTATATTATTCGCTTTATATCCAATCGTGCATCCTGTTTTTCTTCTTTTTCCCTTACCAATAAGCAGTTCAGAAATTCAGCGATAATTTCACCTTCACTATGTGGAATTTCCTTCTTATATCGCACAATCTCTATTAACCTCGATAAGATCAATGGCGTATTTATTATTTGCACAAATCTCTCACTTCCGTTAATTGAGGTAAACAAAAGTTCTTTCACGTCTTCTTCATCTACATTTTTTTTAATAAAATCTCTCATTTCTTCTTTAGATAATTTTATCAAATTAAAAATTGGCACATTATTAAAATCCCTAGTATCTTGTGGACGATTAGTAATTATAATAAATGTTTTGGGATAATCTCTAAGTAATTGCTTTATCTCGCGCATTCTTAAAGTTTTTAAATTGCCGCCTGCATCAGCTGGTATTTCATTTAAACCATCCAAAAATAGATTGATTTTTCCTTCTTCTAAAAGAGATTCACATATATCTACCCCAATATCAAGTTTATCACATATATACTGTTTTATTGTATACGTGGCTTTTGTCATAACTCCCAATAAAACTAATACGGGAATATTATAGTTTGAATCTTTCAATCTTTCTTTTGCATCCATGTATGTTAAATATTCTAATGTCGTAGTCTTTCCCATACCAGCTTCGCCCCATATCATCATCCTTCGTTCTGGTATACTATTATCTCTTAAGTATTCAACAGTACCTTTTCTCCTCCTAGAATCAGATGTATCATCCTGATATTCGATAACATAGCTACCCAATACAGAAAAATTCTCTTCTCCCCTTATATGAATAAATCTAGACATTCTTTTTTTTAATTGCTGTGTAATCTCATTTAAGTAATTTTCAATATTCAATTCATTATTAATACTCTTCTTTTTCAGATTACTGATCAATGCCTTTTTATTTATTTCTACTGCTCTTAAACAAGTTATCAGCACACTATCCAAATTGGTATATATTTCTCTTCGTGTCCAACCTACATATGTGTGCGACTCACTATTTCTTAATGCATATGATCTTGCTACATGTTCCATATAATTACCATCGCACAAATAGTCCTCTGGCTTTCGATCTAATTTCTTATTATCTGGATTAAGACCTAATTGAGTAATTACATGTGCTAAACCCAAATTCTCTTGTACTATCTTATCGTATTCATCTTCATCAATAAGTAAAATCATTTTTTTCAAAAGAGGTTCTATCTTAATGACATTAGACAAACACAGTTTTATATCATTTATAGTAGTCTCCCCATCAAAAATTTTACATAAGGAAACATACAGTCTTTCTTCAATACCTACCAATTCCTTTTTTCCTGTTTTCAGAATAATTACTGAAAGCAGTATATCTATAAGTTCTCTCAAATTTTTATATCTATAGCTTGCATTTATTTCAGCCTCGATTTCATTTCCAATTGTATTTCTATCCATGTTTTTCCTTTCCAACTATTATTTTTCTGCAAGTATTTTTATTATAATCCATGCTATGAAAGTTTCTTGATAATAAAATCTTTTATTTCTTAAACAAATCTATTTTTCCTCTTTTACTGTAATCAAATGGAACTTTACTATTTGCTGCATTTCTCAGTCCCATTCCTATTGCAATACTGTATCTTTTGAATGTTTGTCCATTCAGATTTGCATAAAAAGTAAACGCCCTTTTTATTTCATCATCCCACTTATTCCAAAGAACCGGACTTAACACCATATTCTCCGAAAATAAAGGTAAAATTATTGAAAAATAATATTTGATTTTTTCTAAAGGTGCATTATTTATTTGTTCAAAAAACTTGGCATAAATATGTTTCTCAGTAGATAAACAACTCAACAGTATGTATGACTTTGTATCCTCTGGAAAAGCAGTTATAGCAATTCGATGCATGACACCTTTTTTAGTATGCTTTATCCTTCTACCATTCAAATCATAATCCGGTGCTATAAATGCATAATTCGCAAAATTAATTCTTTCTGGAATAGTTATTACACAAGTTTCTATTCCATTGTATGTGCCAGACAATATCTCTGAATCGAAATGCCTCTTTACAGGTTCAAACTCTTTCAAGCGTAATTGCGACACTCTATATAAGCCAACCATCTGCGGTAGTTGAAAAACAGGTGGTCTTTTCTTAAAACATTGCTGAAAAATTTTATGTGAAACTTCCTGCTTATAGTATTCAAAAATAAAGGCTTTATATGCATAGACAAATTTCATTGGTTCGCTATTTACATCAAAATCTGGCGCTCCTTTTTCAATAACAGCAAAGGCAATATTGTCATGTCTATCGCAAAAACAAGTTTCTGTTGTAGCATCATTCGCACTAACCTTGGAGAACTCCACCATCACTTCCGGTTCCTCGCCCTCAATAGGTATAATAAGTGGTTGTCGTTTTTTATCCATAGTATATACATGGCGTTCAGTCCCTGCGAGTAATGATATGATTTTATTATTTTGCAGTGCATGAGCATTTTTTATCTTACCATTACAATTGCTTTGGTCGGGATGCATACAGCATTTAACCATAGCTTTTCTCATCTGCTCCATAATTTGTACTTCTGGAGGTTTCTTGCTCTGTATAGGCTGCTGATCTGGTTTTCCTTTGCAGCATTCTTTAAATTTTTTTCCACTTCCACATGGGCAATCTTCATTATTAGATATCTTAAAATATGCTAACGGATTCATCCGACTCACCTCTATTCACTTCAAATACGCTATATATTTTACCACATCCACCTACATTTTACTACCCGAAAAAGAGCAAGAAAAAAAGCCGATCAGGAATCGTAACTCCCAATCGGCATTTTTTCTTATTCCTCTTCATTTTTACATTCAATCTCCGTTCCATCCAGGAACACCACCAACAATGTTCCATCCTCAAAAACCTTGATGTGGTCCAGTATTTTCAGCATGAAGTCCGTATCCATCTCTGTCAGAGGTTCTGCTCCATCGGTGTATTCTATGAACTTCTCTGCCCGATAACCTTCCAATAGGTTCTCGCTCTGCAGCTGTTCTGTCCACTGCTCCATGAAATCCTCTCGGTTCTCTACTAATACATTCCAAGCCATCAGATAAGCCTTTATCAGCGTTTCTTCCTCTACGTGACGGTTGGCACATCCCATGACTCCTTTAACCTTATAGCGTTCACTGCATTGCCATACCTTACGGTCAACGCCCGTGCTGCTCCGCCAGCCTTTCCGTGCAAATACCTTATTACAGTCTCCGCAAATTATCTTGGATGCAAATGGATTGCTTTCCGGCCGATGGGAATAGGAGTTTGTCCCATGCTCCTCCAGGTACTTTTTCCTGCGTTTAATCTCAAGCTGAACACATTCCCATATTCGTTTTGAAATGATGGCATCGTGGTCATCCTCCACATAAAACATCTGGATTTCCCCTTTGTTCTGCGTCCGCTTTTTGGTGAGGAAATCCACCGTATAACTTTTCTGCAGCAAGGCATCACCCTTGTATT
>ERZ779842.1510-NODE-1510-length-18884-cov-7.370280_pt1 | contig 18884 bp, 17 predicted proteins | sample MGYA00511095_ERZ779842 | MGnify/ENA primary metagenome ERZ779842 (study PRJEB29588, sample SAMEA2154036) | human gut metagenome | biome: human gut; feature: human-associated habitat; material: faeces | place: Denmark | collected 2008/2010 ... | reverse complement strand
TTTATATTCTATCATAGAAGGATTATTTTTTACAGACTTTTTCTCACACTCTCTAATTAACATTTTGTTATAATTTGCTATACTCACAATGATCACATATCTTTCGTGCATTATCTATATCCTCAATATCATTTAGTTCTTTTACTGATGATATTTTAAAAAACAATTAAGACACATTAATGTTTCATAACATAAATCTATATCTATAACTTTATCATATACCGGACAATAATGCGGATTTTCAAAATCCAATTCACTCATATATTTTACACCCTATTATCTGTTATGTTCCTTCATAAAAATCTTCTTTTCCCTTACGTTTTTTAACCTACACTGTCTTCAATATAATATTTTTGCACGCTACTATTCATCATTGCAACTCACATACTCTGCAAGAAGCGTGATGCCGGGTTTGTTATAATTCAATCTTTTCACCTGTTTCACGATTTATAAAATTGATTTCAAGTTCACAACCAAGAGCATTGGCAATGGCGGTCAATTCCCTTTCGTCAAAATTATTACGCGACATTTTATTTGACAAATTCTGTCTTGAGCAATTTAATTGATTGGCTAATTCAGTCATTGTAAAATTATTGCGTTTCATAATTACTTTTATTTTTTCTGCTGTTGTAAGCATATAAATCATCCTTTCTATTGTATCATCTCATATTAACATTATAACACTTAATAATTTAAAATATCAACAAAAAATCTAAAATTTCAACTCACACGCTCCGCGGAAAGTGTGATGGTATCACATTTTCGGCAAATCTAATTAGTAATTTAATATTACTATACATTTGCATATAAATATGATTATATAAATATTACGCTACACAATCGAATTTGTCCGATTTAGACGTAAAAAAGGTACTGCATACGCAGTACCTTTTTAAGCCGTAAAATCAAATTAAAGTACAGCTTCCCACAATTCAGGATGTGGATTAGCAATAACTTCTGTATTGATAAGCACGCCTTGTTCAGTCGCAATTCTTGCTCCTGCCTCAACGCCTGCTTTAACGTCTGCAACATCACCTGTCATTGAAACAAAGCACTTACCGCCCAAACCACGAGCCACACGAACTTCGATAAGTTCGATGTCACCGGCTTTAACAGCAGCATCGGCTGCTTGAATTGCACTTGCGGCAGTAAATGTTTCAACAATACCGAATGCCTTCTTTTCCTTAACATCGGCTGTTCCGCAAATTGCCTCAAATACGTTATCACCAAGATTACCTATTACAAATTTATCAATAAGTGCATCTTCCGCGATAAGTTCCGCTCTGTCAACAGCCGCATGAATAGCAGAAAGTTCTCCGCCTACGATTGTGACAAATTTACCCGGACAAACCGAACCTGAACTTATAAGCACGATACCCGCACTCTTTAGCATTTCATCAGTTACAACAATACCCTTAGATACGTTTTTTACTTCAACTAATCCTATTGAATTCATCATCTCTCACCCACTATCTTTCAATAATAACAAATCTGTCTGTGACTGCCTTAACCTTGCCGTCAATGCTTGCGTGCATTGTTGTACCAAGATCCTCGTATGCTGTTTGAGCAACAACGTCACCAACTTTAACTGTATCGCCGACCTTTACAGTAGCACTTGCCGGCTTACCAACGTGTTGTTTAAGTTCGATATAAACTTCGTTTGGAGCAAAGTCTATATACTTTCTTTCAACGTGTGCTTTAACATACTTTCTTATTCCCAGTCTGTCAATCAGAACAGACGAAGATACAAGTCTTGACGCTCTTTCAGGTCTTACCTGTTGTGGCGCTTGATTATTCTGACGTCTTAGACCCTTTCTTCCAAGAGCACCTTTGACGTCCATTGAAATCTTCTGCGGGTCAAGCATTTGCTGACAACCGATAACGGTACAGACACCGCAACCGCAGCATAGAGCCGACTGCAAAAAGCTTTCTGAATCTGTAACTTCGCTGTGCGATGCCGCACGAACTGTCTTATGCACATTGATATTATATCCAAGCAAGTTTCTCGGACACATATCACTACACATTGTACAGTTACAGCACGCCGCAGACGCACGCTTTAATGTCATTGAAATTGGCATTCTCTTACGTTGAATGATAGAATGAGTTTCAGGGAATATAAGAAGTCCCTTAGTTGTCTTAGTAACAGAATCGTTTTCCAAATCAACAAGTCTACCCATCATAGGACCGCCGTTAATAACAGCCTTACCGTCAAGGTCACCGTGTCCGGTTGCCTCAAGCAACGCCTTAATCTTCATTCCGACAGGAACTTTAACTGTAATATCCTCATCAACGTCACCGCCGATTGTTACATACTTTTGAGTAACAGGCTGACCGTTTGTAATTGCACAGTGAATGTTATAAACAGTTTCAACGTTAATAACCATTACACCGACCATTACAGGGATTGCTCCCTCCGGAATAATCTTGCCTGTTGTTTCATATGTAAGTACAACTTCGTCACCGGCAGGATAAATGTCGGGAATTTCCTTAATTCTTACCTTTGTACCCTCAAGTGATGCAACAATTTTTGTATCCAAAAGGTGCATATTCTTACCCTTAATACCGATAATTGCCTCATCTGCACCCATTGTATCAATAAGTACATTAAGTGTATCAACAAGTGCCTGAAGGTGATGTTCCAAAATGTGATGGTCAACCATCATCAATGGTTCACATTCTGCCGCATTCACTATAATCTGTTTTACTTTGTCTGAAAATTTTCTGTGAGTAGGGAATCCGGCACCACCGGCACCGACTATACCTGCATCATATACAATTTTCTGAAGCTCTTCAAATGTCATTTTGCTTCTTCCTCCCCAAAGAGTTATTATGTGGGTTTATTTACTGAATTTAATCAGCATTGTTTCTCGTCAAGTATACCGACAATCGTTGCGTCAACTGGTGAATTTGCGTCACCGATTGCAACTCTCGCACTGCTACCCGTAGTAATTATAACGTCCTCACCGATACCGGCACCGACTCCGTCAACTGCTACAAGGAACTTATCGACAAGATTTTTATTTTCAATACATTGTACAAGCATAAACTTATATCCCACCAAACCTTCAAGTTTATGAGTTGATACAACGCTTCCATATACTCTGCCAATAATCATTATTATCAATCCTCTTATTAGACAAAAAGCCTAATATGGTTATTTTTCTAAAATCACAACTCTGTCGCCTGTCTTTATTGCACAGGCATTTGCATCATCAGTATCGATGTGCATTTCCGTATTAAAGTCTTCTCTAACTCTGACCTGAACGTTATAGAAACGTGTCGGTTTTGAGTTTTGGATTTCAACATCAACGATGTCATTATCCTTAATTCCATACTTTTCTGCCTCTGCAGGAGTCATATGTATGTGTCTGTTGGCTATGATACAGCCTTCATTTAAAAATATACTGCCCTTTGGACCAACCAACGCCATCGGCGCACTGCCTTTTAACTCGCCTGAAGGACGTACAGGCGGACTAACCTTTAATTTAAAGGTATCTGTTCTTGAAATTTCAACTTGTGATTGTTTTCTGACAGGACCAAGTACACGAACACCCTCGATTGTACGAAGTGACGGACTTACCAATGTTACACATTCTTCTGCCGCAAACTGATCACCCATAAGCATTTTCTTTACAGTAAGTTCGTGTCCCTTACCGAAAAGAATTTCCAAATGTTCCTGTGATAAATGAACGTGTCTTGCCGACACGCCGACTTTTATTCCTTTATTATCTTCTTTTTGCTTAATAATATCTACAACTGCCTTAGCAATCATATCTTGCAAATTGTTGTCCATTCCTTTTTCCTCCTAAAAATTGAGGTTTCATTCCCCATAGCTGTGACGGGAAAATTAAATTTCCCCGTCAGCCATGTCGGAATCGGACTTAACGTCCATACTTCGCCTTATGTATTTCTACATAAGAATTTTTACTTACTAAATCAAACAGCAGGTAAAATCTTTTCAACGTCACTGTGTGGACGAGGAATTACGTGAACTGATACAAGTTCACCAAGTCTTGAACCTGCTGCAGCACCTGCGTCTGTTGCAGCCTGAACTGCACCAACGTCACCTCTTACCATAACTGTTACAAGACCTGAACCGATTCTTTCTGTACCGATTAGTGTAACGTTTGCAGCCTTAACCATAGCATCTGCTGCCTCGATTGCTGCTACAAGACCTCTTGTTTCTACCATACCTAATGCTTCTACTGCCATTTTAAATTTCCTCCTATTTTTTCTTGGGCGAATGCCCTTTTTTACTTAATTTATTTATCTAAAAGCACCAATGTGCAAATTAGAACTTAATTATTGTGTTTTCTTCGGACGACCGCGTCTTCTTGTTGCCGGTTTCTTTTCGGCAGTTGTTTTCGCAGTCTTTTCCGTTTCTGTTGATTTCTCAACTGTTTTTGGTTTTTCAGCCTTAGTCGGAGTTTCTTTTATCGCTCCGACGTGCGTTCCCGCAATTTCCGAGTTAGGCTTTTTCTCCTCTTCGTCAAGATGCAAGAACTTAAATATCTCATGATGAGGTCTTGCTATAACCTGTGACGCTTTCAAACATCCGTCCTTTGTAGCTCTTGCCACACCGGCGTCAACTGACGCTTTTACGGAAGTAAGTTCGCCTCTTACGACTATTGTTACAAGTCTGCCTCCAAGCTTACGCTCTGTCGCAACAAACTCAACATCAGCCGCTTTCAGCATATCGTCAAGCATTATAATAGCATTTCCCAACGCTGAAACCTCAACCAAACCTAATGAATATTCCATCTGCTAACCTCCTACTTAAATCGAAGGCAGGATTTTGGCAATGTCATCATGCGGACGAGGAATTACATTAACTGCATAAACCTCTCCGATTTCTTTTGCCACTGCCTCACCGGCTTTAACAGCCGCCGTAACAGCGTCAACATCGCCTTGAATCACTACATTCACAAGACCTGAGCCGATTTTCTCAGTTCCGACTACCCATACGTCAGCGGTTTTGGTCATAACGTCGGAAGCTTCAATAGAAGCGGTAAGACTTCTTGTTTCGATAAATCCTAATGCCTGCACTCCTATATCATTCCTTTCCTTAAATTTACGCTACGCGTTATTTGGTATATGACCTACCTTATCTCTGCCGACACTTGTTCGGTTCGCCATTTTTTGCGAATCGTCGGTTGGTCTTGCAATTATGTGCTTATTTATAAGTCCGGATATGCTCTCCGCTGTTCTTGCAGCCGCGTCAACCGCCGCAGTAACGGCACTGACACTGCCTTGAACTTTGACAGCCATAATAAGCGGTACTTCTACCGAATCGGCGTTTGCCGGCTTATTTGAGTCGATTGCAATAACTTTAACGTCTGCAGCTTTTGCAGCCGCGTCTGCCGCTGTTATCGCAGTAACAAATCCGAACATTTCTATAATTCCTATTGCGTCATTCATACTTATTCAGCCTTTCTTCCGAGGTTTAGATTAAGTCTTTTCTGACGTAAGCTATTTTCAATCCCTTCTGAGCAAGGTTTGTTTCAAGTGCCTCGTTCATTTCTTCAAGTGGGAATCTGTGTGTAATAAGTTCCTTAATAGGCAATCCGATTGCGATTGCTCTCTTTAAGAAATCAAATGTTGTAGCATAATCTCTAAGAGTATATACCCATGAGCCTACAAGCGTAATTTCCTTTGAGCAAAGGTCAAAGTGAGGATTGATTGTAGCGTCACCGCCGTTGATAAAGAAACCAAGTTCACAAAGTCCGCCGCCGTTTCTGATGAACTTATAGATATTGCTGTGAGCAACAGGAGAACCTGTACACTGGAATGCAAAATCTGCAAGATGTCCGCCGAAAGCGTCCTTTACAGCATTTGCAAGGTTATCAATACCCTTGTAATTCATAAAGTTAACTGTTTCACCGGCACCCATTCTCTTAGCGAATGCAAGTCTTTGTTCATTACCGTCAACTGCAACGATATTTTCAATACCCATTGTGCGTAGAACTGCTATACAGATAAGACCGATAGGTCCGCAGCCCTGAACAACAACTCTTGAGTTAAATCTCAAAATGTTAGTTGTCTTTGCTCTTTCAACAGCGTGTACCAAAACCGCACATGGCTCGATAAGAATTCTTGAATCAAGATCAAGGTCGCTTACGTTAAATACTGTTGAACCGCCTCTGATAAGAATGTAGTCACTGTACCAGCCGTTTAGGTGAACGTCATCATCAGGAAGAAGTCCGTAAACGTCTGCACCGCCTACATTTTGCTTATTAAGGTCAAACATTGTAATATCAGGATCGTCTTTGAAAATCATACAAGTAACAACCTTATCACCGATGTTTAAAGGCTTACCTGCGCTATCTTTCTTAACGTTTTTACCCATCTTTACGATTTCACCCGTACCCTCGTGTCCAAGAACAACAGGGATAAGTGAGAATGGGTCATTCTTATATTCGTGAGCATCTGTACCGCAAACACCGCAGCCTTCAACTCTTACAAGAATATCGTCATCACCCAACTCAGGGATTGGGTATTCCTGAATTTCAAAGTGCTTTAATTCTGTCATCATAGCAACTTTTGCAGTCTTTGGAATGTCACCGCTCGGAGCTGCTTGTGCTTTTGGAGCTGATGCAGGAGCACCGCTTGTCATTTCTTGCAAAACCTGTTGTACAAGCTTTGCTACATCATTTTCGTTTATATTCAAGGTTTTCACTCCTTTTTATATGATATTAAGCGCGTCTGAAAGTACGCATCTTCTCTGGCGTGTAAAACTTCTCGGAGAAGTGATACCCTCACCTGTCGGACCGGCAATAGTAAAGGTTGTCCAACCTTCAGCATTAAAGCCGATACCTGCATATGACGGAGCATTCTTAACAAATATTGTTGTACAGATTGCTTTTGCATATTGCGTCATATGGTCAACATTCTTTGAATGAAGATGAGCGCTGTGACGATTGCCGTGTTCAGCCTTAACAGCCATTTCAACAGCCTCGTCGAATGTATCTACTCTGACGATAGGAAGTATCGGCATCATAAGTTCTGTTTGAACAAATGCCTGTGAAAACTCTGTTTCACAAATGATACATCTAATATCGTCACCGACATTGATACCGATTTGAGCAAGAATCTTCTTTGCGTCACGTCCAACCCAATCCTTATTGATAACACGTTTTGGCTGTTCGCCCTCTTTTTTAGGCTTTGACCAAACAAGGACAACATCCTCAAGTTGTTTAACTTGTGCCGCATTGATTAGGTAAGCACCGTTCTTCAACATATTCTGAATAAGCTCGTCCGCAACATTTTTCATTACGAAACATTCTTTTTCAGCGATACAAGGAAGATTGTTATCAAATGTACATCCGTCGATAATATCTTTAGCCGCCTTTGGAATGTCGGCAGTATCATCAACAACAACAGGAGGGTTACCTGCGCCTGCGCCGATAGCTTTCTTTCCGCTTGAAAGCAGCATTTTAACAACGCCCGGACCGCCTGTTGCAACAAGCATTCTTACTGATGGGTCATTAACCATCTTAGCAGAAGTTTCTCTTGTCGGTTCTTTTACTGTACATACGATATTTTCCGGACCGCCTGCCGCAAGAATAGCTCTGTTGACAAGGTCAACAGCATATGCTGAAATTCTCTTTGCGTGCGGGTGCGGATTGAATATAACACCGTTACCGCCTGCAAGCATACAGATACTGTTACAAATAACTGTACAGCTTGGGTTTGTTGACGGTGTGATTGCACCAATAATTCCGAACGGAGCCATCTCAACAAGTGTAAGACCTCTGTCACCGGATAGTGCACGGGTTTCAAGGTCAGATGTACCAAGAGTTTTATCAGCAACAAGGTGATGCTTTAAAATCTTGTGATAAACATTACCCATTTTAGTATCCTCAACAGCCAACTTAGCCATTGGTTCAGCCTCTTCATGAGTAAGACGTCTGATTTCCTTTATAATATTTTCTCTTTGTTCTTTATTATAATGTCTAAAGGTCGTGTAAGCTTTGTTACAAGCTGCAATGGCCTCTTCCATTGTATCGAATACACCAAGCTGCTTTCTTGCAGGCTTGTTATCGAATGATGAAATATCCATTCCGGCAATAACGTTTTTAACAATTTCGCTTACTTGCTTTTCATCTACCATTAACTTTTCCAACCTCCTCAAGCAAATCGGGCTTTAAAATACGCGTCGGCAACCATTGCAAGAGTTGTATCTTGTTCTTTTGTGCCGCCCGAAACTCCGATTCCGCCGTATATTTTTTTGTCTGTTCTAAGCGGATAACCTCCACCCAACAGCAATATTCCGTTTCCGTTTGTAAGTCCGTCAAGCGATCCGCCTCTTGATTCATCAAGTGCGATATGTGTAGGCATTTTCAGTGCTACGGCTGTATAAGCCTTATCCTGTGACGCCTGAACGCTTGCTATGTAACTATCGTCCATTGCGTGAAGAAGTACAAGATTTGCACCCTCGTCACGAATTGCAACAACCACTTTAACTCCCAAAATCGTTGCCGCTTTTTCAACTGCCTCGGCAAGTTCTTTCGCCATAGCAATAGTCATTTTTTTTGGGCTTTCATGTTTGCAATCTCCGCCGCACTTACATTGTTTTTCACACTGCTTCTTACACTTTTTTTTCACTTCCGGTTTAACCTCCGTCGGTTTGGGAGCAGAAACAGGTTTTGCGACTTTTTTTTGTTTAACGGTTTGTCCAGAGTTAAGGCGTACTGCCAACTCATCGACAAGTTCATCAATAGTTTTCATGATGTTTCTCCGTTACTTATTTATTAAGTTGTTCCATAACTTTCTTTGTTACTTCTGCAACAAGGCTTTCCATATCCTTATTTGATGATGAAGGAGTCGGGCAAACCTGTGAAGGAAGCGGTTGGAAACCATGATAAGCGGCTGATGATTCTACGCCGTACTTTTCATTAGCCTCTGTCGGTGACATTGAGCAAGTATCGTCACCTTCGTAACAACCCGGACAAAGCTTTTCCATAGGGTGCTTACCCGGAACGCCGAATTGCTTTCTAAGTTCAACAAGTTTCTTAACTTCACCGCAAGGGATTTCCTTTTCACCGCCAAGCATTCTTGCATAGAAAAGTAGCTTTGCGTAAAATTCTGTTGATTCCATTCTGAAGAATGCTGTGTTTAGGTCACAACCGAATGAAAGTGCACCGTGGTTTGCAAGTAGAATTGCATCATAATCTTGAAGATATGGTTCAAGTGATTCAGGAATTTCCATTGTTGACGGTGTACCGTATTGTGCGATTGGCACTGCACCAAGGAAGATGATAGCTTCCGGCATAATTAGCTTGTCAAGCGGAATACCTGCGATAGCAAATGAAGTTGCAATCGGAGGATGAGCGTGAACAACGGCATTTACGTCCGGTCTTTGCTGATAAACCTTCAAGTGCATTTTGAATTCTGATGAAGGTTTCCAAGGGCCGTTAGCCTCTTTTAGATTACCTTGTCCATCAACTTTACAAATCATTTCAGGAGTCATGAAACCCTTACTTACGCCTGTCGGTGTAACATAGTAAGTGTTGTCATCAATTTTGACTGAGAAGTTACCGTCATTTGCGGCAACAAAACCGTCATTATAAATTCTCCTTCCGATTTCGCATAATTCTTTCTTAATTTCAAAGTCAGACTTATACATTTGTTTTCCCTCTTTTCTTTGTTTTTTTTGGTTTTATTTTGTTTTGTCTTTATTATACACCATATAAGTCTTGTTGTAAAGACTTTTTTCTGTGTTTTTGTGCTGTTTACCGCACAGACAAATTGTAAATTAATATCTTTAACTGTACATTATTATTTTATCACAAAACACCTATACTTTGCAAGTCTTTTGCGTAACATTTTGCACAATAAAACTTATTATTTTTTCCGCTTTATCAATAATATACAATCGTAATAAGTGAATTTTGTGAAATGTAACCAAAATGTAATATTGTTGTATTATAATTGTAATCTTATATTTTATTTCGCCATAAAAATAACGGACGCATTCGCGTCCGTTATTTTATTATTATTTTCAGAAATTAGTTTACAAATCTGTAAATAACGATTTCTTGTAGAGCACCCTTATCACAGAATCTTGCTATTGCATAATCACCTGTTTTTGTTTCAGAATCATATGGCTCAAGATCTGAAATCTCACTACCGTCTGTATCAATAGAAGCCTTACCGGTCTTTATATTGATTTCAATAGTATCCATAAGCTTTGATGAGTCGAATTGAAGAGTATTCAATGCACTTGCATCAATTTCAACCTTAGCCTCATCATCAAGATCTGATGAAAGCACTGCACCATATACCATCATATTACGAGCAATAAATTGGTTATATGCACCAAACGGTAGAGCATCGGCTACAGTCTTACCTTCATATACTTGTTTATACACATCATCTGCGTCAAGTACCAAGACAATTCTATCTCCACCATCATAAAGAATATAATCGCCCTCTGATAAGTAATCAGTCAATTTAGCACCAGATTGTGCATTCCAAATATCTGTTGTTGAATAGAACTTGCTACCACCCTGGTCTGCAATAATGCCGTTATTCTTACCCTTGTTATTCAACTTACCTAAAACAGCATTCTTTGTTGTTGTAAGAGATACTTCTGCACCATTAAAGTAACCATTGATTGTGTAAACTGTGTTGTCATCATCATCAACACCAGTTTCAATTTCATTAACGACCATTGTCGGATTGTTAGCAGCCGTATCAATATCCTTTACTGCTGCAAGAGCATCCGCACTTGAAGTAAAGTTGATAAGAATTGTAGGAACATTTGTATTTTCAAATTGACCAACAACGAAATCACGACTTGAACCGTTTTCTCTTACCACATAAGAACCTGAATTTACTGTACCAACCTTATAGTTGTCTGCATTTTTCATATCTTCTGCAGTCTTTGGAACTGACATTTCAACAATACCGTCACCAATCTTATATCCGCCAACAAGACCAGATACAACCGCAGTACTCTTTAAGTTTGTTGGATTAATTCTAAGAGCCTTGTCATCAGAAACTGTTTTAGCATTAACTGCACAATATAATCTTGTAATATTGCCACTTGAATTAACTTTATACTTTACAAGTCTGATTGCAACATTCGTATCAGAAGAAAGTTTCATAAATGAATTTGCACTTACAAGTGCTGAAATTGTTGACTTAGCCTCTTCTTTTGAAGAAAGTGTTGTAGCAGCTGTTGCTGTCGGAGCCCAATAATCAACATTTGAGCCAAGCTTATATTCAGCTGACTTACCATCTTGAGTCATCATTTCAATAACATAACCGCTACCGTCTTCTGAATCATAGCCGTTCATAATCCAACCATACTTTTCGCCTGACTGAAGACCACTTCCGCCTGCTGATTCAATATAAGCTATACGACCGAACATATCTGTATAGAATGTTGATTGTGTACCGCTTACAAGATCGCCAACTGCAACGTTTGCAACATCGTACTTTGTACCGTTGATTGTAGCATAGCTCTTGTCAACCTTCTTTGAAATACCTGACGCCGAACCTGTAAAGCTTTCGCCTGTTACAACGACGTCAACAACTGTATCGTCAAGACTTCTTCTGATTGTTGCTACATCGTTCTTCTTTAAGTTTCTAAGTCTGATCTCGTTACCTGCTTTTGTAACAGAGATTGTTCTGTCTTCTGAATCGTCAAGTTTGATTGTTAGCGCCTTTGTATCGCCGAAGTTATCGTCATCTGCTACTTTACCTACGATTCTTTCGTCTGTTGCACTTGAAACTACCATTGTTTCATATGAATCTACGAATACAACATCAAATACATCGTCCTTGTCACTGTCTACAAGTCTGATGTTACCTTTTTCAGGAAGAAGTAGGTCATTGATTGATTCACCTAACTCTGCAAGTTGGCTCTTTGATATAATCTTACCGTTATATACGATTGATGCACCGGCACAGTTCTTTTTCTTGCTTACGCCGTCAATTTTAAATTTACCTTCATCTGTATCAAAGCCTTCAACTGTTTGAATATCATCAGCATCAGCCTTGAATGTTGTTGTCTTTGATGCGTCATATGTTACTGCAAGAACTTTTGGTGTAAGACCGCTGTTTTCCTTGTAGTAATATGTAATCTTTTGAGCAAGGTAATCTTCAAGACCTGTTAGGTCACAGTCAAATAGCTTAGCTTCATCGTCTTCATCTGAAACGATTTCGATTTGACCGTCTTGAACGTCTGTTGAAGATACGCTTGTCTTTGATGTAGCTGTAAGAACACCCTTCTTATCGATAACGTCAAACTTAGCCTTTGCCAATGTTCCGTTAGCTTTGTAAGTAGGAGCACCGTTCTCATAGCCGTTGATTTCCTTGTATTGACCAAGAAGTGCATTATACACCATCTTGATAACTACGCCACGGTCTGAGGCAACGTCTGCCGCACCCGGTGCGTTCTTTGTGATTTCAAGGTCTGACATACCTGCAACCTTGATATAACCGTTAGGATATCCGCCGTAATATTCAGCGTCATCTTGATAGTTCATAGCATTTACAAGCATTACACATACTTGAGCATATGTAACTTCGCCGTCAGGAACAAATGTTCCGTCACCCATACCGCTGATGATATTAGCCTCTAAAGCTGTTTGAATTTGATCAGCAGCCCAGTGTGATGATGTTACATCTGTAAAACCGTTCTGATATGTAGATGTTGATGTTAAATCAAGCATTCTTAGAACGATTGATGCCATTTCCGCTCTTGTTACCTTTGAATCAGGCTTTACACTACCATCTTCATAACCTGTGATAATACCAAGTGCACTACATAGTGAAAGTGCCTTGTCATAATAACTGTCGTTATCATAGCTGCTACCAGATGTAGTAGGAGCAACTGTAGCTACAGGAGCCTCTGTTACAGCAGGAGCCTCTGTTGCCTCTGCACCGGCAGGAGCCTCTGTTGCCTCTGCATCGGCAGGTTTTTCTGTTGCTTCTGCAGAAGTTGTTACAACTGTTTCAGCGTTTGTATCTTCATCTGCAAAGCCGACAACGCCGACTGAGCCTACAAGCATTGCTGATGCCAAAAGCGCACAGATTAGTTTTTTCATCTTGTTACCCATTTGAATACCTCCATAAAATTTAAAAATATAATACAAATTGGATTTTTCCAATTTCTATTAACGAAACTCACAGACAATTATATAGCATTGTCAATACAATTAACAGTTAAAAATCAGTTATAATTGTCTAATTTAAAGACTATTTTCGGTTGTTTTTATAAATTCAACCTGCTTCATTTTTTTCTCTTGCCAACCTTGCAAATTCCCTGTACTCCAGCGGAGAAACTCCGGTATATTTTTTAAATACCTGACTGAAATATTGTGAATTTGAGCCGTAACCGACTTTTTCGGCAACTTCGTAAATTCTGTCCTTTTTACCCTCAATTATGAGGTCTTTCGCCATTTCCATACGTTTTTCCATAACATAATGAGAAAAATTCTTGCCTGTTTCTTTCTTAAACAGCTTTCCAAGATAATCGACATTCGTATATAATATCGTTCCGGCAAGCCATCGCAGCGAAAGATTTTCATTTTCGATATTCTCATCAATTATGTTAATCGTATCACGAATTAGCGAACTGTATATTTTGTTAGATTCCGGTGCATTGGCTTTTGCGATTTCAAAACCGTTCTGTTCAATGAAAGATTTAATCTCACTAAGCTTTTTAGCCGCTTGAACAGAAACAATTCCTTTCATATACTTTTCGATTTTTTCAACACTGCAACAACGAATTATGCAGACATAAAGCTCTAAACAATACGTTTTTGCAACCGCCGGAGTCGGCATTGCCTTTTCAAGTGTTTTAAAAAATCCGCTCAAAAGCATTTTCAGCTTTTCCATATCACCGGTTTTTACGGCGTGTTCAATAGCGCCGTATTCAGCTTGTACACTAACAGCATTTTCGTTGATTTTAATATCGTTTTCATACAAAATCTCGCAGCTGTCAGAATAAAACGAATATCCCATACATCTTTTCAGACGTTCGTATGATGCAGGTGCATCAGCTATTGACGCAATCTTGCTGTATACCGCCATAACATCATATCCATAGCACGTTTTCATAGTATTATGAATTTTCTCAAGTACCGATGTAATCTCTTGCTGTTCCAATAATGTTGTTATAAGAAACAAATGATTTTTTATTGTTGTGCTTAATAATAATCTATCTTCACCGATGTACTGCTCAGAAGTGTTTTTTAAGAAGAATATATCTTCATCTTCACTTTGCTGTGCCGGTTTAATGATTATCATTCTTGTTTCAAGCATACGGTCTACGCCAAACGTCTTACAATATATATTGAATATTTCATATGTATCGCCCGTACCAAGAATGTATTCTCTAAGAAATTGTTCTTTGATAATAGGCTTAACTCTGTCCGCCTCGGAAATAACCATTTTTTCAAAATTGCCTTTGTTTCCGACATCAGAATTATGTATATCATTCAACTTATACATAGACACCTCTCCCTTATAGGCACTCTCTCGCACTATACATTTTATATTATATACTGTTTTTCTTATAATTTCAAGTAAAAAATTTTAACAGAAAGTTCTTTGATTGTTCATAATAGATTATTTTGTACTTTTCCCATATTTAATTACTATATCTTGTCTTTGCGGGAGAAAAATTTTTATAAAAAAACCGACATCCCAACTGTTAGATTTTGGTCTGACTTTTGGGTGTCGGTTCAATATATTTCCGTTTTTTAATAAGTAATCATTCCAACCATTCAACTTCCAAGCCCAGTGCCTCTGCGACGAAACTCACAGGGATAAATGTTCGGTCGTCTTTTATTATTGCGGTTGTATCCATTTGTGATGATTTGTTGTTTACTGTCAAAACATCACTTCCGAGTGTCACTTTTACAACATCGCCGTTTTCTTTTGTAATGGTTGCCGTTTTTGATGTATCGTCCCAATCAACCTTGCAGTCAAGCATTTCAGATACTGCACGAATCGGCACTTGTGTTCGTCCGTTTTCATCAACAAACGGCTGTGCGTCTGGGAATACTACATCTGTGCTGTCTACTTTTACCGTAACGACATTGCCTGTTTCAACTGTAAGCTTTTTCAGTTTTGCAGTCGGTGCACTTGTTTCAACAATCGGCGATGTTGTTTCGCTCGGTTTAACAGTAGCAGTCGGCTCTTTGGTTGGCACTGTCGTTGGTGGTACTGTTGCAGTTGGAACGGTAGCAGTAGGTTTTGTTGTACTTTCCGGTGTTGCAGTTGGCTCAACTTCTTCAACTTTGTTCCAACCGATTAACTCTCTGTTTGAATTTATCAATTCATAAAATGCAGGCAATTCATATTCTGAAATTCCGAAAGAAAGAATACGATTTTTAATATCTGAATTATTGACTTCAATCTTATTTTCACTAAGTCTATCAGAAACTAAAATTGCGTTTGAACCTATTTGCGCATTTCCGTTGATTGTTACTTTTTCTAAAAACGGACACCAATCAAAAGCATCATCTTCTATTTTTTTGACGTTTTTAGGAATTGTAATATCTTTTAATGTCGACAAATAAAATGCTGCCTCTCCTATTTGGGTTAAGGAATTTGGTAATTCGACCGTATCAATATCACAATATGTAAATGCACGTTTACCTATTGCGGTTATTCCATCGGGAACTATTGGATTTTTGTCTGTTCCGATATATCTAAGTATGGTATTTTCGGCTGTTGCAAATCCTTTATAGTTACCCATACTTTTATCTGTTTTGCCTTTTAAATATTTTAAATCACACCAATTAGAATTTTGAACTTTATTGTATATATTAACCGTCATATCTGAATTGAATGTTATTTCATCTCCGTGAAAATAACAGTTAGTACAATTAAGCATAGTATCGGGAATGTTTATTTCTTTTATATCTGTCTGCGGAAACCAATAACAATATTTTTTGTCTTTTTCGCATTCGATGTTGTTTGACATATGAACCTTGTCAAGATTGCCACAATCAGTGAAAGCCGTAACGTCCATATGCGTTACAGTGTCAGGAATATTTAAATTACCCGAAAGAGTTGTTTCAGAAAAAGCATATCTGCCGATTGATTGAAGACCATCATTTAAATCTAATGTTGATAATTTGCTACATTCACTAAAAGCCTCATCATCTATAATTTCTATCGTTGACGGTAATGTAATTTTTTCAAGATTATTGCAGCCTTTTAAAAATTGATAAGGAATTTCGGTTACTCCTTCTTTTATTTCAACTTCTTTTAGCTTATTTAAATTTACAAGTTCTCCGGAGATAATCATATTGATATCTACATTATCATTAATGATTAGTTTAGTTATAGGTGCCGCATCTTTTGCCCATGACGGAGTTAAACCTTTTAGAGTTGTATTCTCGGGTATCTCACATATGCCTGTTGTTCCTACATATGCAAGAATATTATTTGTGCCTTTTTTGTAAGCAAATTGACCGTCTGTAATTGTTGTATCATCTGAATAATCAGCAAGCACAAACTGTGTTGCTGATAATATTATTGCAAATATACTTATTATTGAAACAATTTTTTTCATAATTCTACCTCTTTAAAACTGCATTTAATTTTACATTGAATATTCTTTATTGTACTATTATATTATTGCATAATTTTATACGATAACTGATAATAATCAGCAGAAGTGCTTCCTGTCGAAACACTATTAACCGATATGATTTTTTCGCCTTGATATGTAGGGTCGCAATATATTACCATATCTGTATTTTTTGGTATTGTATATACTGTTGTAGAGTTCCAATTCACAACTGTATCTTTAACATCAGCAGACCATAATGTTAAATATTTTGCTTTTCCGCCATTTGCTTTTTCGCCTCTTTCAAGCTTTGCTTGGTCAGATAAACTGCGATTTCTAATTTCTATTTTATATATTTTTGAATCAGTACCCCAATAATCCATACAAAAAGCATCTACATCCCATGCATCGGTTAAATAAAATTCTGTATTATTTAATTCACGATAATTATTGCCTTGCGTGTATTGGTCTCCTTGTATCCCGTTATACGCATCGTTTATTGAACCATTAACATCATCTTCGTATCCATTAATAGGTTCAACATTAATCATACCATATCCATCTACAGCAGATGTAAAATAGACCATTACATAAAAAGAAATAAAATCAGCTGTTTTTTGATAATCACTTGTTCGGATATCGACGTAGGTGCTATTTTCGTTGTTAGAAGATGTATATGTTCTTAGTGCAGTTGGAGTAGTATTTTTCTTGGTATGACTCCATAATTTCATAGCAATTTTAGATGTGCCCGTAACAGTTATTCTAAATTGACCATTCTTATCTGTTGATCCTACATAGGAATCTGGTAAATAAACTTCATAAACAGCATATTTCCCAGAAGTAGATGACTCTTTTAATCTAAAGCTACTATCTGATATTCTTAGTTCAGAGGCTTTGTTTTGAATATCCGATATGCTAACAGAAGGTAATGACATTTCAGATGAAGCGTAGAAATCACTTTCTGTATATGTTTCTATTGTTAAATTATAGATGTTATCGCCATAATCTTTAGAAAAGAATCCGGCATATTGTCGGTTATCGCTAATTGTAAATACTCTATAGATATTTCCGGCAGGTAGAGAATTACAATAATCCTTAAATTCATTTGCATGTATTGGGGTGTATTTAGCTATTTGTGGATTTACAATGATTTTCCCATCATCATCGGTAGTTTCACCACATCGTAAATCATTTGTATTGGCAATAAGTACAATATCGTTATTGTTTTCGCTAGGATTTGTTACATATGAAGGCATTTCAGCATCTTCTTTTTTTACACAAACGATTCGTTTATAATTAGTGGTTTGACCATCAATAACTTCTGTTAATTCAACATCATATTGACCTTTTTCATCAAGAACAGGAGAATAAAAACTTTCTTCAGTTAATAAACTATTATACACTATATTTCCGTCGTTTAAATCGGTTATGGTTAAAGAAACTTTATCCATATCCTCAAGTTTCTTCATATATACAATATCAAGTGATAATTCCGAAAAATCATTTGTATAACCAGTCATTTTCATAGGAAAATTCTCGTATATTGCCGGTGCAGTGTCGCCTAATGCCTCCTTATTCCAATGTTCTGCATCTAAATCACTTTGAGTGATATTGATAATATTGTTATTCTCATCAGCATAAGAATAAACAATTTCGTTATCACTATCAGCAGCAATAGCATTGATTCCGATTGCTGAAGTTGCCATAACCGCAGCCAATCCTAACGTGATAAATTTTTTTAGTTTCATAACAAAACCGCCTTTCTTTTTATAATACTGTATTCATTTCAACAAAACAAAGTTCTTATAATGTGTTTGACAAACTATGACGATTTGTTATATAATAACACACATAAGAGGTACTCAATATAACTTAATGTATGCTGACCCGCAAAGATTAAGAGCATTGGTATCTCTTTATTTTATTTTAAAATAAAGTCAGTATTATATTTTGTTTTTTGTGTTGGCAATGTTCTTTTATATTTCAAGCTATTTTCATATCATATAAAATTTATAATACTTATTAATGATAAGCTCATTGAACTGATGATATAAATAGTTATAATATATTTAAACATCAACAACATTTTCTTAATTTGTAACCCCCCAATAACAAATGATTACAATTAAATTCTACCCAGTAATATTATGTTTGTCAACATTTTCCGACTAAGTGGTAGCTTATTCCGGAAACTTGGTAGCAAATAATGTAAGTATTTCAACAAATAGTGAATTGAATTTACAAAATATTTGAGAACACAAAAAAATCGGAACAAGATAACTTGTTCCGATTTGGCTCCTCCAGCTGGGCTCGAACCAGCGACATCATGATTAACAGTCATGCGCTC
>ERZ779842.1495-NODE-1495-length-19048-cov-60.685147_pt1 | contig 19048 bp, 25 predicted proteins | sample MGYA00511095_ERZ779842 | MGnify/ENA primary metagenome ERZ779842 (study PRJEB29588, sample SAMEA2154036) | human gut metagenome | biome: human gut; feature: human-associated habitat; material: faeces | place: Denmark | collected 2008/2010 ... | reverse complement strand
TGCAGCTGTCCTTCACGTCCACGATGCTCTCAAAGCCATCGCGGGTGCCGGAACCGGCCTCACGGCCCACCAGAACGATCTCGCCGTCATCGCCGCCGACATCCTTCCAGTTGGTGATCTCGCCGGTGAACATCTTCTTGAGCTGCTCCACGGTCAGGTCAGCGACCTTGCTGTCCTTGCTCACGATGATGGCAATGCCGTCCAGCGCCACGGTGGTGCCGTCCACAGCGGACTTCTCATCGTCCTTCAGGGCGCGGGAGGACAGGCCGATGTCCAGCGTCTTGTCGGTAGCGCCGGTGATGCCTGCGCCGGAACCGGTGGGGTCGTAGCTGACGGTAACGCCCGGCTCAACCTCGGCAAAGCCCTCGGTCAGGGCAGCGATGACGTTCTTCATGGAAGTAGAACCGCCGGTAGCAACGTTGCCGCTCAGGGTACCGGCTGCCTGCCCGGCAGCGGAAGAAGCGGTGGTGGAAGCAGAAGCAGCGGTGCTGGATGCGGAAGAAGCAGAACCGCCGCAGGCAGTCAGAGCAGCAGCCGCAGCAGCTGCACCGCAAACGGTCAGAAACGAACGACGAGAGATCTTTTTCATGATAAAATTTCCTCCATTAAAAACCCGGGCTCCCGCCCGGCACTGTCTTTTTGTGTTTTCCTTGGGAACGGCCTTATTCTACCGCTTTGCCGCCCTTGCCGCGACCATGGACGTGCAAAAAGTGCGTAAAACTTTGTGCACAATGCCAGCCCCAATGTAAAGAACAGGTAATGCGGCACAAAACAAAAGCCGCCGGGCACTCCTGTTTCCAGAAGTGCCCGGCGGCGGGATGTATTGGGTTTTACTCTACGCGGCCTGTTACGTTTTTGCCGTTGTTCCCGTAGAGGAACACAGCGGTTTTGCCATTGTAGCGCACGCGCAGCTCATAGGTGCCGGGACTGTTCTTTTCCGGGATGCGCTCCTTGGTCTCCAGATAGAACTTCTGCGAGCCATTGTAGACGACCGTCTGTCCCGGCGCTGCGATCAGCTCGTTCCGCTTGAAATACAGCGTTTCCTCTGTATCTGACTCGCGGAAGATGCAGGTGATGTCCTCCGGCTTGATGACCACCTTTTCAGCGCTGTTGTTCTGGACAGTGAACTCTGTGCAATAGGTCAGTGCAAAATTATCGCCGCCGCCCAGAAACGGTGTTGCACAGATAAAGGTGACATCACCGATCTTGGCTACGCCGCTGGTCTTGTCGACTACGGTATCCCCGCAGCCGGTCAAAGCCCCTGCGGCGGTCAGCACCAGTGCCCCGGCGCTGAGCTTGAGAAATGTTCTGCGGTTGATCATAGTGATGCACCTCCTGTATTAGGCAGTTTGAGTTCAATTACGCAAGCTTGGAATCCTTCTTAAAAGTATAGCCTTCGTAAACACCGGTATAGGTCTCGGTGGGGTCAACGCCAACCGTAAGCTTGATCTCTGCGGTATGTGCTTCCATTGCCTGATAGAGATTTTTCTGGCTCTCATCCAGACGGAAGGTCAGAATGCCCGTTCTACGCTCACCCTTTTTCATGACCAGCGTGATATTGCTCAGCAGATCTCCACCCTGCAACGCGACTTTCTGACCGTTGATCTTAAGCACAAATACGGATTTTGCAGGGAAACTGAAGCCATTGGAATTATCCAGATTATGAACACGCACAGTCACTGCGAAATCTGCATACCAAGATTTCCCGGTACCTATACCCTGATCATAAGGGACGGCGCTCCATTCGCCCACAGCAACCGTAAAGCCACCCAGATCAGTGCCATTGTCACCGCCACTGCAGCCGCCCAGCAGTCCGGTCATAGATACTGCCGCTGCCACCGCAGCAGAGGTCTTTAAAAAGGAACGGCGATCCATCTTCATAGCCATAATAAAAACCCTCCTCAAAAGCTTTTTTGTACCCTAAGAGTACCACATTTTACCACGTTGTCAACTATCGGAATTTAGGTTTCACCATTTTATCGTACCTTAAATATAATAGCGGGACACTGCCGCTCCGCACTGCTTTTTCTGCCCGACGGGAGCGTGCGCCGCCGGGTATGCTCCGCACGCCGGTTTTGGGGCAGAGCACTGCCGGCTGCAAACGCTGCACAGCAGCACCCAGTCATATGCGGCGCGCACCGGCTTCCGCCGAATGCTGTGCGCCGGAAAGTCTCTCCCGCCGCAAATCCGGGCGCTTGCGCGGGAATTTCCGCTTTTTTCGGCGCTGCTCTTGCTTTTTGCAGTCAATTGTGGTAATATTATTCGGCAGTATTGTTTTGCTGCGGAATATGCGCTCGTAGCTCAGCCGGTAGAGCATCTGACTTTTAATCAGAGGGCCAGGGATTCGAGTTCCCTCGAGCGCACCAAAGAAAAGCCCACGATCGACCGTTGAAAACGCGGTGTGAATCGTGGGCTTTTCTGTTTTACAAGGGGTGCGAAACAGCCAGAATGTGCCTTATTTGTGCCTTACTCTTGAAAAAATGCCTTGCCGTGTGCCTTACACTGTGCCTTGCTTCTGATGCCCGGCGGTGTGGGCGGGGCGGTTCAGGCTACGAGATTTGCGGGCGGTCTGGGTGCGGCCGCTGCATATGCCGGGCGGTGTCTGCCGGGGGTTTTCCCATAGCAGGGACGGGGGCAACGTGGGCCGGTCTGATCGTGTGCGTGGTTGCTGCTACTCCCGGCGGGATCTGCGGTCGGCTTCCAGTGCGGGCCGCTGTTCGGTGTGGCTCTTACTGGGCGTGGGGCTGTGGTCGTGCTGGTGGTGCTCTCCCTGCCTGGTCTGTGGATGATCTCCCCGGCGGAATGTGGATGCAGCGGGCAACGTGGGCGGCGGTCTGGCTGTGTGCTGCTGGGCATGGATGCCGCCGGGGCGGGGCTGCTGCTTGTGCTGCCATGTTGGACGCGGTGCAATGTGAACTGAGGTGATACCATGAAAGCAAGCTATCCTGTGATTCTGACACCCGCCGGGCGTGGGTATGTGGTCTTTGTCCCTAATTTGAACATCAACACAGAGGGCGGCACCCTCGCGGAAGCGCTGGACATGGCCCGGGACGCTATCAGCATTTGGGGCATTACGGAACAGGATGCAGGCCGGACAATCCCGGAAGCGTCCGACACGATGCCCACAGCAGTGGGCGGGCAGATTGTGCGGCGGGTTGAGGTGGACTTTGAAGCGTACCGCCGGGGAGCAACGGCATATCCGGCTTGTTTCTACAAAGAGAATGACGGTTATTCGGTAATCTTCCCGGATTTGAATTACCTTGCAACGCAAGGTGACAACTTCGGGGACGCTATGCAAATGGTTCTGGAATGCCTTGTGGGCTATTTGCGCGCTGCACAGCGGGATGGGGATGCAATCCCCGTGCCGTCTGATCTGGCGGATGTTGATCCGGTGGCCGTGTCTAAAGAGCTTGACCCCGCTTTGCCCATAGGGAAAGCGAGTGTGCATCTGGTTTCAGTGGACATTCGGCGGGGCTGATGCGCTGCGGGAAAAAGAAAAAGCCTGTCCGGCCTGATGGTCGGGCGGGCTTTCGTGCTGTTTGGATGTCAATCATCTTCCAGTGCGGTGAGTTCTTCCAGCGTCTTTGTGACGGTCTTACCCTGCTGCATCTCGTCAATGCTCCTGCGCAGGGCTTCCATGTTGGATGGCTGATAGAATGGCTCGGGCGTGTGTTCCGTGCGGGGCTGTTGTCTGTGGGCCTGATCGTGCGGGGCTGCGGGTGCTGCACAGCTTCCAGCATGGGCGGCTGGGTGTCTGATCTGGGCCGTATGGGTATGTGCTGCGTGTGTCCGGGGATGCCGCTGGGCGTTCTCCTGCCGGTGCTGCTGCGGTGTGTGGTGCTGCTGATCTGCGCATGATCTCCCCGGCGGGGTGCGTTGGCTGCGTGCATCAGAGTGCGGGCCGGGTGCGTGCTGCGGCGCTGCCAGAGCGGGGCGGCTATGTGGGTTTGGGATTCTTCCCAACAAGTTCTTGCAACGCAAGGGGCCGTGTATGTACAGGGCCATTGCTTGCAAGAGCAGCGTATTGTATATACGTCTGCCCTGCTTGCAAGCACTAGGCCCTCTGCAAGAGCACACGACTTTCCGTGAAAGTCTAGTGTGTTACACCTCGCCGCCGGGCGGGGTGTACGTTCTCGGTGTGCTCCCGGGTGTGTCCATCATCCAATTTGTCGGATGCCGTGGGCGGTCTGGCTTTGCTCTGCCGGGGCCGGGTCGCCCTGCTCAAAGTACCGGGCTAGGCTGTCCAGATTCACAAGCCAGCCGCGCCCGGCATTCACATACCGGACTTTGCCGGTCCTGCAAAGCCGCCGGATATAGTGGGGTGACAGTCCGTAAATTTCAGCGGCCTGCTTTACGGTTCCCATGTTCGGGTAGCGGATCGTATTGTTCAAGCAATGCACCTCTTTTTCTGCTGGTCGGTTTGTGTCGTTCTCTGTGTGCCTGCATTAAACCATGGGGCGGGCCATTTTGCAAGAGGGCCGAACGCGGGCGGCGGTGCAGCGGAATGTAGCATTGATGAACGGGAATCCTTACGCCTATTGGGAACAACGTGGAATCTCTTTGCATCTGATGCCATGGGGTGCCGTCCTGTGTCGTGGGGTGCCGTGGCTTGCATCAGGTTTTCCCGGCGGGCTATGGACAGATGGGGCGGCGTTCAGTCGGGCCGAATGTTTGATGAAATTAAATCGTTTTTGTAATGAAAGATTCTTGTGTGTAAAATGTGGAAAGTTTCAGCTTGCAATTGTTCAATATGTCAAATAAAAGTACGCGGAAATATTTTTCTTTGCATAGGTGCATTCAGCAGGCAGGGGGCGGGCTATGCGCGCGCAAATGAAACAGCTTCCGCAAGCCCGAAAAGTTCCATGGAAAAACAACTTGCGAATAGATCAGGGCAAAAGAATGTCACAGGCAAAAGGACAAGGCACACAGCCAGAAAACAGGACGGCGCATACTGTACCCGACATGATTACAAAACACCCGGCGGCAAGCAAGGGACAAAGCGTCATTACATAGTGACAATGCAGAGTATATGCGGCTCTATTCAGCGGACTATACACACCACCCGGCGGAACAGATAAACAGGGGCAGCACATTCCAATTGGGGCGATATGCACAGCGGCGGCGGATGATTGCCACAGCCTGCCCGATCATATCCAGCGGCTAGGGGTCAACGGCTACAATGTGCGCATGAAAACCATTTCCGCAAGTGTTGAAACCCCACCAGAAAAACAAACTTGCGAATACAGCAGAGCAAGGACGCAGTACAAGCAAAAAAGCAAGGCGGGAAGCGAGAAAACAGGCGGGGCCTATCGCGCAAGAATGATAACAAAACCATGCAGAACCGGACGTTTGAGCGTAGCTATAGTGTAACGATGTGAGCGTATTGTGCTATTTGATATCATTTTGTTGATTTTCTGCTCAGCATGGCGGTTGCACTATGGGATGATCTTCCCCAAGGCGTTAAGGTACTGGGGCGCTCTTTTGAAAACTATGCGGGTCCAGAAGCGCGAAATAATTTTAGACGGCAGGGATTTTTTTCACTTCCGCAAAAAATGGCCGTGAAAAATCTGCCGGGGGTCAAAAAAGCCGCCTGCCCTCTATAGCTCAGAGGGGCGGCGGCTTTAGATGTCAATTACTTGAACAGCGGCCCAAGGTCATAAGGGCTATAATCAGCAAGAACGTTGAAAGCATCAGAAAATCCACAAGTCTGATTTGCATAGTCCCCATGGTATGCCTTCCAAGGGCTAGTTGCTGTAATTAACAGGGAGTTGGGCGAAACATCCAGCCCGGCGGCAATGCGATTCAGGGTATCAAGATGGATTTTCCCGGCGGCGCGTAATGGCTTAATTTCCGCTGGGTCAAAGCCTGTACGCTGTTGCAGTTCGGATAGTGTACAATCCTGCTCACAAAGCTGCTGCAACAGGTTGAACGGGTCAACACGCAAGCGGGAACGCTGGTGGCCTTTTTTCTTTTTCATAGGATTCCTTTCTGGATGTTGTGAAAACCTATGCTTTGCCCTCTCTCCCCGATTGTGGTATACTATTGGGGGAAGATAGACACGCAAGTTATTTTCCTTTGTTCCTACGGATGGGACTTTCAAAGTAGCATGAGAGAAGCGGGGCAGCTTGTACCATGCGAAACGAAAGCCCTTTTTATTTTTGCGGGTGATTCATTCGCCAGTTGTTGGCGGCGCGGGTAATGACCAAACGCCGGAAGAAAATGATGTGTCCAGCGCTTGCATATTCCTTTTCAATCATATCGTAGTATTCTGCTACAGAGTGCCGCGTGTCCTCTTTTTCTCTGCGGCTTGATGCTGTGCCGGTTCCGGCTCCCGTTGTCATGCTTTCTTCTCCTTTTCGGCGTTCTCCATCATCTTTGCAAGTATTGCGTCAACTTCCGGCGGGATTGTGACCTGTCGGCCTTTCTGTGTCCGTGCCGGGGCAAGATGAATGGTGTTCCGGCGTTCCTGATCGTAATAGTCGCATTCTTCCAGAACGACAGACAAACGGTTGGTGATGCTTTCGCAAAGATGCTGACAGGACTTCAACTGCATTTCCAGTGTAACGCAATTTTCATTCAGCCATTCGCCGGACTCAAGTTCGGCAAGGGTCTTTCTGTGGAAAGGGATATTCAAGATAGATTCGGTATACTGAATCCGGCGCATAGCGTATTCCGTTATTTCGCCCTTTTTCATGAAAAGCTGGTAAGTTGCTTCCGCCCAACGCCCGGCGGCTTTCGCTTCCTCGAGAACAGACTTCAAAAAGTCCGCGTCAACTGTACAGCGTGGCATGATTCTTCACCACTCCTTTTCAAAAATGATTGATGGTAAGTTGCTCTTTGTGGTTACAGCGCGGCAAGTTCGGCTTTCAGGCGTTCCAATTCTTCCCGCTGATCTGCAAGAATGGCGGTGCGGATTCGGGTTTCCTGCTCTGTGCTGGGCTTCCAGTCAAACCCACGCACCTTTACTTCCTCAATGCTGTTCTTCTCGAAGATGGTCAAAAGCTGCTCGATCTTCTGGATTGTGGTGTAAAGGTCAGTTGCGTGTAAAAGTGTTTCTTTTGTCATAATGGTTCTTTCCTTTGGTTTTGTTTGTGCATAGACACACAGAATGATATTTTCATCAGGTGATTTATGTGCATCCAGCAGGCCGGGGCAAAATGCACTTTTATGCGGCCTGCCAGAGTTTGACCATGCTGCCGTCTGCGTTCAGCAACACCCGGCGGGCTTCATCGGTATCAAGGCGGCGGCACTCTACCACACAGGACACCCGGCGGACAGCGGCATAGGCTCGGGCGGTGCGCATGGCCTGCTCAAGCAAGGGCGTTTGGCCTAAAGTCTCGCCGGTGAGTGTATAGAGGGTGTAAATAAACATGGGGCATACTCCTTTCTTTTGGCTGTGAGGTCTGGCCGCTTGCTCTATCGGCGGAGAATCAGCCCGGCGGGGGCTGGGCATATTCCGCCGGGGTGGGCTGTTCTTCCGTTGCTCTGTCCTGTCGAAACGCCTTTTTCAATTCGGCGGTCTCTGTGTCCTCTTGTTGTGTCTGCGGCTGGGCGGCTATTTGCTCTGCTGCCTTTTCAATCTTTGGTATCTGCCGCTTTTTCAACTCTTCCGTTCCAGCGTAGCCGATTCTATTTGTGCCGCTAGGCAGGCTTGAAAAGACTGCCGTTTGCGGCTTTTTCTCATTCCGCGCTTGGCGCGTTCTCCTTTCTCCTTTACCTTCTCTTTTATCTTTCTCCTTTTCTTTATCCTCAGATATATTCTTGAGGGAATCGGAACCAGTGGTTATATCATCATCAAAACCAGTGGTTTTTTGTGGTCTGCCGCCTTTTGACCCATCTGCGTACTTTTTGTTATTGGAATCAATCAAAGGCTTTGCAAACTCCCAACATATTGCGGCATTATGGGGCAAGGAAGTTTCTTGACCGGTGAACGCATACTGCGCAAGTGCGTCATAAAATGCAAGCCTTTCACGAGGTTTTAGCTTACTTCCTCCACTCCAAAACGACCGATAGAACAAAAAACTTTTACGTTCTTCCATGTGTTCCCCCTCAATTCATCAGGGGCACACCCGGCGGACGCTGGGAGCTGCGGGGGTCAGCTCCACCGGGGCAGGGTCGCCCTGCTCGAAGTACCGGGCAAGGCTGTCCAGATTTACAAGCCAGCCGCGCCCGGCATTTACGAACCGAATCTTACCGGCTTTGCACAGGCGGCGGATGTAATAGGGCGATAGGCCGTAAAGCTGGGCGGCTTGTTTGACCGGGGCCATGTTGGGCAAACGGGGATAGCTAATGCACTCGCCCATGGTCAATGCTCCTTTCCATCTTCCAACAGGCTTTCCACAGTCACGCCCAAAGCGGAAGCAACACGGCGAACGGAGTTTGCGTTACAACTTTTTCCGCCACGCAATGCCGTTATAGTGGCGCGGGAAACAGTGGCCCTTTGGGACAGGTCTGCAACGCCCACATCCTGCCGGGCCATTTCAGCGATCAGTTTTACACGGTCGATTCTCATACAATCAAGCTTCCTTTCATATTCATTTGCTTCATTTTAACATAAGCGTTTGAATAAATCAAGCCGAAAGATTATTCTTTTGCTTTTTTTCTTGTGAGAACTGTGTTATACTAAAAAAGAAAGGTGGTGCGGCTGGTGTCAATAGGCGATAACATCCGGACTGTGAGAAAACTTCAAGGGCTGACACAAAAAGAACTTGCAAGGCGATTAGGAATTTCCCCGGTTGGTGTTGCACAATGGGAAAACGGCTTAAGAAACCCAAAACACGAAACCATAAAGCGAATTGCAAGTGCTCTAGGGGTAAGTGTGACAGTATTATACGGACTTCCTGCAAAGGAAACAGCAGATCAACAAGAAGCATTGGAAAAGTTTTTGGATGAATCTGTTGATAATCAAGGTAATATCGACCCGAATAGATTTGCAGATGCAAAATACGGTGATCTCGGAAAGCTGGCGAATATGACAGATGAATTATATCTTAGTAGTCTAAAAGGCTGGACGGATTTTGATTTGCTGAATGTAATAGCCGGGAGCTTTAATGCACTAAATCGGGTTGGAAAAATTGAAGCAGTAAAACGCATTGCAGATTTAGAAACCAATCCACGATACTATAAAATACCGCCATATGATTCGGAAAACTCGCAGGATGCCGCCGGGGACACTCCCAAAGATACACCTCCCAAGAACGACTAAAGCCGTCCATCGGGGCTTATGTGCCGCTGTGAGTGCGGATATAGCCCCATAGAGCGCACACAACGATTGTGACAGGTGAGAACATGGAAGAACTTTATAATCAGCTTGCGACACTGGCCCGGCGGTATGGCGCAAAGCGGCTTGTGCTGTTTGGCTCCCGTGCCCGGGGCGACAACCGGCCCAACAGTGACATTGATTTGGCTGTGTACGGGATGCCAGAGGATAACCGGGCGGAGTTCTGGATGCACTGCGAGGAACTGCCCACGCTGCTGAAATTTGATATTGTGCACATTCAGGACGGCATGGAGCCGGTATTTCTTGCGAACATCGAAAGGGATGGTGTTGAACTGATGGACAAGCTGCATGAAAAATACGACCGCTTTACCGCTGCGGTGGCCCGGCTGCGGGAAGCGCTGGACGATTACAAGAAGTTCCCATTGGATTCTGTACGGGATGGAACCATTCAGCGGTTTGAGTTCTGCACGGAACTGGCATGGAAAACCATGCGGGAATACCTGCTTGACCAAGGCTATACCAACATCAACAGCCCGAAAGAGGTTATCAAACAGGCGTTTGCCTTTGGCATGATAGACGATCAAAAGGCATGGGTGGAGCTGCTGAACGACCGCAATTTGACTTCCCACGTTTACGATGAAGCCACAGCGGCGGCTATCTTTGCACGGATAGAGGGCCAGTATCTGCCCCTGTTCGACAGCGTGACCGCCTACATGAAGGACGAATGAAGCCCGGCGGGATAGCAGAAAGCGGGGTGGACGGATGGCAAAGATAACAAAGCGGATGAAGAAAGACGGCACTTGCTCCTACTGCATCCGGGTCTCCAATGGCTACGACCGGCGGGGCCGTCAAGTGATGGTGAACCGGACGTTTACCCCGCCGCCGGGCATGACCGGGAAGAAGCTGGAAAAGGAATTGCAGCGGCAGGCGGATGCCTTTGAACAGGAAGTGCATGCCGGTGTGCTGCTGGATGCGTCCATGAAGGTGGACGACCTGATAGAACGATGGTTCACCGAGTACGCAGAAAAGAAGCTCAAGCCCAAGACGGTTTACAACTACCGGCGTTTGGTGCCGCGTATTTCCGCCGGGCTGGGGCAACTGAAAGTGTGCCAAGTGAAACCGGCGCACCTGATGGCTTTTTACTCGAACCTAGAGGAACAGGGTGTGCGGGAAGATAGTACCTATACCGCAACGCCTGCCCTGCTGGAACGTCTGCCCCATGGCAAGCGGGGCCAGATCGCCAAGGCAGCAGGCATTGGGGACGATACCATGCGGAACGTGTATCGGGGCGCAAACGTAAGCCAGAGCACAGCCGAAAAGGTTGTCCGGGTGGTGGGGCTTCCCCTCTCCAAGGCGTTCACAGAGCACGTCAAGGACGGCGGAAGGCTCAACGGGAATACGGTGCAGCACTATCACCGGATGCTGTCCAGCGTATTCACAAAGGCTGTGCAGTGGGGTCTTGTACCGGAAAACCCTTGCAAGCGGGCAGAAGCACCCAAGGCCGAAGAGATAGACGTGCAGGCGCTGGAAGAAAAGGACGTTGCCCGGCTGCTGGAAGCCTTACAGGATGCACCGGCGCAGTTCAGTGTTATCACACAGCTTGCCTTGTTCACCGGTGCCCGGCGGAGTGAGATTTGCGGGCTGCGCTGGTGTGATGTGGATTTGGACGCGGGTACACTGTCCATTGAGCGGAACGTGCAGTACATCCCGGGCAAGGGCACTGTATTCACCACGCCCAAAACAAAACGCTCCCGGCGGTGCATCAAGATAGGCCCGGAGTGTGTGCAGCTGCTGCGGGAATACCGCCAGCACCAACGGGCGGAACGGCTCAGGATGGGCACGGCATGGGTTCGGCGTGTGGAGATCGCCGGGAAAATGGTGGAGAATGATTTGCTATTCACCAAATGGAACGGTGCACCCATTGACCCCAAGACGGTAACAACGTGGTTCCCGGGCTTCCTCGCTGCCCATGATCTCCCGCCGGTACACTTCCACAGCCTGCGGCACACCAACGCAAGCTTGCTGATAGCCGCCCATGTTCCTGTTACGGCGGTGTCGGGCCGTCTGGGTCACGCCAAGACCAGCACCACAACAGATATCTATGCCGGGTTCATCCGGTCGGCGGACGCTGCTGCATCGGATGCCCTGACAGATGTGTTTACCCGGATTCGGGACGAAAACCACGCATAAAAACAGAGCAGCCCACAGGGGGCGGGGATGATTCCGCCGGGCCTGTGGGCTGCTTTCTCTATGATGGGCTGTGTGTTGTCCTGTTTATCGGATGCAAGGCACACCGGAATGTGCCTTATTTGTGCCTTATCTGTCGCAAACAATTGGAAATGAATACGCACGAACGCGAATAAAAATGACGATGATTCTATATAAAACGGAACAAACACAAACGGTCGTTTCCCAATTGGCTCATTCTTTTAATCAGAGGGCCAGGGATTCGAGTTCCCTCGAGCGCACCAAAATCCCACGAGAAATCGTAAGATTTCTCGTGGGATTTTCCGTTTATACGCCATTTGCACGGTCTCTGCACGGTTTTTGCACGGTCCGCATTTTTCGTGTCAGATGGAGGCGGTTTACTGCCTCCTCTTTCGTGGAAAAACTTTCCCATTTGTTGCAGTTTTTACCCTGCTCGTCTTGGTAAGTATAGCGGACACCATAGGAGCTGCCGCGTTTTGTGATATATGCCATACGTTATCTCCTTTTTCAAGCTGTCCGGAGCCACGCATCGAAACTGTCTTTCGGGATGCGGATGCTTCCGCCTACCCGCAGAACACGGAATTCGGTGGTGCTGTTGCACAGGTTGTAAGCAGAGCGCAGGCTGATGGACAGCATCTGTGCGATCTCCTCTACCGTGTACACCAGTGTTGTGGCTTTCAGGCTGTCAGTCGGAGGAAGCAAGCTGCTTATCTCGCTCACTTTTCGGCTTGCGAAGTTCTGCAACGATTTCCGGCCGCTGTTCCTTCGGAGCCTTAGCGATAGCACAGATCTCACGGTCAGCAGCTTTGATTTTCCCGTTTAGAATTTCCTCCCGGGCACCGGGTGCTGCTTCATCGGCAGCCTCCACGCCGTTCATGTACTTTTCGGCACGTCGTACCGTCGCAGACCCAACACCATGTTCTACGGCGATTCGTTCGCAAGTGCGTTTTTCTGAATCGATGTGATCATTTTGATCACATCGATTTACTTTATAGCAATTTCCGGGCTGCCCGCCCACTGCCAGCTTGGTTGATTCATACTCTTTGCCCAGAAGAAACTTCTTTCGTTCCGGGCTGAGATTTCTGCGGCCAAGCTGATTTTTGCAGATCCATGCAAGCGCTTCGTACTTGTTCGCAAACTGGATTTCTTCCACTTCAAACTTGATAAAGCCGTGCTTTTTCAGGATGCGGTAGCGGGTGTGCCCATCCAGAATGTAGCCATTCCATGTGATGATGGGATTCAGAAGACGACCCTCGGCAATGATGTTCTGCTCAAGCTGCTGGAGCTCCTCAAAACTCAGCGGCAAAATTTGAGCAGAAAACTCGGGGTCTATTTTGAGATTGCTTAGTTTCAGCATATTGTTCGCCTCCTTTGACAACAGTGTACCGGTTTCCGCAGCAAAAGTTTATGGACTCGTAGTCCAAGTTACCCACCCCCTTAGTCCATGTGTTGTATACAATGATTCAAAATAAAAAATCCGAGCCAATTCTACGATGCCATGGCATCGTATGAATCAGATCGGAGACTTGAAAGCGTTCGCAGAAAGATGCGAGGGAGTATGGAGTCAAAAATATGAAGCGTTTTGCCCCAGTTAGTACTTCAATATTACTATTTTTTGGAAATCGGCACAACCATATAACCGTCTTTGATGAAACTATTTTTGTTTCATCGACGACATTGTATCCGCAAGCAGGGCAGACGTATATACATCTGCTATTTTTGCGTTGCAAAATGCTTGTTGGGAAATCCCAAACCCTTTCAAATCTGCACCGTCCCGGCGCAGGCTGCGCGATGGAATCGCTGAATAGCACAAAGGCATGTTGGAGTCCAGATGTAAAGAAAAAACGGCAAAGCAGATAAAATCCACTTTACCGTTTTATAGCAATTCAACATCTTCATGTAACAGCAACAGCGTTGAATTGCATATCGCAAATATGCTGTTTGAATGTTTCACTACTTTCTTGCCTGCGATCAAGAAAGCACTTCTGCTAAACACTCTACGTTGAAAATGCAATCGTACACTGCTATAATAAAATTGTGGTATTATCACCAAAAATTCAAGATGTAAAACGTTTGCGATTGGCAAACATTCAGGAGGAACGCATGGTAACAGGAGCCATTAAAAATAAGGTAGACAAAATCTGGACGGACATCTGGGCAGGCGGCATCACCAATCCGCTGACCGTCATTGAACAGCTAACCTATCTCATGTTCATTCGGTCGCTGGACGAGAAAGAGCTTGCCACCGAAGATTTTGAGAACATGGCGGGCGAAAAGATGGAGCACATCTTCCCGGCCAGCGCGGCAGGGCAGTCTATGCGGTGGAGCCGCTTCAAGGACAAGGACTCCCGCGAGATTTTCCTGACCATGCAGCAACGGGTGTTCCCGGCCATCAAAAAGATGAAGTATGGCCGTCTGCCGGACTTTGACGCGAACGGTGAGCTGGTGGAGATCGAGGACGACCCCACCCGCCCGGACGAGGGCAATGCCGCCTTTGCGCGGTACATGGACGATGCCATGTTCCTGATCCCCACGCCGCAGGTGCTGCAAAAGATCATCACCGGGCTGGAGGATCTTTACACCCACGACATTGCCGACCTTGATATGCAGGGCGACCTGTACGAGTATATGCTGGGCAAACTGGCAACCGCAGGGCAGAACGGCCAGTTCCGCACGCCCAAGCACATCCGTGACATGATGGTGGAGCTGGTGCAGCCCACGCCGGACGACTTTATCTGCGACCCCGCCTGCGGCACGGCGGGCTTTCTGGTGTCCAGCGCGCAGTACCTCCGCGCCCACTACGAGGACAGCATGACCTCGGAGCAGTGGCAGCATTTTGCCGGCCCGATGTTCACCGGCTTTGACACGGACCGCACCATGCTGCGCATTTCGGCCATGAACTTGATGCTCCACTCCATCACGAACCCGGATATCGACTACAAGGACAGCGTGTCGAAGCAAAACTCTATCTGCAGCAAGTACACCATTTGCCTTGCGAACCCGCCGTTCAAGGGCACTGTGGATGCCGAGAGCATCAACGATGACCTGAAGGCTGTCACCAACACCAAAAAGACAGAATTGCTTTTCCTTGCGCTCTTCCTGCGGATGCTCAAAACCGGCGGACGCTGCGCCTGCATCGTGCCGGACGGCGTGCTGTTCGGTTCCAGCAAGGCGCACCAGAGCATCCGAAAAGAACTGATTGAAAACCACCAGCTGCGGGCGGTCATTTCCATGCCCTCCGGCGTGTTCAAGCCCTACGCAGGCGTGTCCACAGCGGTGCTGGTGTTTACCAAGACCGGCGCGGGCGGCACCGATAAGGTGTGGTTCTACGATATGAAAGCCGACGGCTTCTCACTGGACGACAAGCGCACCGAGGTGAAGGAAAACGACATCCCGGACATCATCGCCCGGTTCCATAACCTTGATGCCGAAACTGACCGCAAGCGCACTGAGCAGAGCTTCTTTGTGCCCAAAGAAGAAATTGCCGCCAACGGGTACGATTTGTCCATCAATAAGTACAAAGAGACCGAGTATGTGCCGGTGGAGTACCCCTCGACTACGGAAATTCTGGCCGACCTGCATGAGCTGGAAATGGAGATCACCAAGGGTTTGGCAGAACTGGAAGAAATGGTATGACGGAGGAAAATGCGATGACAGAAAACGATAAACTGCAAATGTTTGAGGACCGACCGATTCGTACCGCATGGGATGAAACGCAGGAAGAATGGTACTTCTCCATCGTTGATGTTGTGACGGTTTTAACAGAAAGCGGAGATTACAACACCGGGCGAAAATATTGGAATAAGTTGAAGCAACGCTTGAAAGCCGAGGGCAGTGAACTGGTGACAAATTGTCACCAGTTGAAAATGAAAGCGACAGACGGAAAACGCCGTTTGACCGATGTTGCCAACACGGAACAGCTCCTGCGCATCATTCAGTCGGTGCCGTCCAAAAAGGCAGAACCGTTCAAGATGTGGCTGGCGATGGTCGGCCGGGAACGCATTGAGGAGATCATTGACCCGGAACTGACCATCGAGCGCGCACTCGATACCTACGCCCAAAAAGGTTACTCCCCGGAGTGGATCAACCAGCGGTTGCAAACCATCCGCGCCCGAAAAGAACTGACCGATGCATGGAAGGTGCACGGCGTGAGAGAGGGGCAGGAGTATGCCATTCTGACGGACGAGGTGACGAAGGCATGGTCTGGTATGAACACACGGCAATATAAAAACTTCAAAGGGCTGAAAAAGGAAAACTTGCGCGACAACATGAGTACCCTGGAACTGGCCTTGAATATGCTGGCAGAAGCCACCACAACGGAGCTGACAAATGCCCAGAACCCGCAGGGACTGGAAGAAAACCGTGTCGTTGCCAAACAGGGAGGCGCAGTGGCCGGAAATGCCCGGAAAGAGATCGAATCCAAGACTGGCCGCCCGGTGGTCACTGCCGAAAATGCAAGTACCATGCTACTGGGGCAGACGGTTGCCGGAATGATTGAGAGCGTGGCAACGGAAAAAGATGACGAAAAATCGGAATAATATGCAGGTGTTGGAGGAGATGGTGTGATGGCGAAGTTGGGAGAGGTTTGTCTCTTAAAGGCAGGAAAATTCGTATCAGCGAATGATATTTCACCTGAATATAACAAGGGATTGTATCCTTGTTTCGGAGGAAACGGCATTCGTGGATATGTTGCAGATTATACGCATGATGGAGAGTTTCCGTTGATTGGCAGACAGGGGGCGTTGTGCGGAAATGTTAATTTAGCCTCTGGAAAGTTTCATGCAACAGAGCACGCAGTCGTTGTACAACCAAAAATCGAAATGAATGTGCATTGACTTTATTATGCAATAAACGCCATGAATTTGGGTCAGTATGCAACAGGTGCGGCACAGCCCGGTCTTGCTGTGAGCAAGTTAGAAACATTATCAATAGAAATTCCGAATATTTCAGAGCAAAACAAAATTGCTCAAACTCTGTACAAAGTTGAACAGCTCGTGAATTTTCGCAAACAGCAGCTTGCCAAACTGGACGAACTGGTAAAGGCACAGTTTGTAGAGATGTTTGGAGATATAAATGTTAACAATAAGAAATGGATGACTTATCCTCTTGGAGAATTGTGTACGATTGTTAGAGGCGGTTCACCACGTCCAATTGAAAGGTATCTGGGAGGAACTATTCCTTGGATTAAAATCGGTGATGCGACAACTGGAGAAAACATTTACTTGAATTCTACGAAGGAATATATTATTCAAGAGGGCGTAAAAAAAAGCCGTATGATAAAAGCGGGAAGCTTGATTTTTGCAAATTGTGGGGTTTCGCTAGGATTTGCAAGAATTATTACATTTGATGGCTGTATTCACGATGGATGGCTTGCGATGGAAGATATTGACGAAAAGCTCGATAAAATATTCTTGTTATATTCTTTGAATCAAATGACTGAATATTTTAGGAAAACGGCGCCGGCAGGAACGCAACCAAACTTAAATACAAATATTATGAAGATGCATCGTCAAATTGTTCCACCCATGGAAATGCAAAAAGCTTTTATATCATTTGTGAAATGTGCAGACAGGCAAAAGCAAATCGTACAGCAGAGCCTTGATAAGCTAGAATTGATGAAAAAAGCGCTGATGCAGGAATATTTTGGGTAACTCCCTCAGCCGCCTGACGGCGCCAGCTCCCTCAGAGAGGGAGCCTTTGACGTGGCGGTGCCGAAAAGCCTCCCTCCTTGAGGGAGGTGGATGCGAACGAAGTGAGCAGACGGAGGGAGTTTGTATATAAAATGCCCCAAACTTCAGATAAAAGGCTGTGCAACAGCGGATTTTAGCGGTATAATAATGTTAACCAGAACATTTTATCATGAAAGGAGCATACGACGACGACCTTTGAAGAAGAAAAAGATTATAACAAGGCAAAGCTTGATGTAATTAAAGCAATGAACTCGATTCAAAAGCTGAAACCAGAACTTCGAGAACAACTGCTGAAAGAACTGGTTGGAGCGGAAGCGTATGCTTCGGTGTGGCAGGTTCTAATTAGAATGGGGATGTTGAAAGAAGCAAAGTAAAAGATTTTGGTGATGAGGATGGAGGAACGTGAGATTTTTATTTTGGAATACGCATAATACCAAAGATATAAATAAAATTCTTTGCAGTATGATCGTGGAGCAAAAATCAAACATTGTTATTCTTGCAGAATATGAAGACATCATTGAGGACTTGCTTTACAATCTCGATTTAAATGGTGTCCGAATGAATGTTTATCCATCTGTTGGATGTGAAAGAATTACAATTCTCGGGAATACTAAAAATGTTCGGCAAAGCCGCCAAAGCAGATATTATTCTATGCAGATTGTAGATGATGATTTGCTTTTGTGTGGAGTTCATCTTCCAAGTCAGATGTGGACAGATGAACGAACACAAACACTTGCTTTCCAGTCGGTGGTTCAAGATATTGAGCTTGCAGAAAAGGAAAGTGGAATTGATAAGACCGTAGTCGTTGGAGATTTTAATCAAAATCCATACGATGATGGGTGCTTGGGAGCATTTGGATTTCATGGAATTCCCGTTGCAGATGAAGCACAAAAAATATCAAGAACAATCTATAACGCAAAGTATAAAATGTTTTATAATCCTATGTGGAATTTGTTGGGAGATTTTAATTATCCACCTGGAACATACTATTATAAAGGTAACAAGGAGAAAAATGAATTCTGGAATATTTTTGATCAAGTGATAGTTCGTCCCCGGTTGAGAAGCAACTTTGTTGATAAAGAACTAAAAATCATAACAAAAACACAAACGGTTTCTTTAGTGACTCAAAATCAGCATCCAAATAAAGAAATCAGTGACCATTTACCGATTGTATTTCAATTAATGGAGGATTAAGTATGGATCATATGCTATCATTAAAAGAGAAGTTAAGTTTTGACAAGGTTGATTTGACAGCGCCTGATAAAGTTATTAAAGAAGTTGGAAATGAACTGAGCGAAATAACGCAGGGAATGGTCAAATGTGAAGTCAAAGAATATGATGGTCCAATTCGTTCTTTTACGCAAACCAAAGAAGTCGGTACAGCTGCATTGTTGACTGCTTTTCAAACTAAGACAGTAGAACAACATATAGATATTCAAAGTCGTTTGGGAGAAATGGGTAATACGCAAAAGAAATTTGAAGTATGCTTGGAAACGCCTGACAATAAAGACTACAAGTTTCGATTAATGTTTATTGCGTACGATGCAACTATTTATCCTGTAACAGTTGTTCTAGAAAGCGATATTGCAAATCAGTTGCCACAATACGGAAATGGCTATATTTATAGTTTTAAATCTCGCAAAGATTTTCAAATTTTTCTTGTGGATGTGATAAATTCGGATAAAGCAGTCACCATATTGCAACAATTAATCAATCTGGCTGGGAATGCGATGCATTTAGAAATGAATGAAGAGGCGGAGACGAACGCTGGCGTCTAAATGATATAGTGACGCAGCTACTTTGATGAGGCATTCAATTATGTCAAATTTTTCGTATTTGCTGGCTAAAAATGAATACTCCCTCTTTGCCAATTCTGCCATCGAGGCCGAGAAAGTGTTCTCCACCTCCCCGGCGATGTGCGCGGTGGGGT
>ERZ779842.1486-NODE-1486-length-19184-cov-5.242093_pt1 | contig 19184 bp, 16 predicted proteins | sample MGYA00511095_ERZ779842 | MGnify/ENA primary metagenome ERZ779842 (study PRJEB29588, sample SAMEA2154036) | human gut metagenome | biome: human gut; feature: human-associated habitat; material: faeces | place: Denmark | collected 2008/2010 ... | reverse complement strand
CCAGCCGGTATCGGCAGCCGCTTTGGAGGCGGTATCAAGCAGTTAGAACCAGTAGGCCCAAATGGTGAAATCATCATGGACTATTCCATTCACGATGCGCTGGAGGCCGGCTGCAGCAAAGTCGTATTCATCATCCGCCACGACATCGAAAAAGATTTTAAAGAGATCATCGGCAGAAGAATTGAAAAACTGGTGCCAGTGGAATACGTATACCAGTCCGTGGATGAATTACCGGCAGGAAAGAAAAACGTCTGGAACCGCGCCAAACCCTGGGGAACCGGCCAGGCAGTCCTCTGCGTTAAAAATGTAGTAAAAGAGCCCTTCATGGTAATCAACGCAGACGACTATTACGGCAAAGAAGCCTTTCAAAAGCTGTATCACTATATGACCACGCAGATGGATGCTTCAAAGCCCGTATTTGACATTTGCATGGCCGGTTTCATCCTTTCCAACACCCTAAGCGAGAATGGTGGTGTAACACGCGGAATCTGCGAAGTCGATTCCCAGAACCATTTGCAGCGTGTCATCGAAACCTATGACATCCAGGAAAGGGATGGCATGATATCCGCGCGCAACGAAGAAAAGCAGGAAATCACTTTACAGCCAGACCAGCACGTATCCATGAACATGTGGGGCCTCCCACCGCAGTTCCTGGATGTGCTGGAATCCGGCTTTGTAGAATTTTTGGATAACTTAGATGAAAAAGACGCAGAAAAGAAAGAATATCTCCTGCCAAAAATCATTGATCAGCTGCTGGCAGAGAAGCGGGCCGAAGTAACGATGCTGGAGACACCGGATAAGTGGTTTGGGGTTACCTATAAGGAGGACAAGCCGTTGGTGGTGGAGGCAATTCGGGGGTTGATTGAGGCGGGGGTGTATTAGAACGCATTTCTTGAGTGACGAATGCCCGACTGTAGTAAAAATAATAAGAATGGGAAATGAGTATGAAAATTGGAGTAACACAAAGCGTTGAAGAACGGATCAAAGCAACACCATTGGAACTGGTAGAAAAGGCTCCGCTGGTATTTTGCTGGGAAACGCATCTGCTCAAGGTGAAACACAGGAATGTATTGCTGATCATGAATGCAAGCAGTAACTATACGATCGCAATGACAGACATAGAACCACGCAACTGGAATTATTATACACTGTATATCGGAAATGTGATCCGGGGAATCATGCGTAGCATGGGTTATTCAGAAGAACAGATTCAGAAATATTTTGAACTCTCAGGCAAGCCGGTAGTGGCCAAACTGTGTGAAAGCGGTATTACAGCCAGCATGGATGATATGGTTTCATGCGTAGCACATTTTGATAAGAAACTGGAGTCCGGAGTGAAGTATCAGTGGGAATTAAGCGCGTTTCTGAATCGTAACTGGTGCAAAGCGGAAGGTTTTGATGCATATGGCTATCCGCAGGAGTTTTTTAAGCTGGATATGGAACGGCTTGGGATAGTGGGGAAGAGGAAGAAGGCGAAGGTGATTCGGATGGAGGAGTATAGGCGGGAGAAGTAAGGGTATGTATTAAATTGCAGATGTGTTTGTTGAAGGGTGAAAGATCGGAGGTGATCTTTCATCCTTTTAAATTTGGAAAGAAATGTGGATGGAGGGAGTCATTTTTGAAGGCTTCGATGAAATTTGTTTTTGAAAGTTTTATTAGGTTTGAAACCGAGTGATAGGGTATATCTGTATACGGTATAGATTCAAGAGCAAGCTGTAATGGTAATGCCATTTATTGTGATGGTAACTTGTTGCACGAATTGCGCAAATCTCACGATTCGAAAGATATTTTCATATGGTATTATGGTAAAGTACTTATGATTGAGGATTTACGCTGCCAGTACAGCAATCATAGCTGCAATGCAGAAAATCAAAATTCCGGTTGTAAGAAAGATGATTTCGTAAAGGGGAGCTATAGATGATGGTAAGTGCTTTTTGCAATTGGTGGGCAAAATATATGACATATACAAATATTAGAAACGTGGCGGAATTATTCTACTTTATTGTATTGACAGGCGTTATGGCATATTATGCTAAAAAATCCTACCAAAGAAGTGTAGAAGCCAAACCAGACATTATTACACATATTTATATAGACTATAAGGAACGCCTGCAAAGAGGGCAAAGTTGCTATCCGTTATACTTGGAAATTTATAACAATGGAACGGGTGCAGCTAAGAATTTAAAGCTCACAACAGACAACGAGAAACTAGTTGGGAAATTTAGTATTTTTGATAATAATCTGGGCTTTATACAGCCAGGGCATTCAAAGTATATTCCGATTAGGTCATTAATGCTGTCATTATCCTCAAGCCAGTTATTAGTGTTCGATGATGCTTTGGATCGGGAAGAACTTAATAAAACTTGGTTTTCCTGGAATACGAAGGGAAAAAGCGGGAAAAGATTAACTTGAATTTTGAGTATGTTTTAGGCATGCCACGCACGCCACTTGGAAAAACGAGTGAGGAGTCTGTGGAAGAAAAGCAGGAAAAACAGATGGAAGCAATGAGTAAAAGCTTAGGGGGGATAGGGAAATATCTTCAGGAGATTAGTAGGGGGATGAAGCGATGATATTGAGTTGATGGGGCATATTGCATTAATAGGAGGATATTTATTTTGAAAAATGAGGATGTACGTATGATAAATATAGTTATAGAACCTAATTGGTTAGTTCTGGTTTTATCTGCTATGGCAATAGGAATTATTGCAGAAGGTATTATTATATCAAGATTATTACAACAGCAAAAATTTCAGAAAAAAGAAGGGATAGAAGATAAAATTGAAAGGTTTCGATATTTTTGGGGTGAATTTGTTGCCTATGTATTAGCCACAAGTATCGTGGGTATTTTTATTGCGAGCCTGGTTAATAAAGATAATATAACACTGGCAGATATAAATAGTTGGGTTAGCATTATTTTAGGCTTTGTGGCTTTGATAGTAGGCATTATTTCATTATACTTAAGTTTTTATAATGTGGAACAGGCAAATAAGTCACAGCAAGAAATTAAAAAGACAGCGGAAGAATTATCAGTGACACGAGGTTGGCAGAAGGATATAAATGGAGAATGGTATTTTGGAGATTTTTCAGGAAAGCCGGTAAGAAATGAATGGAAGAAAAGTGGAGATAATTGGTTCTATTTAGATTCGGATGGGATGGTAGCAAAGGATACGATTATTAATGATGGTGGAGATATTTATTATGTTGATAAAAACGGGGTAATGCTGATGAATACAGGGGTTGTTGCTGATGAGAAAAAATACTATATGACTGGAAATGGAAAAGCAGTTTTGAGTGGTACGAAAACAATTGATGGTAAGGAGTACACATTTGAAAACGGATATTTAAAGGAATAGTTGAAAGTGAAATAAAAGACGATCGTAAAAATTTGTGATTGATTTTTGTATGTTCCATTATATGATGGTATCCATTCGTCTAGGGAACGTTTTAAAGCACGTTTACAATTCCTAATGAATCCGCCAAGTGGAGTGAAGCGTGTTGGAAATTAAATATTGATATGATATTCTTAAGATATAGCGACATTATGAAAGGAATGATACATATGGAGATTATAAGAAAAAACGAATTACAAGAAATTTTGGAGCTTGTTGAGATGAAACCATATGGTAAATTTTTAATAACAGGTGTCGCAGGAAGTGGTAAGACAGCTTTATTGAACATAGCAGGAAAAACATTAGAAGAACGTGGAAAGAGAATTAGATATGGGGGAGTGTCTGTTACATCGAACTGGAGAAATTCACATAAGCCAGATAATGCTATTTGTTTAATAGATGGTTTAGATGAAATATGCAGAAATAGGAAGATTATTGAATACGTAAAGTATGATACGGGATGTTGCATTTGTACTGCAAGAGAGAATAAATTTGATATAAAGTTTGATTATGAGATAAAATTAGGAGCTTTAACATATGAACAGATATTATTATTTATAGGCGATTATTTGGGAAGCGGTATTTTAAGTGAAAGTATTATAGAAGATATTATTAATAAACTGGATAAAGAAGATCTTACGCCAAGAGCAGTAGCTTATTTACTTCACACAAAATTAAAAGGTGATAAACTTAATAAGTACTTTCCAGATTTTGAGGCAGGCACACATCAATTATATACATATAAAAATGGTGTCTCTTTACAACATCCGGAAATAGTTGTTCCAGATCGAAAAATAGTCAGAGTACCAGATAGGGTGAAAAGTGATATTAACATAATAACTCAGTCACTTATAGATAAGGTTGCAACACGGCCAGAAATTCTTCAGGAAATAACACCGAGACAGTTTGAAGAATTAGTATGTGAATTATTCGAGCGAAAAGGATATAATGTACAACTTACAAAACAAACAAGGGATGGTGGAAAAGATTTAATTGTACTTAATAATTCGATATTAGGTGATATGCTTATTTATGCGGAATGTAAAAAATGGGCACCTATGCATCCTGTAAATGTTGGGCTTGTTAGACAATTATATGGAACTGTTGAAGCTGATAGAGCTACAGCAGGAATTATGGTAACCAATTCCTATTTTTCAAGGGAAGCTCGACGATTTCAACAGACAATAAAATCCAGGATGAGTTTAATTGATTATTCAGAATTAATGAAACAAATAATGGATTGCAGATAAAGATTGTGGACAAATAAAGATCTTTGAGGAAAGTACATGCGATTATGTTTTGGTGGAAATGATGGAATCCCTGACATTATAATTAACCCACCCTCATCAATACGGGTAGAATTGATGAGGGTGAAGGTTGGCAATTTAGTTGATATGTAAACGTCGGGCAATTTTACATTCCGAAATACCACCCAGGTGATTGAAAAAACTATGAATAGGTGTTGGAACCAGGTCACATTGAAGCCGATCATTGCGCTCATGCCAGGAATAATGGTTGTGCTTCCGATATTCAGAAACAAGGTGTCTTGTCCATTCATGACAACCTAAATAATCGGTCTGATTCCATAAATCCGCGCATAACTGATCACACAAGGCAAAGTTTTTGTAGCGCTTGATAGACATAGGCGATGTTAGAATTACAGTGGTAATAGCACAAAACCGAAAATCAGCTATGGCATTTATGTAAGTGATACCATTTAAATCAAAACTATTAAGAAGAGATAGCAGTTTTACCTGTTCTGGTTTTACGACATAAGTGGAATTACCGCGTGGGCCATCCCAATATGCTTTTCCTGGTCTGTTTTTGGGGGTGTGCTTCATGCGCTCTTTTAAGGTGCTGAGCGGTGGGTGTAAATTTAATGTTTTTGTCATATGAATAATCCTCCTTGACTGTGTATTCTCCGTTTGCGAAGACAAAATAAAAAAAGAGTGCGAAAGCACTCTTTTTTTGTGTATAAATTATGGAAAGCGATAAGACAGATAAATGCGAAAAATGGAATAGGGGAACCTGAATTAGAAAATTAATTGATATAGAAAATGAGGTATGCCGTTATTTGAGGATATATAGAATTTTCTTAATAGATGTAGTAAGATGGAATTAGTTTATTCGGTGTGTAGTTTCAGAAAATAAAATGAATTTTTAAGATTATGTATGAACGTCAAAAATTTATAGAAAGCAGGAATACGATTTGAAACAAGAGCAGGAAACCATAACGAAAACCATAGATGAAACACTTTTGATACCGATTCTTGGAAAAGGGAAGAAATTGTATCACTATACATCAGCTGCTGGCTTACAGGGAATTTGTAGTGGGGAATTTTGGGTCACAGAAAGAAGTTTTTTAAACGACACAATGGAATTTCAAGTGGCGACTAAAATTTTTTGTGAAGTGATAGATAATCATATGAAAAATAAGGAACGCGCTGAAAAGTTAAAGAAGAAAACCTGCGATGAAATTGAAAGACTGACAAAACCTGGAATGCTGGGAGAAGAGGTAGCGTATTCGGGTGATTATGTCATTTCATTTAGTTTGGATAATGATAGCATCCTTATGTGGAGTGAATATTCGGATTTTTATGGATATTGCATGGAATTTGATTTTGAAAAATTAGTAGCAGGAATTCAAAAGAAAACGAGCTATGAACTTTTGCATGGCCAGGTTATATATGATCATAAAGAACAAGTATCTATCATTGAGAAAACCATAGAAAATGAAATCATAAGACACGCGCCAGGGTTTGAATATTTAAATTCATGGGAAGAGTTGGACAATCTGACAGACGAAAATATAGAAGATTTGTATGTATGGTTATCAGTGTTGATTGATGCATATAATATGTTTTTTAAGTTGGATTGCTTTAAAGGTGAGAATGAATATAGAATGGTATTTTGCTGTATTCATGATGGAGGCAGAGTAAACGATGACGGAAGAGAAGAACAATATTTCAGAATAAAAAATGAAGTTATGATACCATTTGTTAAGAAAAGACTTGTAAGTTTGGAAGCGTTAGAATCGGTTATGATAGGTCCTAAGAATAAAAGCGATATAGCAGAAAAGGGATTGCAGTATTTCTTTAGAAATATGAAGATGGATGTTAAAATCCATAAATCTCAAATGCCTATACGATATTAAAAAGCATCTGCAAAGTGGTATGTGGAATTGAAGGATGGTATAAAAGCAGAAAGGGCGGTGTAGATCAGCTATGATTTCAGCAAAGCCGACAGAAAAACTTACGGGAATTACCTTAGAGGGTGATTATGATGATTTTCATGAGATCGTGGACAGTATCCATAGAATGAGCGGTCTGGAAGAGGACGTTTGCGATGAGTATTATGCTGTTAAAAATATGCTTCTCAGTGTTTGCTATGAGATAAGACATGCGTTTATGGGATATCGAGATGTGAAGAAAGTTGATAACGGGGTTCACGATGAGATAGTGAAATGGCATTCTATGAAAATGCCCAAAACAGAAGTGCATTTCAGTGTGAATCTCTTATTTCCTGAAGCAGTGTTTGTGGCATTATCATCGTCAGAACTTTACGTCCGGGCGCGGCGTGATTACGGGATCCGTGCAAAAAGGAAGGAGGAAACAGAAATGCTTCCAGCCTTTTCTTATGCAGACTACATACGGGACAAGGCAGTCATAGATAAATTATCTGTGACAATTCTTGGTGCATTAGCAGAAGTAATCGGGGACGAAGAGTTAGAAAAGCTGATGAAATTGAAGGAAAACTGTTATACATTTCTTTTTTGGGATTATGCAGAGCAGTATGTATATAAATGCAATATTGAATATTTGAAAACGGTCGTGGAAAAACGGAAAGACAAGATTCGCAACATTGCAAAGCGTTTCCTTAAGCAGCCGGATTCATATAAAAGATTGAAACAGGATCTGGAATATTCAGCGAAGGTTTATCATTGCAGCGTTCATGAACTGGAAGATCCGAAGCTTGAATATCCAGAAGAGATTGAGTGGTAGTATTTGGGGGGAAATTTGGCAGATGCAGGTCTTGCAGTATCCATGATTGAAGAGGGGATGAAAATCATGAAAAAATATAAAAACCTAATTATCGTTGGCAATGGCTTTGACCGTTGGCAAAATCTTCCAACATCTTATGAAAACTTTCGCCTTTATTATCAGGATCACATTATAAGCGCGGCTGAGGCCTTGGGCTGTTCCTTTTATACAGTGATAGATAAGACTGGAAAAGAACAGAAACTGACAGCCGTGGAACTTATATATGGAGATATTCTGAATCCGGGAAATCTGGAGGATGAATTTTTCTGGAATCTGGAAGCGCGGATGGACCGCATGAATGACCAGGCAATTAATCTCCATTTTGGAAGAAGTGAGGAGGGGCGTAAAGCCTTAAAAAAAGCCGTGAGTGAAGCAACATTATTGTTGCGAAAGCTGTTTTGTGACTGGGTTGGAACGATTGAGATTGAAGAAAAAAACAGTGGTTTTGTGTTTGGAGATGACTGTTTCGTTATCAATTTTAATTATACGGATACTTTGGAAAAACGGTTTGGAGTGGATGCTAGAAATGATTTCCATATTCATGGAAGTGCGTCGGATTTAAATTCTATTGTAGTAGGTCATGCCAGTCATCCGGAGAAGCCTTTTTCAGAACTGATTGAGCATCGGTTTATTCGTTCGGAAGATCCGAAGAAGGGCTTACCGCGGCTGGAAGGTCTGTATGCAGTGGAGGCGGCTTTATACGAGACTGATAAACACGTAGTGGACCGCATGGATGATCTGTGCGTGGCTTTTATGGAAAACGGAGTGCACATGGAAGACATTGAAAATATTTATGTTTTGGGGCATTCCTTTGCTCCGGCAGATTCGGAATATTTTGAATTTCTTCATGCAGTTACTCGGTGTAACTGTAACTATGAAGCATTGTCTCCAGTTGGACATATGGATAGGGAGATGCTGGGGGCCATGCTGAATGGAAATGACGAGGTACTTATGGCTGGAATTATCCTGAATCTGCAGTATGCAGAAAGGCACAGCAATAGACTGAACCCGGAACAGGAGGATTGGTTTGCATACCTGGATGAGGGATGCGATGATAAAATGCCGTATGATGAAAAACTGAGCAGATTAGCGGTGGAGCAGCGTTTCTGGATGGAGCAGGCAGAGCGGACCCAAAATAAACTTGAAAAACTGGCCGAAAAGTATGGGAAAAAAGTTCCGGCAAATTGTCATTCAATTCTGGGGTACATGGAATATGTAGATGGGGGACATATAGAAAGAAAACATAGTGCGAACTGGCATATTAGCTGCTTCTCAAGCGAAGACCGAAAACGGATCAAACGGGTGACAAGAGACTTACATATAAAAAACGTAAAGTGTTATCAGACAATTGACGCATGTATTGGTAAATTTGCGGTTGAAGGTTCTGGTAATATAGAAAATCCATCTTAGGAGCCAGAAAGAGGCACAAAGGAGAAGAATATGACGCTGGGAATGGATCATGTAATTGTTGTGATCAAAGGGGACATCACAGATAAAAAACTGCTGAAAAAGCTGAGAGTAGATGTGATTGTCAATGCCGCGAATCCTACGCTGATGGGAAGCGATCAGGGCGTGGATGGAGCTATCCATGCGAAGCTGCCGAAACTGAAATAGCGGATTTGTAAGGAGCTTGGAACGGACCGACTGGCGAACCGGCAGCGCTGTGGGCGGGGAAAAGCGGTGACAACCTCTGATGGGGAAAAAGGAAAGAAATTGTGCCGTTATATTATACATACGGTGGGATCCAAGTATGACGGAAGCGGAGAAATATGCTCCAGTTCCCGGATACAGACACTGGAAAACTGCTATCATTCTGTAATCGATGAGGTGAAAAAACATCCGGATATTCGAAATGTGGCAGTGCCTGTCATTGGCGCTGGGGATTATGGCTTCCCATTTAAACTTGCCATGGAAATTGCGGTCTGCAGCATTAACAACGCACTTTTGGAGTGGCGTCAGAAAGATCCGGAGCTGTTTGAGAAGGCAAAGCTGGAACGGGTCTACATTTTTATTTTCCATCCTTCCAAGGCCAAAACGGACGAAAAATTCCAGACGGCAAACTGGGTAATGCAGAAGTACCATCAGCTGTTGATGAGTAACCGCAAGATTACGTATTTGACCTCGCGGCAGGCGCATCTGAGCTACTGGAAAGAAATACGCATGTATGACCGGGAACGAGGCTATTTTTCCATTGCGCGCGCAGTGCGGGAAATCTTAATGTTCATTCGGATGCTGTTTCTTCCGGTAATGTTTCTGAAAGATTTATTTGGCGGAAGAGACTGGGAGAAACGCCGGAGTTTTGTGGAATGGCTAGTTGCGTGCAAGATAGCGCTGCCATTTGTGAGTCTGCTGTTTTTGAACCGGATAACGGCAAAATGGCTATTGGTAGGATTGTCGGCATTGATCGTGTATAGCCTGGCGGATACGCTTACCTATTTGCTAATTCTGATGATGATGTCAGACATCCAGAGACCATCAGCAAACCTGATTCGGACATGGCTCATGCTGTATATGAACTATATGGAGGCAGCGTTGGATCTTTCGGTACTGTACGGATGCTGTGAGCGCTGGTTCAGCTGGGACAATGGTGGTCTGATTTCGATTAGAACAGCGGTAAAATGCGGTTTACTGGGCTTCCAGAACATACCAGAACATGTTTCATGGGCAGCAGAACTTCCATGGGTGTCAGATGTATTTTTATATGCGGATTCGGCAATTAAATTCTTCTTCTTTTCACTGGTGCTGGTGTATCTGGCATCGCATATGAAGCAGAAGGAGTTTTTGAGTTAACCAAGAGAAACGAAAGGGAGAATGTATGAATATTTCTGTATTTTTGAGTTATCCAAAACCACATTTAAAAAGTCAGAAAGACTTTGTTAATAAATTAAGAGAGTATTTGGAACAGAGAGGATTGCAACCGAGAACATTAGGTGTAACAGATTATGATATGGAGGCACCATTAACTGCAATACGGAGATTGATGTTGGAATCAAATGGACTAATAACTGTAGCATTTAGACGAAATCGGATAGAAAAAGGTTCGGGAAAACCAGATAGTGATATCGGCGAAAAAGACTATGATTTGTCCGGAAAATGGTTGACAAGTTCATATTGCCAAATTGAACCTGCAATGGCTTTTCAACTAGGTTTGCCGGTATTGATACTGAGAGAGCAAGGCGTTCTTGAAGAGGGAATTCTGGAAAAAGGGGTATTAGGAATGTACATGCCAGAATTTAGTTTAAGTGGAAATTTGAATGATTATTTTAAATCAGATGAATGGATACAGCTAATTGGAAAATGGGAGGTGAATGTGAGAAAAGTAGTGGAAAATAAAGGACGGCCACCTATGCTTTATTAAAGACAGTTGTTGGTGCTTGACAAGTGGATGGGAAACTGAGAAAAAGTTACGTGTAGGGAAGTGAATCGGAGATTATTTATATAAGGTAGATAGGAAAGAAATTGTTGCTGGTGTGGTGGCGTTTTCGGAGAATGGTAGTAGATGCAGAAGCAACGAAGAAATATGATGTATCATTATTGTAATGAGGAAACTGTTTTTAATATACTAAGAAAACATACCCTATGTAATTTACGGATTTGATATTTATAATATAGAAATATCCAGATCAGGATCATTATATAGCTACAGATGAACAGGAGGCTGTTATGAAACCAACATCATCCCTTATGGGATACATTGTATATATGGAGAAAGAATATCCATTCCTGTTTGAGGATGGAATCTTACGTTTGTTTCCACCGACCAGGGAAGACTGGCGGAAACGCAGGAGAAGTTTGTTTCAGAATTTGCAGGAATTAAAGGCCAAATGTCAGGCACAGGAGTGGGTTGGACATTCACGTTTGAAAGGGCGGACACATGATGGAGATAGTATTGTGTTTTCGGTTTCAGACCTTTCTTCAAATGATAATGGATTTGAGAGCTTTTCAGTTGATTATCACTTTAAATATAATGTCTCATATTTAGACGACGAGCAGATTTATGGTTTTTCTTTGACAGGAAAAGACGTAGATCGTTTTTATAATCCGAGGTGTGTGTTTACTACGGACGTATCGTGCGATGAATTGGGGATACAGAGAACTGGGGTATATGTAGAGAATAAGAATGATAATGGGGCAGTTTGTGCAGGAAGTTATAGATATGGAGATACAGAAATTACTGTTTCTTTTAGAGCGGTTCCAACGCTTCACTTTCGTTCAGAGGCACCATTATCTGCGCACAGCCGGATGATAGTTTCCTTTTCAAAACCGCAGAATCTGGAGTATTTGCTTCAGGTTTATGAGCATTGCTGCAGGTTTTTCTATTATGTGTGTTACAGGCGCAATATAGAACTGGATTCCCCGGATATATACGGCATGCGGGACGGAAGAAAATCCAACGAAGGTATTTTGTGGTTTCCACAGAATGATCTGGCAGGGGAAGTTGAACAAAAAGACGCGGAAGAGATGATTGTATATGATGATCTTGGGGAAAAGATGATGGCGCTGTTTCCGCCGCTTGCAGAAGACCAGATTTATCTGGAACATTTGTGCCCTTCTGTTGCGGACCGGCGTTCCTGGGGAATCAACCATATTATTTTGATGTTTGTGGCTTTTGAGCGGGAGTTCCGTAATCTGTATGATGATACGATTGTACGTTCAGATATGTACGTTGAGGTGCGCGCGGAAGTAATGAAATTTCTGGAAAATTTGAAGGAAAATAGCCATGGAAAGAAGAAAAAGTATATTGGGGAGATGGAACGGACTTTAAGTAAAACAGAAAATAAATATGCAGACCGCATGGAGAAAGCAATGCGTGACTGTGAGGAAATTCTTTGCCCTTTTTTGAAGTATTATTATCGTGACGATCAGTCAGATGATTTGATTGAAGATATTTGTGCCAGAATGAATCAGCTGAGGAATGACGCAGCGCACGGCAATATCGATCTGCAAATTGATCCGGTTCATATATCCGATTTTGCGATTCTGGAGAGTTTGATTTATGCTATGCGTTTGAAGGCAATTGGTGTAGAATTAGAGAAGATACAAACATGTCTTCAGACGATGAAAGGGACACGGATGATACTGGCATAAAATGGAGGCGTCAGCCTCCATTCAGCACCGTAAGTCCATGCGCTGCCAGTTTATCATTGATCTGATCGATATCAAACTGTTCCTGATTGATCGCGGTGGCAATGATGATATCCCGTGGATCTTTTACATAGATTTCTCTGAGCTGAAACAGTTCCAGAGTGCGGCGGGTTTCTTTCCAGTTCATGTGAGCGGCGAGACAGAGCATCAGGACGATATCACGGGAGGGCTGTGTTTTTTGACCGTTTAACAGATCATAGATGTAGGACTTGGAAATCAGTCCTTTGCAGCGACTGACAATTTCAGCGGTTGTGATGGAATGACTGGCGAAATATTCATTGAAATAGTCTTGGATGGAAGGCGTGGATGCGTGTCTGGATAGGTAGCGCTCCATGTCTTTTTCCGTGCGGACTTTGGAGAAAAGATGGAGGAGTTCAGTGGTATCGGATTGCGGCATAAGGATTCCTTCTTTCGTGTGTTTGAGACTATTATAGCAGAGGATTACAAAGGGGAAAAGAGTTAGGGTATGACATTACAGGAAGAGTATGAATTATCCTGTTACCGGGTATTGGACCGTCTGTGGGATGATAAAGAAGTATACCTGGTGCGCCATGTGGAAACGGGAAAGCTGTTCATTAAAAAGCAGATTGACCTTTATAACCAGCGTGTTTATGAACATCTGAGCAGGCTGGATATTTCTGGTGTTCCGAAAATTTATCTGTGTGTAGAACAGGAGAAGAAACTGGTTGTAATAGAGGAATATATTCACGGAGAAACGCTGGAAGAATATCTGGAAAAGAAGGAAATCATGGGAGAAGATGAGGCGGTTTCCATGATTATCCAGCTTTGCAGGATTTTGAAGCAGCTGCACCGCTGCCGGTCGCCGATTATCCATCGGGATCTGAAGCCTGCCAATATTATGATCAGCAGTGATGGTGTGGTCAAACTGATTGACTTTAATGCAGCGAAGGAATACCGGATGGGGCAGATGGAAGATACCTGTTTAATGGGAACCAGGGAGTATGCGGCACCGGAACAATATGGCTTTGGCCAATCAGACGCCCGTACGGATATTTATGCTTTGGGCGTTATTTTAAACAGGCTTTTGACAGGTGATTTTCCGAAAAATAAGTTATATGAGGGCAGATTAAAGCCGGTCATTCAAACGTGTATCCAGATGGATGCGGATGCCCGTTACCAGAGTGTGGAGCTGCTGGAAAGGGCATTGGAAAGTGGTAAAAATGAAAAGCAGCGAAAGAAAAATACGGGAAAAAGAATGGTTTTACATCTGAAAAAACGGTATTTACCCGTTGGTTTTCGAACAGGAAAAGTATGGAAAATGTTTGCAGCAGGGTTTGGTTACTGGCTGATTACGTATTGCTGTTTGACCATGAATTTTCATGACAGAAGCGGCGCAGTTCAAATGGGATATGCATTGTGGTTAAACCGGATTGTTGTGTGGATTTATATGATATTTTCTGTCTTTTTTGTGGGAAATTATGTTGGACTGCGCAGAAAATTTCCGGGAATGAAGGGAAAATTATGGGGACAGTTTTTGTTTGGATGTGGGTATCTGGTGTTGTTTTTTTGCGTGGCGGCAGTGGTTGTGGGGCTTTTGGAGTAATGAAAGAGTATATAGCCTGAACGGAAACATAACAGATCGTGAGGAGGAAAAGTCCGCTGGCAGCGGACGAAAATAGAAAGGACATGTGGTAACCTGATGGAAAAGAAGGAGGTTATCACATGAGAGAGAACGTGACAGAAAGAGAACATCTGGTATTGCCGGTTTACTTAAATGAAAAGGTCGTGCTGGATATGCTTGCAATCCTGCAGGATGGATTTTCTATGGTTAGTGAGATCAGTACAACGTCTCAGGAAAGCAATGATGTGAGTGGAACAACAAAAGGAGAAATGAGTTCTGGCAGTTTGCTGAATCGGGTCTTGAAAATCAAACTTGGGGCGGAGGTTTCTGGTGAAAAAAAGCAGGAAGAACAATGGGTAAGCAAGGAGGCCAGATTTCATACTAGTGCGTCCTTGTTTTCAGAGTTTCGCAGACAGCTGATTGAGCATGATATGCTGACCTGCATGGCATCGGATTCGCTGGATATCCATGAAATACAGATTGGAGATTTTATCGAGGTTGAGGGAGCACTAATGAAAAATCCGCTCATCGATATTTTGGAAAAATTTATTTCTGTATACCGTATGAGTAAAATTTTTTCAGAGCCAGTGGCCGTTGGGCATAAGAAGCAGGCTTCACAGAAGGAACTGGCTGAGGATGCGCAGATACAGCAGATGAGGGCACTGTTAGAGGAACTTCGTGTTACAGGAACATTGGACTTTGTGCTGAAAAGTGATCGGGCTTCACTGGTGTTGTCCGCACAGGAGAAATATCTGGAAAATGATAATATCTCTGAACTGATCGGAGGAAATTTCAAAATTCTGGGTAAAGTAATTAAGATTTGTGCAGAGAAAGATGAGGGAATCAGCCTGGTGCGGAAAACACCGCTGGACATTTTAGACGCGGATTCGCTGGATGGTTTGATTCAGGCGTTTGAGAGCAATGATCTGAAACAACTGCATCTGCCGGAGGTAGAAATTCAAATCAGTGCGCCGGCAGCAATTGTGATTCCGGTAGCAATTTATGTGTAGTTTGAGGATGCGAAGATAGCAGCAGGAAAGCGAGAACAGATAGCGTTTGCGGAAACCTTCCAACTGGAGTAAGATAGATATATCAGTTGGAAGGTTAATTTTATATCGGAGAAAATTCCAAGCATACGGGACAATTAAACAGAAAAGAACTGAACAGGCAGGGGGAGAAAAGAGATGCTTAGAATCTTGCATTTATCAGATATTCATCTTGGAAAAACATACAAAGATCCAGAGAGCATGGCGTGTAATATTGCGGCGGATATTGATCATAATGGCCTGAGCAATATTGAGTGTATTGTAGTAACCGGCGATATTTTTGACGGACAGGCACAGCTTGGGAAGGATAATTTACCGGAGCTGATTCATATTGCAGCAGGATTTTTCCAGACTTTATTGGATGAAATAAACAGCAATCAGCCAGAAACCCCGCTGTGCCGGGAAGATGTCATTTTTGTACCAGGTAATCATGATATAATACGAACGGATGATGTGGCTAAGAGATGGGATAAGTATCGTGATTTTCTGAAAAAATTTTATGGGGAAATACCTTCCTGGTATGATCTGAAAAACTATTCCTTATGCAGAGAATATAAGCGTAAAAAGGTTGTTTTTGTTGGGTTTAATTCCTGCGAAATTGAAAAAAGAAAGCTCTTTGATTCTGATTATATCCGGACTTTTGAAAAGTATATGGGCGAAGAAAAACTGGAAAGTGTTGAAAAGCAAAAAGTCATTGAGGCAATGAAGGCTGTGACCGCGAGCAGTTATGATGATTATGGAAGGATTCCAGTGTCTCAGCTTACGGCTATGGCACGGAAAATTCGGGGGATGGATGATTATACAGTGGTGGCGTTATTTCATCACCATTTTTATCTGTTCCCGGAAATTGCACAGCGTTTTGGCGACAGCAGCCTGATTCGGAACTATGCAGAGGTAATGCAGCAGCTAAGCTATATGCATGTGAGTGTAGTGATGCACGGACATAAACATTATGCGTTGGAGCGTCCGTTTATCACGGAAGGCTATTTTGAATCTCCTGAGAATATCATAGACGTATTTGCCGGCGGTTCTGTCGGGACAGATCGGAAAGACGAGCATACATTTGGTGTACTGGATTTGTATGGGAAGGATGATGATATAAAACTTCGGCATTATAAATTCTGTTATAAGGATGAAAAACTGGAGCCAATTAAGGAAAAACAGGTGCCTCCGAAGAAAACAAGTGGACGGGTTGTAAAACTGCTTGAAATATTGGAGATGCTGCGGCCTGAAAAATACAAAACGTATGTAACAACTTCAGAAAAAGCATTTTCGTCGTATGATTATTGCAAGGACATCATAAACTGGGTGAGTGCGGCAATCACAGGATTTACGGATGCGTACAGGTATCTGGAGCATGATTATCACAATATTTTGTTCCTGCTTTATGCGATAAATTACAGAGTTATCAGTTATATGAAACTGGTAGGAAAAGCGGATTCCTATTTTGAATCGGCATCTAAAAACTGGGATGCTTTCTATACGGAGAATTTGGAAAACAGTGGATTTTCTGTTTCGAAAGAAGAGTATCATCAGTTGTTTATGCAGAAAAGACTGAAGGATGTAGCAGCACATTGTGATAAGATTTTAAACCGGTGCGGCAATAAACCATCTCAGGTTTATCTGGCGTTTACGATGTTAGGAATATTCTTTTCAGATCTGTATATGGTGCTGACCAGGTACGCGGATGATTTTAAAGAAAGTATTCAATACAAGGTAAATATTAAAATCGAAGAAAACAAATTCCATGAAAATGTACCGGCTCCCCGCATTGTAATCCGCTCAGATGCAGATAGGAGAAGCGCGTATGTAGAGTTGTTGTGCAATGAAGCTACAGCACATAAAATGGCGGTATTGTTTGTAAAAGAGTTTGATCTGATGATTCACAAATTTGAGGATTATTTCAAACTGATTGGGTTAAAACTATATTATTTACTGCCTAAAATCGATAAGGATGTGATGAAGAACACGCTGGATAATTATAACTTTGAAGCGTATATTCCAACCCTGATTCCGCTGCTGACTGGCGACAATATTTACTCCTCAAAGACGGCTTTTGCAAGAGAACTCATTCAGAATGCAATTGATGCAATTGCGGTGAGGGCAGAAAAAGATTCCAGCGAGTTTTCGAAAGAAATTCTGATTGATATGAACAAAGATGAGCAGGGCAGACGATATTTCCGGATTGTGGACCATGGTACCGGGATGGATAAATACAAGATAGAACGGTATTTTACCAGCATTGGCCGGAGCTTTTATTCTGGAGAAGAGTATGAAGATCTGAACATTTCCTATAAGCCAATCAGTAATTTTGGCATTGGTTTCCTGTCATCGTTTATGGTGTGCAGGGAAATTGATGTTAGGACCAAATATTACACGGATAATTCGGAAGGATTAAAGCTGCATATTCCGAATTATGATGGATGCTTCTTTATTGAAAGAGATGAAAAGGCGGAAATTGGTACGGAAATAAAATTATATCTGGAGACGGATATTGATGATACCCAGATTATGAAATACATAGAGGAGGCGATGCGGGATATTGCGTATCCGGTAGAGCTGCATTGGAAGAATTATAAAAACTATTCAATGGAAATGAAGATTGAATCTCATGCAATGCGGAGAGCGGTTGCTGCAGAAACCTTTAAGTTCTTTGTGCCGTTTTACGAAGATGGTACAATCGGCGAAGCCAATTATGAACAGGATATTCTTAGCGGCAAGTATGTTGAGAAGTATAAGTATGGACTGCTGCTTGGCAAAAATAAAGAAAATGTAGGAAACAGTGAGATTTTTAATTCTGGAATTGCGGTGGAAAAAGTTTCGGTTGCAAGTTTGTTTCACTGGCATTCAAAAAAACATGACAGTGGGTTTAGAGACCGTCATTTAGGGTGGAATAATAAAATCTGGATTAATTTTCCATCAAGCTGGCTTCAGTTGGATGTATCCAGAGAAAATATTACAGGTTTTAGCGATGTGGTTACAAAGGGAGAGAATCAGGACAGAGTGGTTCTTGACAGATTGGGACACCGGATTGCAGAAAGCATGTATAAGCAATTAAAACAGTTCATGGAATATGCGGAAAAAGAAGATACAGAGGTAGATGTGAGAACATTGTACCTGCAGGATGCAGCAGAGCAGGCCTTGATGCTTTGTGGAGAAAATGCGGGTGAACTGGTAGATAAATTGAGGAAATTGCAGTACGAATTAGTAATAGAATTTACAGAAACCGGGCTCAGCTATTACTTAGAACATAAAAATATACAAAATAAGCAGAGAATCCGATTTTCAAGTGATCAGGCAAATGCTGAATGGAATAAGCGGAAGAACATGATCAATAGTGGAAAGGACAAACAGAACCATATAACAAAGCATGGAAAGGATACAGTAGATATATGGAAAAATAGATCAGTGATGATTGATTATATGTGTTATTTATATTCGACAAAGGAAAAACAAGAAGTAAAACAACTATCAGATGTTAATTTTGAACACCGGATAATAGAACGGGATATATTTAAAGAAAAACGAGGAAACTTTAAAATTTTTTCGACATTGCTTTTGGTAAAGGACTTGAATGCCGCAGATGACGCGTTGGATATACTAAAACAAGATAATCCTATCACAGCTAGCATGGAGCGGTGGCTTTTAAAGAATACAAGTGTGGGGAAAGAGGATGAGACAAAGGTGGTAATTTCTTACGAAGAGCTGTTTCGCAGTGAGGAAAAGTCTTTGAAGGACAAAAAATAACCGTAAGTAATCAATTGCGGGTACCATCCAAAGCGAAACCCCGCATAGCTGCGGGGTTCAAGACTTCTTATAACGACTTGGACATTTTTCCTGAATTCCTGGTGCCCAGGGAAGCAGTTCATCCAGAAAGCTTAAATTTGTGTTATTCATATGTTTGGGAATTTCGGTGAGAAGCAGTTCTAAATACTGGTATACATTTAGGTAGTTAGCTTTTGCTGTTTCAACCAGGCTGTAA
>ERZ779842.1480-NODE-1480-length-19292-cov-7.442481_pt1 | contig 19292 bp, 17 predicted proteins | sample MGYA00511095_ERZ779842 | MGnify/ENA primary metagenome ERZ779842 (study PRJEB29588, sample SAMEA2154036) | human gut metagenome | biome: human gut; feature: human-associated habitat; material: faeces | place: Denmark | collected 2008/2010 ... | reverse complement strand
AGCCCGCGTTCTGCAGGAAAAACATATGAGGAGGCAGTTGGAGGACGCTGGAAAATGACGACTCCGATGCCGGAAAAAGTTAAAAATTTAGTTGTTATGAATGTAAATGACGTGGATGCGGTATCCAAGACCGTTGATTTCGTATTCAGCGCCGTTGATATGACAAAGGAAGAGATCCTCGCTATCGAGGAAGCTTACGCGAAGACAGAGACTCCGGTGGTTTCCAACAACAGCGCTCACCGCTGGACACCGGATGTTCCGATGGTAATTCCGGAGATCAACCCGGATCACTTTGAGGTGATCAAGTTCCAGAAGCAGAGACTCGGCACGACCCGCGGATTTATCGCAGTAAAGCCGAACTGCTCGATCCAGAGCTACACTCCGGCACTCAGTGCGTGGAGAGAGTTCGAGCCGTACGAGGTAGTCGCTACTACATATCAGGCTATTTCCGGAGCAGGAAAGACCTTTAAGGACTGGCCGGAAATGGTAGAGAATGTGATCCCGTACATCGGCGGCGAGGAAGAGAAGAGTGAGCAGGAGCCGCTTAGGATCTGGGGTCACTTAGAGGGCGGCGTGATCGTAAAGGCAAAAGAGCCGGTGATCACATGCCAGTGCGTCCGGGTACCGGTATTAAACGGCCACACAGCTGCTGTATTCGTAAAATTCAGAAAGAAAGCTTCCAAGGAACAGCTCATTGAAAAGCTTGTAAACTTCAAGGGACTTCCGCAGGAGTTAGAGCTTCCGAGCGCACCGAAGCAGTTCATCCAGTATATGGAAGAGGACAACCGTCCGCAGGTTAAGCTGGACGTTGATTTCGAGAAGGGAATGGGCGTATCCATCGGCCGCTTAAGAGAAGACACCGTCTATGACTGGAAGTTTATCGGTCTGTCCCACAACACCGTCCGCGGTGCTGCAGGCGGAGCCGTTCTCTGCGCAGAGCTTCTCACAAAGCAGGGATATATTTCTGCAAAATAATATCGACGGATATCCGTTATCATCTGTCGATCAGAACGTAATTCATGGGCCCGCTATTTTTGCGGGTCCTTTTTACGCGGACAGCGAATCAGTACATATGCCTGTATATGACCTGATGCTGTTTCGTAACGTACCAAAGATGCGCACTTGCGCGAAGATGCAGCCTGTCGCAAGTGACCGCGCGAATGTGTCAAGGCACATTCTGTTTTATAAGGATCGAAACCGAGGAGGTAATTTTATGTCAGTGAAGAAAGAGCATTTTGGGGAAATGCCGGATGGAAGAGAGGTAAGCCTCTACACCATAACAAACAAGAATGGTCTTGAGGCATCCGTCACAGATCTCGGCGCTGTCTGGGTCCGCATGGTCGTTCCGGATAAAAATGGGGTTATGGACGATGTGATGCTGGGATTTGACGACGCAGTTGGTTATTTAAACAATGGTCCGCATTTCGGATCCGTTGTGGGCAGGATCGCAAACCGCACCGCGAAGGGAAAGTTCTCCCTGAACGGAAAAGAGTATACCCTGGCGGTGAACAATGGACCGAACAACCTGCACAGCGGTCTGGATTACTATGACGCGCGTCTCTGGAACGCGAAGGAAGCGGCGGAAAACGCTGTCACCTTCACACTTCTGAGCCCGGACGGAGATCAGGGATATCCGGGAAACGCCATCGTATCCGTCACATATACGCTGACAGACGAGGATATGCTGACGCTGACATACCGTGTCCTTTCCGATGCGGACACACCGGTGAACCTGACAAACCATGGATATTTCAACCTCCTCGGCAATAACGGAGGTTCCATCCTTGACCACAAAGCTCGAATTCTTGCAGATTTTTACACCCCGTCCGATGAGACATCGATCCCAACTGGAGAGATCCGCCCGGTAAAGGGAACTCCGATGGATTTCACGGATTTCCATGTGATCGGGGATCGGATTGATGAGAATTTCGACCAGCTTGTCATGGGACGTGGATACGACCATAACTGGTGTCTCTCCCATGTCCGCGGCGACTTCGGACTTGCCGCGCAGATCTTCTCCGAGGAGAGCGGCAGAGCGATGGATGTCTATACAGACCAGCCGGGCGTGCAGTTCTATACTGCTAACTGGCTTGAGCAGGAGAAAGGAAAGAAAGGTGCGTTCTACCATGCAAGGACCGCATTCTGCTTTGAAACCCAGAACTTCCCGGATGCTGTCAACAAACCGCACTTCCCATCACCGATCGTGAAGGCAGGGAAAGAGTGGACGTCTGCGACAGGATATCGTTTTTATATTTATGAAAAATAATGACAACCCTTCATGGTTACAAGCAAAAATCCATTCCAGATCGGCTGCGCCGATGAGATTTTTGCTTTGCATAAAACTACTAAGGAATTATTGATATGAATAATTTAAGTGAACGCAGCATCAAAATCCTGGCATCCATGGGACTGATCCTTACGACGATGATCTGGGGATTTGCCTTCGTGGTTATGAAAAATTCTGTGGATGTGATCCCGCCGACATACCTTCTGGCGGTCCGCTTTTCCATGTCCGCGGTACTGCTCGCCCTGTTGTTCCATAAAAATATGATGAAAGCAGACCGGGAGACGGTCCTCTGCGGCGTGATCTTAGGCGCTTTTCTCTGCCTGTCCTATCAGTTCCAAACCTACGGTCTGAAGCACACGACAGCAAGCAAGAATGCTTTTATCACAACGCTGTATGTCATCATCGTGCCGTTCCTCTACTGGGTCGTCAGTAAAAAGAGACCTACAGGCCGGAATATCGCCGCCGCGTTTCTCGCGGTCATCGGTCTTGCGCTTTTGTCATTGCAGGGAGATCTCTCGATCAATTACGGAGATTTTCTGACGCTGGTCTGCGGTCTGATGTTTGCGGTTCACATGGTATTTATCGACAAGTTTACAGAATGCCACGACCCGATCGCCCTGACGGTGATCCAGATCCTTGCAGCAGCTATTTTCAACTGGATCTGCGCACCGTTTCTTGACGGATCCTTTGATTTCACGGTTCTGATGGATAAGTCTCTGATCGGGGGACTGCTATACCTGGCAGTCTTCTCCACCACAGTGGCTTATCTCTTACAGAACAGCGGACAGAAATATCTGAGCGCATCTACATCGGCGATCCTTCTTTCCATGGAGTCGGTGTTCGGAACTCTGTTTTCCGTGATCTTTTTAAAGGATGTACTGACAGGAAAGATGTTGGCCGGATGTGCGCTGATGTTCGCAGCAGTTCTTTTATCGGAGCTCCCGCAGAAGAAAAAAATAGCAGCTATGAAGTCAATATAAACAGGAAAGAGGTTTCATGGGAAAAGCACTATTTATCGCCGAGAAGCCCAGCGTCGCACAGGAATTTGCAAAGGCGCTAAAGGTTTCCGGGAGAAAAGGAGACGGATATATTGAGTCCGACCAGGCTATCGTGACCTGGTGTGTGGGTCATCTGGTGACCATGAGTTACCCGGATGCCTACGATCCGGCCCTGAAACGCTGGAGCATGGAAACCCTGCCGTTTCTCCCGAAGACATTCAAATACCAGGTGATCGACGATGTAAAAAAACAATTTAAGATCGTGAGCGGGCTCTTAAACCGGGCGGACGTGGACACGATCTATGTCTGCACTGACTCCGGGCGTGAAGGAGAGTACATCTACCGCCTGGTGGAGCAGATGGCCGGGGTAAAGGGAAAGAACCGCCGCCGTGTCTGGATCGACTCCCAGACCGAGGATGAGATACTCCGGGGCGTCCGGGAGGCGAAGGACCTTGCGGAGTACGACAACCTTGCAGCCTCCGCATATCTTAGAGCAAAAGAAGATTACCTGATGGGTATCAATTTTTCCAGGGTGCTCACCTTAAGATACGGCCCATCGGTGGCGTCCTACCTGAGGGAAAAGCGGGCGGTGCTGTCCGTCGGCCGTGTGATGACCTGTGTCCTCGGTATGGTGGTCCGCAGGGAGCGGGAGATCCGGGAATTCGTGAAGACCCCGTTCTACCGCGTCATCGGTTCCTTCGATGTCCCGGATCATGAGACCGCGGTCATCGAGGCGGAATGGAGAGCGGTGGAAGGCTCCAGATACTTCGGCACACCGGCGCTTTATAAGGAAAACGGATTTAAAGAGCATAGGACAGCGGAGGGGCTGATCCGCTTTTTAAGCGCCGACCCGATGGAAGGAACGCTCATCGCCCTGGATAAGAAAAAAGAGACGAAAAATCCGCCGCTTTTATATAACCTTGCGGAGATCCAGAACGACTGTTCGAAGATGTTCAAGATCAGCCCGGATGAGACCTTAAAGATCATCCAGGAGCTCTATGAGAAAAAGCTGGTGACTTACCCTCGAACGGACGCCAGAGTTCTTTCCACTGCGGTGGCGAAGGAGATCTATAAAAATATCGGCGGACTCCGGAATTTCGGGCCTCTCGCGGACTTTGCCGCGAAGGCGCTGGACAGCGGAACCTGGAAGCTGATCGCTCGGACAAAGTATGTGAACGATAAGCAGATCACCGACCACTACGCCATCATCCCGACGGGACAGGGATTTGGAGCGCTGAGAAGTCTCAATCCGCTGGCTGCGAAGGTGTATGAGCTGATCGGACGGCGTTTTTTAAGCATTTTTTATCCACCTGCAGTCTACCAGAAGTTTTCCCTGCGGATTGAAAAGCAGGGAGAACAGTTCTTCGCGGCATATAAGGTCCTTGCGGAGGCGGGATACCTGGAGATCGCGAACGTCCCGTCCAAGAAAAAAATAGAAAATTCTGGAAACAGCCGGGGGGAAAATTCCGGCGCAGGACAGGAAACCCAGGCGGAAGAACTGGATCCAGGTCATGATGAGAAGGCGAAGAATCTTCTTGCCATGCTGTCCTGTCTGAAAAAAGGACAGAAATTAAAGCTTTTAAAATTTGATATCAAGGAAGGCGAGACATCTCCGCCGAAGCGCTACACCTCCGGTTCCATGATCCTTGCCATGGAGAACGCGGGCCAGCTCATCGATGATGAGGACCTGCGGGCCCAGATCAAGGGAAGCGGCATCGGAACGAGCGCCACCCGGGCGGAGATCTTAAAAAAGCTGTTCAACATCAAGTATCTGGCACTGGCGAAGAAGACCCAGGTCATCACGCCGACACTTCTCGGGGAGATTGTCTTCGATGTCTGCCAGGCGTCCATGCGGCAGCTCCTGAATCCGGAACTCACGGCAAGCTGGGAAAAAGGCCTCACTTACGTGGCGGAGGGAACCATCACGCCGGATGAGTACATGGAAAAGCTGGAGCGTTTTGTGACGCTCAGGACAAACGGTGTCAAGCAGACGAACAACGCCTATATGCTGCGGCCATATTTTGACGCTGCGGCTCAGTTCTATAAAAAATAGCAACAGGTCTGTTTCAATGCTGCAGCCGTTTGCAAAAGCTTATCGAAAATGCTTTCGGCGGTCCAGCCGTAAATAAATGCTGTCTGGCAAGATGGCAGATTGGAGAATCATTATGAAAAAAGAAGAGACTAAGATCGTCGATCTTTATGACCTTTCCCACACCCAGGCTGCGGATTTCCTCCGCCAGTTTACCTACCCGTGGGAGGCACTTGCCCATATTAAAGAGTTCATCCTCGAACTCGGAAAGACACTCCCGGAGGGTGAGTACGAGAGGCGCGGGGAGACCGTATGGGTCCATAAGACCGCAAGGGTGATGCCGAGTGCGTTTCTCGGCGAGAATATCATTATCGGAAAGGACACAGAGGTCCGCCACTGCGCGTTCCTCCGGGGAAATGCCTTAGTCGGAGAGGGAGCCGTCGTTGGAAACTCCACGGAGTTAAAAAATGTGATCCTGTTCGATAAGGTCCAGGTTCCGCACTACAACTATGTGGGAGATTCCATCTTAGGCTACCGCGCCCACATGGGAGCCGGTTCCATCACCTCAAACGTGAAGTCCGACAAGCTTCTCGTGAAGGTCCATGCGGAGGACGGCGATATCGAGACCGGGATCAAGAAATTTGGTGCGATGCTCGGTGACTGCGTGGAAATCGGTTGTGGTTCTGTTCTGAATCCAGGAACTGTTATTGGAAGGAACTGCAATATCTACCCGTTATCCAGTGTCCGTGGATGTGTGGATGAGAATTCCATCTATAAGAAGCAGGGCGAGATTGCCAAGAAGGTGCAGGAGTAATTGATAACTGCAAAAGGAACGAGGCAGTGAAAGAACGATCCATGCGATGATTTTTCTGCAATATGAGATGCAATAATAAAAAAAAGAACCACGACATTTATCTATAAACTCATATGTTGAGTTTTAACAAATATCGTGGTTTTATTTTTAGTATGGGAACCTATACTCTTAAATCACTTCGTGCCAAAAATACGGTCTCCGGCATCTCCGAGACCCGGACAGATGTACGCGTTCTCGTTTAATTCACGGTCAAGGTGTCCGACATAGATCTGTACGTCCGGATGTGCCTCGTGGAGTCTCTTTACACCTTCCGGGGCAGCGATGATGCACATAAATTTGATATGCTTTCCGCCGTGCTGCTTGATGAAATCAATAGCTGCAACTGCGGAACCGCCGGTAGCGAGCATCGGGTCTGTGACAACGATGGTTCTCTGCTCGATCGGATTCGGAAGCTTGCAGAAATACTCATGAGGCTCATGGGTCTCCTCGTCGCGGTAGAGACCGATATGACCGATCTTCGCGGACGGAACGAGGGAAAGGACACCGTTTACCATTCCGAGACCTGCGCGCAGGATCGGAACGATGGCTAATTTCTTGCCTGCAAGCATCGGGGTCATACATGTCTCGATTGGAGTCTCGACCTCAACGTCCTCCAGAGGGAGATCGCGGAGTGCCTCATATCCCATCAGAGTTGCGATCTCCTCAACAAGAGTACGGAACTCATTTGTTCCTGTGGTCTTCTTTCTTAACATGGAGATCTTGTGCTGAACCAGCGGGTGGTCAATATACGTTACATTTTCCATTAATAGATACCAGCCTTTCTGTGATCTGCCAAAGCCTATAGACCGATTGGCGGATCATGTTTTTTCCTTCCCTCTATCATACCAAAATGCAGGATAGAAATCAACCGGATCGTTTTTCGGATGCATCTATTGTTATTTTGTTTCCGGTGAATATTTTACAAGGGCATAATCACCCGCCGCATGGCTCACCGGAACGATCAGGTAGATATCTCCGTCCTTTTCGTAGGAAAACGCCTGCGGGAATGTGCCGTCCTTTACGGAAGTAAAATCACATTCTGCAAACACAGTCTGCCAGAGGTCTTTTCCGCTGGACTTGATGGAATCCTTTACTTCAGCTGCTGTATCCGCCGGTTCTACCACCACAACGTCATCGGAAGAAAGGTATTCCGCGATGGAATCCGCATCTGCATACGCAGTCAGACCGATCGGTGATCCTGTATTTAAATTCACAGAGACGGCATAGCGCACATTTGACGGATGGGCTGTTTCTGCAACGTTTACCATTCCGTGGAATGTAAATACCGCCTTGTTTTTATCGAGGGATACCAGATCACAGTTGATGGAAACCTCATCCTTTTCGGTGTCCAGTTCCCAGGCAGTGATGATCGAGGTCGCCTCTTTCTTTAAAAGCTCATTGACGGCCTGGGTCATGGATTCATCACGGAGATTGGAGAGGATCGGGTATTCGATGGAGACCTTTCCGGTCTTTTCGGTCGCGATCTTCGATTTCACACTTAACGCGGCGGAGGCGTTGGAATCCTTTTGCGTCTCGACCTCAGAAGATCCGGCTTTTGAAGCATCAGTTTTTGAGGAGTCACTTTTTGAATTGTCTGCTGCCGGATCAGCCTTTGTTTCATTGGAAGTAGTTTCCGCCATGGTCTCCGCAGCGGACGTATGAATTCCAGAGATGTCCACAGCCTCATGTTTCTTGCATGCGGTGATGGATAATGCGGCAAACATTGTCAAAGCGGCAAATTTATAAAGATTTTTTCTCATAAGAAGATCAGCTCCTTTTATCGTATTTTAATGCGGCACCGGAATAGGCGAATGGAAGAAAGCCTGTCCGGTACCAGGTTTATCTTTATAAGACAGTTATATTATATCATGAAGACCTGCCTCTTGTATACGAACGCCACATTACGATTTTGTTAAATAAATGAAAGCATTTCATAAGGAAACGCCGGGATCGTTGATAAGTAATTTTAAATACTCAATCTGCAGGAAGTATGTTATCATAAAATTAAAACCCGTCGCCGGTACAAATTCCGGTGATCTTATACGAAAACAGGAGGAGTACTTCCATGAAGTTATTATCACTTTCAGAGGAGTTAAAAAACAATTCTTATCCGGGAAGAGGAATCGTGATCGGAAAATCAGCCGATGGAAAGACAGCCGTGACCGCATATTTTATTATGGGAAGAAGCAGCAACAGCCGCAACCGTGTCTTTGTAGAGGACGGTGAAGGAATCCGTACTCAGGCGTTTGATCCGTCAAAATTAGAGGACCCGAGCCTTATCATCTACGCCCCGGTGCGCGTTCTCGGAAATAAGACCATCGTGACCAACGGTGACCAGACAGATACGATCTACGCCGGAATGGACCGCCAGCAGACCTTCGAGCAGTCCCTGCGCTGCCGCGAGTTTGAGCCGGACGGCCCGAACTACACTCCGCGTATCTCCGGAATCATGCACATTGAGAACGGGAACTACAACTTTGCGATGTCCATCTTAAAGAGCAGTGATGGAAACCCGGAGAGCTGCAGCCGCTTTACATACGCATACGAGAAGCCGTTATGTGGTGAGGGACGTTTTATCCACACCTACATGAACGACGGAAATCCGCTGCCGAGCTTTGAGGGCGAGCCGAAGCGCGTTGCCATCGAGGGCGATATTGACAGCTTCACAAAGAATGTATGGGAGAGCCTGAATGAGGACAACAAGGTTTCCCTCTTTGTCAGATTCATTGATATCGGGACCGGAAAGTACGAGACAAGAATCGTAAATAAAAATCACTAGTCGTATCAAAAGGAGAAAAGCAAATCATGAATGAAATGGAATTAAAATACGGATGCAACCCGAATCAGAAACCGTCCCGTGTATACATGGAAGACGGAAGTGATCTTCCGATCACAGTCTTAAACGGAAAACCGGGCTACATCAATCTTCTCGACGCGTTGAACGGCTGGCAGCTCGTTAAGGAATTAAAGGAAGCGACAGGTCTTCCGGCAGCGACTTCCTTCAAGCATGTCTCCCCGGCAGGTGCCGCAGTAGGTCTTCCGATGGATGAAGTTTTAAGAAAGATCTACTGGGTGGACGATCTCGGTGAACTTTCCCCGCTTGCAAGTGCTTACGCGAGAGCAAGAGGCGCAGACCGTATGTCTTCCTTCGGCGATTTTATTTCCCTTTCCGATGTCTGCGATGTTGACACCGCAAAGCTTATCAAACGCGAGGTATCCGACGGCGTGATCGCTCCGGGATATGAACCGGAAGCTCTTGAGATCTTAAAACAGAAAAAGAACGGCAAATACAATGTGATCCAGATCGATCCGTCCTACGTTCCGGCACCGATCGAGCACAAACAGGTATTTGGCGTGACCTTCGAGCAGGGAAGAAACAACTTAAAGATCGATAAGGATCTCTTATCGAACGTTGTGACAGAGAACAAGGAGATCCCGGATTCCGCAAAGATCGACCTTATGATCTCCCTGATCACCTTAAAATACACACAGTCCAACTCCGTATGCTACGTGAAGGGAGGACAGGCCATCGGTATCGGCGCAGGTCAGCAGTCCCGTGTCCACTGTACACGTCTTGCGGGTCAGAAGGCAGACAACTGGTTTCTCCGTCAGGCTCCGCAGGTATTAAACCTTCCGTTTATCGACAAGATCAAACGTGCGGACCGCGACAACGCCATTGACGTTTATATCGGGGACGAGTATATGGATGTTCTCGCAGACGGTGAGTGGCAGAAAGTATTCACCGAAAAACCGCCGGTATTCACAAAAGAGGAAAAACGCGCATGGCTCGACAAGATGCAGGATGTGGCCCTCGGCTCTGACGCTTTCTTCCCGTTCGGTGATAATATTGAGCGTGCCCACAAGAGCGGTGTAAAGTATATCGCACAGCCGGGTGGATCTGTCCGTGACGACAACGTGATCGATGTGTGCAACAAATACGGAATGGCAATGGCATTCACCGGTATCCGTCTGTTCCATCACTAAAATCTCCTTGCAATTTTCAGATTCTTATGATAAACTAATATGCGGCTGTTGAAATACACAGCCGCGAAGATATGCCGGCGTGGCGGAATGGCAGACGCATCAGACTCAAAATCTGACGGGGGTAACTTCGTGCCGGTTCAAGTCCGGCCGCCGGCAGAAACGAAAAGACATGACTTTCTCACGATGGTCGTGTCTTTTTTGCATAAAAGGAAATTCTGATAAGAGGAGGCGTGTTCCATGACCTGTGTGGAAGCAGAAAAAATGGTGGTCCCGTATATGAAGGATGAACTGTCCCCGACTGAACTGGAAGATTTTCTTGACCATATCCATACTTGTGAGAACTGCCGGGAGGAGCTGGAGATCCACTATATGGTGGATGTGGGTTTAAAAAAGCTGGATGAAGCGGATGGAACATACGATATCGTGGGAGATCTGAAACGAAAGGTCGCAGAATCCTACCGTTCGCTGCGCCATATTTCCATGTTTCAGATCACAACCTATGCAGTCTCAACGCTGACTGGAATGGCTCTGATCGTCATGATCCTTTTGCAGCTTCGGATCTGGAATACGTTTGGATTTCTGTAAAGAGATGTCTGATGGATCATCACAGATCCTTTTAAATATTATCGAAAACAGGAGTGAACATGGAAAAACTTGTACTGATCGACGGTCATAGCATCTTAAACCGCGCGTTCTACGGTGTGCCGAACCTGACGAACTCGGAAGGTCTCCACACGAACGCGGTCTATGGCTTTTTAAATATCTTATTCAAGGTTCTCGATGAGGAGAAAGCGGACTACCTGGCAGTGGTCTTTGACTTAAAAGCGCCGACCTTCCGACATAAGATGTTCGACGCCTACAAGGGAACAAGAAAACCGATGCCGGAGGAGCTTCATGAGCAGGTACCGCTTATGAAGGAAGTCCTGACGGCCATGGGTGTTCCGATTCTCACAAAAGAGGGATATGAGGCGGACGATATCCTTGGAACCATCGCGAAACGTGAGCAGAAAGATGGATATGAGGTGACGATCCTCTCCGGAGACCGGGATCTTTTACAGCTTTCCGACACCCATATCCGGATCTGTCTTCCGAAGACAAGCCGTGGAACCACAGAAGTACACAACTATTACCCGGAGGACGTGATTCGGGAGTACCAGGTAACACCGGAGCAGTTTATCGAGGTGAAGGCCCTGATGGGCGACCAGTCTGACAATATCCCGGGTGTTCCGTCCATCGGTGAGAAGACGGCAACAAACCTCATTGTACAGTATCAAAATCTGGAAAACATCTACGCCCACCTCGATCAGGTAAAACCGCCCAGGGCAAAGAAGGCGCTGGAGGAACACAAGGACCTTGCAGATCTCTCCCTGAAACTTGCAAGAATCTGTATCGATGCCCCCATTGAGTTTTCCATGGCGGACGCGAAGCTGGAAAATCTCTATACACCGGCCGCTTACGAATATATGAAACGTTTGGAGTTTAAGTCCATCGCAGCGAGATTCGGCGAGGGGATCAGGAATGAGAGCGGACCGGAGAAGCAGTTTGTCCTCGTGGAAGATTTCTCAGAGGCGGACGCGCTCTTTGAAAAGGCAAAGAAAGAAGAGCGCATCGGTATGGAGCTTCTCGCGGAGAACGGCTCCGTGACAGCTCTCGCTTTAAGCTTTGAGGAGACCGGAAGCTATATTTTCCCGGTCGGCGGCTTTATGACAGAAAGCTATATCGCCGGAAAGTATGAAGAGCTCTGCCGCACAGGCCATGCCTGGGTGCTGGATCTCAAGCATTCTTTGCCGTTTGCGAAGCTTTCCTACGGGGATACCGTTTACGATGCGGGTGTCGCGGCGTACCTTTTAAATCCGTTAAAGGACACTTATGGGTACGATGACATTGCGAGGGATGTTCTCGGCATGACGGTCCCGTCAAGGGCAGACCTGATCAAAAAGATGTCCTATAAGGACGCCTACGCAAAAGAACAGGATAATTTTACACGCATGGCGGGACTTATGGCATACACCGCTTTTGCCGCCGGGAAACCGCTCTCAGAGCGTCTGGCAGCAGAAGGAATGGAGGATCTTTACCGGAATATCGAGCTTCCGCTGATCTATACGTTATTCCACATGGAAGATGAGGGAATTGCGGTCCGCCGGGAAGAACTCACCGCCTACGGCGGGAAATTGAAGAAACAGATCGCCGTTCTCGAGAAGGAGATCTGGGAGATGACAGGACAGGAGTTCAATATCAACTCCCCGAAACAGCTGGGCGAGATCCTGTTTGAGAAGATGCAGATCAAGGGCGGAAAGAAGACAAAGACCGGCTATTCAACAGCGGCAGATGTCCTTGAAAAGCTCGCTCCGGATTACCCTGTGATCCGGAAGATCTTAGATTACAGGCAGTATACAAAGTTAAATTCCACCTACGCAGACGGTCTCGGAACATATATCAAAGAGGATGGCCGGATCCACAGCCGCTTCAACCAGACGATCACGGCGACGGGCCGTATCTCCAGCACGGAGCCGAACCTCCAGAACATTCCGATCCGCATGGAGCTTGGACGGGAGATCCGGAAGGTCTTTGTGCCGCGGGACGGATTCCTGTTCCTGGATGCCGACTACTCCCAGATCGAGCTGCGCGTCCTCGCCCACATGTCCGGCGATGAGCGTCTGATCGAGGCATATAAGACTGCCCAGGATATCCACGCCATCACGGCGTCCCAGGTGTTCCATATCCCGTTAAACGAGGTGACACCGCTGCAGCGCCGCAACGCGAAGGCCGTGAACTTCGGGATCGTGTACGGGATCAGTGCCTTTGGACTCAGCGAGGACCTGAGCATCTCCAGAAAAGAGGCCATGGAGTATATCGAGCGGTATTTTGAGACTTACCCACAGGTCAAGTCATTTCTTGACAGCCTTGTGGCTCACGCAAAGGAACAGGGGTACGTCACCACCATGTTCGGACGCCGCCGCCCGGTGCCGGAGCTAAAATCCTCGAACTTTATGCAGCGTTCCTTCGGCGAGCGCGTGGCGATGAACTCCCCGATCCAGGGAACCGCCGCGGACATCATCAAGATCGCCATGATCCGGGTGGATGAGAGACTGAGAAGAGAGAACCTCCGCTCCAGACTGATCCTGCAGGTACACGATGAGCTTCTCATCGAGACGGCGGAGGACGAGAAGGAGACAGTTATGAAGATCCTGTCCGAGGAGATGCACCATGCGGCATCCTTAAAGGTGGAACTGGAGATCGACATGCATGGCGGAAAGAACTGGTTTGAGGCGAAATAAATGGAACAGAAGAAGAAAATTATTGGAATTACAGGCGGTGTCGGCGCTGGAAAGAGCAGTGTGCTGGCGGTATTGAAAGAGGATTTTGGAGCGAAGATCATTCTGGCGGATCTTGTGGCCCACGATCTCATGGAGCCGGGAAGCGAGGGGTTAAAGAGGGTCACGGAGGCCCTTGGAACGTCATTCCTTGCTTTGGACGGATCCGTGGACCGGAAGGCACTGGCAGATGTGATCTTCCGCAATAAGGATGCGTTAAAGACCATGAACTCCATCATCCATCCGCTTGTGTGGAAGACCATGAAAGAGGCAGCAGAAGCGGCAGAGGAGCAGCTTGTGATCATCGAGGCGGCAGTCTTTGACACCGCGCCGAAGGACCTCTTTGACGAGCTGTGGTATGTCTACACCACAAAGGAGAACCGGATCATCCGCCTTATGGCAAACCGGGGTTATAGCCGCGAAAAGTGCGAGGATATCATCGGAAGACAGGCATCGGAGGAAGAGTACCGCGCGCTCTGCGACCGGGTCATCGACAACAATGGGGACGAGTCCGATATCAAACGACAGCTGAAGGAGATCCTTGACCATGAGATTTGTTAGTATTGCCAGCGGCAGCAGTGGAAACTGCATCTACACAGGAACGGAGGAGAGCCACATCCTGATCGATGCCGGTATCAGCGCGAAGCGGATCGAGCAGGGGCTCAACGAGGTTGGATTAAAGACAAGCGAGCTGGATGGGATCTGCATCACTCATGAGCATTCTGACCATGTGAAGGGACTCGGCGTCCTCGCGAGAAAATATGAAGTCCCGATCTACGCGACGGAAGGGACGTTAAATGAGATCAAAAAGATCAAGGGCCTTGGAGAGTATCCGGAAGAGCTTCTTCACCCGATCCTTCCGGATACGGAGTTCGCCCTGGGGGATTTGACAGTCAAGCCATTTCACATCGACCACGATGCCGCAGACCCGGTGGCATACCGGATCCAGTCGGGAAACAAGTCCGTTGCGGTAGCGACGGACCTCGGCCATTTTAATCAGTATACCGTCGACCATCTGCTGGATCTGGACGCGGTGCTTCTGGAGTCCAACCATGATCTCAGGATGCTGGAGACGGGACCGTATCCGTACTACTTAAAGCGCCGCATCATGGGGGATTTCGGACATCTTTCCAACGAAAACGCAGGGCGTCTCTTGAACTGCATTTTAAGCGGCAGATTGAAACATATATTACTCGGCCATCTGAGCAAGGAGAACAATATTCCGGAGCTGGCGTATGAGACGGTGCGTCTGGAGATCGACATGGGGGATTGTCCGTACCATGCAGACGATTTCCATCTGGCCGTGGCGAAGCGGGATGAAATGTCGGAGATCATCAGCCTGTAGTCAGAGAGAATGTCCCGGCATATTCGGGCGTCCCACATGATTCTTTGCAGCAGCCTGCATCTTTGTACAGGTGTACATCAAAAAAAGCTTGCATCTTAGGGGATGTAATGATATATTTTAAGAAATTTTTATGCTTTAACACTGCATAATGTTACCTTTCCCAGGATTCCCGCCTTTCAGCAGACCATGTCTGCCGGGCCGGATCAAATTAAAAATACGCGGAAGGCACAACACAAGGAGGAAAATTTCCATGGATAAAGTTATTATCACTGTAGTAGGAAAAGACACCGTAGGCATCATCGCAAAGGTATGTACATATCTTGCGGACCATAAAATTAACATCCTTGATATTTCCCAGACCATTGTTCAGGAGTATTTCAACATGATGATGATCGTGGACGGAAGCGGCGCAAGCGTTTCATTCGATGAAATGGCTTCCGGTCTCGATGAGATCGGCACTGGAATCGGCGTCAACATCAAGTGCCAGCGTGAAGAGATCTTTACAAAAATGCACCGTATTTGATTAGGGAGAGGGAAAAGATTATGATTACACGTCTGGAAGTAAACGAGACTAACAATATGATCAAGCATGAGAACCTGGATGTCCGCACCATCACCCTTGGCATCAGCCTTCTGGATTGCTGTGACTCCGATCTTGGCAAGTTAAACGAAAAGATCTACAACAAGATCACGACTCTCGCAAAGGATCTTGTTCCGACAGGAAAGCAGATTGAGCGTGATTTCGGAATTCCGATCGTCAATAAGCGTATTTCCGTGACTCCGATCGCCCTGGTGGGCGGTGCTGCATGCAAGAGTCCGGAAGATTTTGTGACCATCGCAAAGACTCTCGACCGCGCGGCAAAAACCGTAGGCGTCAATTTTATCGGCGGATATTCCGCACTTGTTTCAAAGGGCATGACTACAGCCGATGAGAATCTGATGCGTTCCATCCCGCAGGCGTTAAAAGAGACCGACTTTGTCTGCAGCTCCATCAACGTCGGTTCCACAAAGACCGGTTTAAATATGGACGCTGTCCGTTTAATGGGCGAGATGGTCGTAAGAACCGCGGAGTATACAAAGGACAACGACTGTCTGGGCTGCGCGAAGCTTGTTATTTTCTGTAATGCACCGGATGACAACCCGTTCATGGCAGGTGCATTCCACGGTGTCACAGAGGCTGACGCGATCATCAATGTAGGTGTTTCAGGACCTGGTGTTGTAAAAACAGCGCTGCAGTCTGTCCGCGGTGCTGATTTCGAGACGTTATGTGAGACGATTAAAAAGACCGCATTCAAGATCACCCGTGTAGGCCAGCTTGTTGCGAAAGAGGCATCTGCACGCCTCGGTATCCCGTTCGGTATTATCGATCTGTCTTTAGCACCGACTCCGGCTGTGGGCGATTCCGTCGCTGAGATCTTGGAGGAGATCGGTTTAGAGCGCGCAGGCGCACCGGGGACAACGGCTGCCCTTGCTATGTTAAATGACCAGGTAAAGAAGGGCGGCGTTATGGCATCTTCCTACGTCGGCGGACTTTCCGGTGCCTTTATTCCGGTCAGCGAGGACCAGGGAATGATCGATGCGGTCAACGAGGGCGCTCTTACCATCGAGAAACTGGAAGCAATGACCTGCGTATGCTCCGTGGGTCTTGACATGATCGCAGTTCCGGGAGACACAAGTGCCGCGACCATCGCCGGAATCATCGCGGATGAGGCGGCGATCGGCATGGTAAACCAGAAGACAACAGCGGTCCGCCTGATCCCGGTAATCGGAAAAGGTGTGGGCGAGACGGTAGAGTTCGGCGGTCTTTTAGGACATGCGCCGATCATGCCGGTGAACTCATTCAGCTGTGAAAAATTTGTAAGCAGAACCGGACGGATTCCGGCTCCGATCCACAGCTTTAAGAACTAAACAGGAGAGACTATGAGAATCTATCTGATCCGTCATGGCAGGCAGAACAGCCCGCTTTGTAATGTAAATGTGCCGCTTTCCGACGCTGGTAAGCGGCAGGCTGAGCTTCTCGGGGAGAGGCTTAAAAAAGAATCCATCGACGCTGTCTGGTCCAGTGACCTGATCAGGGCATGTGAGACAGCCGATATTATCAACGAAAAGCTCCATGCGCCGAGGATCATCCGGGAAGGTCTCCGGGAGATCTCCTTCGGTGATCTGGAGGGACTTTCCGACGATGTGATTATGGAGCGCTACGCAGACTTTTTTGCCGCCAGAGCTTCCATGAAGGAGGATCTTCCGTATCCGGGCGGTGAGAACGCTGCAGATGTGATCCGCCGGGCCGTTCCGGTCATGGATGAGATCGCAAAGTCTGGTGCAGAGACCGTGGCTGTCGTCACCCACGGGGGCGTGATCCGGAGTCTTGTGACCCATTATCTCCATATGGACGGCGCATATGTTCCGCTGCTCGCGAAGCATCTGGAAAACTGTGGGATCACGGAATTTTATTACCGGGAGTCCGACGGGGAGATGTTGTTAAACCGTTTTAACGATTTCGCCCATCTGATGGATGAGCCGGAGCTTTTGCGCGGCGGCTGGGGAGAGAAGAAGTGATGGAAAAGAGAGAGCTTCACAGTGTACTCACTGATTTTTTAAATGAGCGTCTGATCCAGGTCACGGCCAGCGGACAGGCGGAGAAGAACGATTTTCTGAAAGCCAAGATCCGTCCGGTGCTGACGAAAGGTGTCCTGCATTTTCAGGCAGAGGAGTTTATCGGAAAGCAGGCATTCCACAAGAATCTCACCGCGGAGGAAGCGATGGATTATCTGGAAGGTCTTATGGAGACAAGCTTCCGGCAGCTTCAGCTGGAGGCGCAGGATAAGAGCGGGACGGTTCTTGTGAGCAAGAAGGGGAAGATTACCGTGAAGGTGAAGAAGAAGGCGGCTGTGGAAAACGTGGCAGCTTCCGCTTCCGGCCAGGATAGCGGGTCCACCGGTGGTTCTGACGCGGCACTTAAGGCTGCGTGGGCTGGCGGTCTTTCCCATAACCGGAAGAAACGGTATATCCTGGAAGAGGGAATCCCGGTTCCGTTCCTTGTGGAACTTGGTGTCCAGACGAAGGACGGGGCGATCGTCCACGCAAAGTATGACAAATTCCGCCAGATCAACCGGTTCCTGGAGTTTATTGAGGACGTACTTCCAAAGCTTGATAAGGAGAAGGAGACCAGGATCATTGATTTTGGCTGTGGAAAGTCTTATCTGACCTTTGCGATGTATTATTATCTCAAGGTCTTAAAGGGCTACCCGGTACGGATCACAGGCCTGGACCTGAAGACGGACGTGATCGAGCACTGTTCCCGTCTTGCGAAGAAGTTTGGATATGACTCACTGGAGTTCCTTCATGGGGATATCGCTTCCTACGAGGGAACGGATGAGGTCGATATGGTCGTGACGCTCCATGCCTGCGATACTGCGACGGATTACGCGCTGGAGAAGGCGGTCCGCTGGAACGCGAAGGTGATCCTGTCTGTTCCGTGCTGTCAGCATGAGGTGAATAAGCAGATGAAGAGCGAGTTGTTTGCACCGGTGTTCCATTATGGAATCATCAAGGAGCGGATGGCGGCGCTTTATACGGATGCCCTGCGGGCAGAAGTGCTGGAGGCTATGGGATACCGGGTGCAGATCCTGGAGTTTATCGATATGGAGCACACGCCGAAGAATCTTTTGATCCGGGCGGTAAAGCAGGGGAAACGGAAGGAGAACCGGGAGGCGATCGAGGCGATCCTTAAGGAGATTCATACGGAACCTACGTTGTATCGGTTGTTGATGGAAGAGAAGTAAATGGAGCAGCCGCAATGGATTTCATGAGTGAGGTGTAAGGGTATGAGAAAATATATGGTATTATGTTTGACTGCCGCACTGCTCATTTCTGGCTGCTTGAACCAAACGAATGAAAGTGCAGACACCTCAACAGAGACAGAGGAATACGTGCTTAGCACACCGGATACATACAAAAATTTAGAGAGCTTTATCTATGCATATCAGACTTCAGACTCGCCTAATATACGATCAGAACTTCCAACCGAGCGGATTTACTGGATCAATGATAATAATCCATGGAAGACATCCTTGAAGGACATTCAGGTCCGGGAGGGATATTTTTCCTGCCACTATGACAATGGATTTGTCCTATTTACACACAGACTTTCTGATGGAAAGAGTGGTTTGGAGACAATGATCAGAAACAATCCAGACGCAGGTTCAAAAGAAGTACAGGATGGTTTTGAATATTATTATTCGGAAGAAGAGGAGCAGAGAGACTATTTATGGCTCCAGGATCAGACGAATATGCTGGAATTAACGATTCCTAAGAATGTAGAATTAAATTTAAATGAATTGATTTCATTTTTGGAATATCAAACCCTCAAATAGATTTTATATGCCGCCCGGATCCATGAAAAGGAACGAGCGGCTTTTAGTATTTTAGTATAAATTAAATTTTTACTTAGATAGTTTACATAATATAATTATGTCAATC
>ERZ779842.1473-NODE-1473-length-19328-cov-3.411872_pt1 | contig 19328 bp, 9 predicted proteins | sample MGYA00511095_ERZ779842 | MGnify/ENA primary metagenome ERZ779842 (study PRJEB29588, sample SAMEA2154036) | human gut metagenome | biome: human gut; feature: human-associated habitat; material: faeces | place: Denmark | collected 2008/2010 ... | reverse complement strand
TTTCTTCATCTCTCCGCCATACCATGTGTTTACGATAACCTGCTCACGGCTTGTAATGTTGAACATTACTGCTGTCTCTGAGTTAAGACCTAACTCTTTGTAGTTTGTAACTTTTGCTTTTGAAGCATTGTAAACTACGAAATCCGGTTTGAAGTTCTTAAGTTCCTCAGCAGATGGCTTGATGAACATATTTGTAACAAAATGAGCCTGCCATGCAACTTCAACGATGAAACGAACTGCCATTCTTGTGTCTTCGTTAGCACCACAGAAAGCATCTACTACATAAAGTTTCTTGTTAGAAAGTTCTTTCTTAGCAAGTTCTTTTACTGCTTCCCAAGCTTCCTGGCTTGCCGGATGGTTGTCGTTTGGATACTCATCTGATGTCCACCATACTGTATCTTTTGAGTTCTCATCCATAACGATAAACTTATCTTTAGGTGAACGACCTGTGTAGATACCTGTCATAACGTTGACAGCGCCAAGTTCACTTTCCTGTCCTTTTTCATATCCTTCGAGGTCTGCCTTCATCTCTTCTTTGTATAACTCATCATAAGAAGGGTTGTGAACGATCTCTGTTGCTCCTGTAATACCATACTGACTTAAATCTACTGTTGCCATTTGCATTCAACCTCACTTTTCTTAGTATTTTTTGTCACTTAGTAACTGGTATATTGTGCATACCGGTTCAAAATTCTTCGTATCTCTCTGCTTTCCGATAAAGGATTATCCAAAAGTATCGGGGATACAATCATTTCACCTGTAACACAATTTGGATTTATCATCTCACAACTGCTTAAAAAAGTCAATCTATTTTCGCCGAAAATATTAAATTTGTATCTGCCATTCCCATGCATTTTTACCCTTTTAACGGTTTGCTATGACCTCGATCAATCTTCATCATCAATAGAAGCATCCCATTCATCCTGTGTCAAATTTTTGATCTTAACCCGGATTACTTTTTCAAAACCATTCGATGCGGTAAGCTTGTATGCTTTGTCGTATCCTTCATCCGGTGTAACCTCAGTAACCACGGTATCACTATCGCTATCGGACAGAGTAATCTTAATACCACTAAGTACACTGCTGTCTAGTTTATTGATACAAATCCTGCTACTGGTATTTTCATACACATTCTTTTCATTGTCATCTACCGTGTAGGAAACATCATACAAAAACATCTTATTTATCTGCTGATAATATTCTTCTACGGCATCCTGGATTTCATTCAACACCTCTATATCATAGCTTTCCGCCTGCTGTCTCCATGCTGTCACTTTCGCATCCACTTCATCTGCACCATTTGCCATACCATTTGCAATATTCTCAATGTTGAACAACCGTTCACGAATGTTCTCTTTTATCTCCAGTGCTTTAACTTCTTCATCTGTTAATCCGACATTAGAAGGCTCCGTATGATATGTCACTTCATTAACATTTGTAAGTGCTTTTGTACGGCTGTCATAGTCACATACATGCCATAATGTTCCTTCTTTGTTTGGCATATAATATGTTGCCATCTTAAAACTTCCGGAATACACTTCTACTTTAACATTTGATGCTGCAAGCTGTGAACTGTCATTTGAGTCACAATTCGTATAATCATGTACATAGAAAGAATACACTCCGGGATATTCCTTGTAGATCGTAGTAGTCTCCGGACCTTCATAATCGGTATCATCCAGATCAAGATCTGCTACTTCTTCCTCACCATTCCATGCTGCCTGGTCACTATAGTATGTATGGAAATGATTTCCTGTGGCATTTACCGGACCGATCAAATGAGAATCTGCATCGGCAACCGCACCCGATTCTTCATCACCCCATGTCAGGATAAAACGTACCTGACCGGTATGGATCGCTGTGCTGACACCAACGCCCTGATTCTTTGTGATCGTATCAGGACGGATCAACACATTAAATGAAGTAGACAGATAACGGTCTGCGGTATCCTCTAATGTACGCTTATCAAGCACCTGAACGGTATAATAACCTACCGGAAGATCTTCAAACAGATACTCTCCATCTGCATTTGTCTTTGTTTCTTTGATCGCATCATTGATCAGGTTGTTTTTACCCTTGCGGATACGCATGGTAAGACCTTCTACTTTGTCACCTGTCTTACTGTCTGTCACGGCACCGGATACACCACCTTCTTTTCCTTCCCAGGAAGCCGGCAGCATATTGATCAGTTCATTTGTATAAATAGAACCATATACACTTGTGATCACAATATTTTGTGTCACATCCATATAACCATCTTTTTTCACTACTAAAATGTAGTTACCTGTCGTGATCGTATCAATACTGTACTGACCATTTGCATCTGTTGTCAGATGTGTTGCATTCGCATCGTTTACAATATTAGGAATATCATAATCTGCTGTATATGGCACGATGTAGACATCTGCATCATGTAACACTTCGTTTTCTTCATCCTGTACATCTCCATGAAATGCTACATCTACAGCATTCTCGTCAACACCCAGATTGTCGCTGATCACGGTAACTACTTCACCTGTGTCAGATACGGTAACAGGGATCAGTCCAAGACCAACAATTTTTGGAATATTGATTGCTGTATCGACCGATACCGTTGTATTTTCTGCACCCGGACAGATCTTTAAAAAGAACTTGATGATCGCATCGATCTGCATATTCTGGTTTGTCACAAGATTTACGTTAGAATTTACAACAGTCGGAACAATGTCTTTTGCACTACCGTTGACGGTAACATCACCTTCTGATGCAATTTCAAGACTCTGGATCGTTCCATTGTTTTCCACCTGTGTAGAAGAAGCTGTCTTTGCAATTTTTACTGTTGCATTTGCATCTTTACTGATCACAATATGAGAAGCTGCTGCTTCTACATTTAATGTATTGCCGCTTGCATATTCTTTAAATGTATTTTTCGCAATGTTCTTGATCGTAACGCTTGCAAATGTACCATGGTTTATAACTTCACCATTTGGCATATCCACGATCAGATTTGTGCCTGCATAGCTTCCCTGCGGAATGGTAAGCTGCTTCTTTTCGGTTGTTTCCAGATAAAGATACTCTACATTGGCTTTTAATGCCGTAGCAATCTGCTCATCTGTGCTGACACGTGCTACTGATGCGACCGTGACCGTACACTTTGCCGACTTATTGCCGGATACCGTTGTTGCAACGATGTCTGCTGTACCTTTGTTTACCGCGGTAACAAGACCATTTGCATCAACGGTTGCTGTCTGTGCATTTGTAGTAGACCATGTTACATTTTTATTGGTTGCATTTGCCGGTGCAACCACAGCTTTTACCTGATAGGTATCTGCAACGTTCATAATATGAGCTGCTTCGGCAATCGAAATGCCGGTTACATCCACATTGGCTGCTGTCTTTGCTTTAACCGTAACATTCACTTTTGCCTTTTTGTTATTGCCATCTGTACTTGCTATTGTGATCACTGCTTTACCCTGCTTCTTAGCTGTGATCACACCTTTTTTGGATACGGTAGCAATCTTCTTGTTTGAAGTTTTGTATTGTAACTTCTTTACAGAAGCTTTCTTTGGAAGCACTTTTGCTTTGATCGCTTTACTGCTTCCTGCCGTAAGCGTTACTTTCTTTGCTGCTGTCACACTCTTTACAGGTGTACCGACGATCACTTTACAGGTTGCTTTCTTTCCTTTTACCGTTGCGGTGATCGTAGCTTTTCCGGTTTTTCTGGCTGTAACAACACCTATGTTTGTAACAGTTGCAACCTTCTTGTTACTGCTCTTCCATGTTACAGTACCTTTTACTTTCTTAGGACTGTACTTTACTGACAGCTTTACTCTGCTGTGTTTGCTGATCACACAGATCTTCTTTGACAGCGTAATCTTTTTTAACTTTGTTGCCGCTTGTGCTGTCTGTCCCTGAACGGGAACTGCCGTGATCACCATAGCCGCTGCCATTGCTGCTGCCATGACCGCTTTCCATCTTTTTTTCATTTGCATCTTCCTTTCTTTGTCGCATTACTGTGTCTGATATTTTTTTCACCAAGACACGTACCCTTTTTGTATGTTGAAATGCGAAAATTTTGCATTCACTCAAAACAATACAGCTCTATAAAATAGTATAAAATATCCTCTTTACAGTTGCAAATTTAATTTTGACATTTTATGCGTTATTTTTGACGTAACTGCATCTCTATCCAGTCTTGCATCCGATCCTTTGCTACCGTAAACGGAACCGGACCGAGCGACAGGAAGAACTTATGAAAGTCTTTTAGAACGAATTTCCTGCCCAGTTGCTTTTTTGCATCATTCAAAAGGTCATCTATTTCCAAATACCCTATTGTATATGGCATATAACTTGCCGGCTCTGCCAAAAGCGACTGATAGATTGCCATCATATTGCTTTTGCTAAATCCAAAATCCGTCAGATACCGTTGCAATTTCTTCTGATCCCATCCTTTATAATGAATACCGATATCAGCTTTTGCATACAGACAAAGCGTGATCAATGTGTTTTCTTTTAAAAGCTTGGCGACATCTTTTTTCAACCCTGCAAGATCATAACCGTATAACTCTGCATATGTTCCCCATCCCTCGGTATATCCTGCCACATTGATCATACTGCGAAGCGGTGACGGATTTTGCGATTGAAAATAGCACGTCTGGTACAAATGTCCCGGATATCCTTCATGACCAATCGTTGTAAATGCTTTTGACAGATCATATCTTTTATTTCGGTTGATATAGATTACATTATTTTTGTAATCATCGATTGCAGGAGTCAGATAGAATGCCGGACTCATGCTTTCTTCCAAAGACGCATCCACGTATTTTAATTCATATCCGATCGACTCATCCAGTGCAGGAAAGTCTTTTTGAATCGCTTTTTTTAGATGTTCCATTGCTGTCTGTGGCGTGTTGTATGTATATTCCGCTTTTTGTGCCTGATAATAAACATCCGGTGTATCAGAGATCACTTTTGCAATTTTTTTCTTCAATTCTTCAATCTTATTATCTAAGATATGCTCTATTTCTTTGATGGAACGGTCTGATCCGGTCTTGGCTTTGACCAGGTAGCTGTAGTATTCTTTTCCCTTTTCAAGATAACAGAGTCCTTTTTGGTTCTTGCTGCTGCCTATTAGTTCTTTTAACCCTTCTGCGAGATTCTTATATGCCGGTATTACCGCATTCAGAACCAACTCTTTATTCTTTTGCTCATAGGTACTCTTCTCGGTATCTGTCATATCGGCAACGCTTAAAAGTTTACCCGCAAAGATCGTGATCAGATAATTCTGCTCTGTTTTGCTTACAAAATCATTGCATTGGTCGATGATCGCCTGTGCGGTTGTCTCCGACATAAAGATCCCTTTTTTCGCTTTCATCTGCTCAAAAGACAGAATTTCCTTAAAATATGCCGGAACAAAATTTAATAACTCCAAATAGGTATCCACATCGTTTTTCGAACGCAGGCTGTATTCCGCAAAATAAACCGGAAGCTGTGTCTGTATACCGGTTGTCGGCCCTAAGCATTCTGTATATTCCAGGAAATCTGCCGCTTCTAAATTCTGCTTTGATAAAAGATATACCGTATCATAGATCAGCTTTTGCTCTTTGGTCAGCTTTTCATAATCATAGGTTTCTAGCGTCGCAACACGATTTTCCGATACAACGAGACTGTTTTTCATTTCTTTTAGGGAATATTCACCAAGCGTTGGTTTCTCCTGTGTGATCCCATAATTTTCTTTTGCCTTTAATGTATAATTTAACGTAAAAGAATCCGAAGTCACTTCGTCCCGAAAGATCTGCTGTATCAGTGCATCAAAATCGCTTTGTGTCTTTTTTACACTACGGTTGTCCTGCACTTTCGGATGATCGAGCAAATGATAAGAAACCGGCAAAATGCCTTGTCTGATACAGACTGCACCAAGAACCGCAACAAGACAGATCAGAAAAGCAGCCAGCCTGCCACGATGCCCGAAAAATCCTTTTTTCCGATCCTGCATAAAGTATTTTTTGTAATCCTGTCTGCTTTGCTCTTTCATGAAATGCCTCCTGCCCTGACCGGTCACACCCGCTCTTTTATACCCTTCTATATGTATATGCACAAGCATTTCTTTTCATTCCTGATTCTATCATCAAGAAAGTTTCTTTTCATTCCCTGCTTCATCTGCAAGACAATTTTACTTCATTCCCGGTTACATCTTCAAGACAATTTTGCTTCATTCCCGGTTACATCTTCAAGATAATTCCGTTTCATTCCTGATTTATTCGTCATGAGAATTTCATTTTATTCAATTTGTATTACATCTTTCAGCACATAATGAAAAGTCGGTGCAGAACTGTCCTTATTTTCCTGATAACCTTTATTCAGATCAATAGTATCTTTTGCATCATATGGATTGATTCCTATATAATCCCCCTGAAAAACGGCAAGTTTGCCGGTTTTTAATTGTTTGATCGCATCTTCCATCCGTTCCTGCGTGCCTTTCGCCACTGCGATTTCATTTAATTCAAGCATTGCCACCCAGTTACGTTCAAAGCCTGCTCCGGCATCGTTTCCATTTATGTTGGCATTGACAACATCTTCAATTTTCTTATCTGATAAAACTGCACTAACCGCCTCTAAAATGTAAGGTTCCCAGTTAATACGGCATCCTGTCAGATAGGTTGTCGGTGCCACATCTTCCATGCTCTGATTATATGCTACATGATATGTGGTCTTTGTTCCTCTTGTCGCTTCACAGGCAACAGCCGGGCCGGTTGTGTCAGAATGCTGTGATATTACGACACATCCCTCATCTATCAGTTCCATAGCACACTTTTTCTCTAACGCATAACTCCCCCATGTATTGGTATATCTGACTGTCATAACCGCCTGCGGAACAACCGATCGTACTCCCAGTAAAAATGCCGTATAGCCAGATATTACTTCCGCATACGGATACGCTCCGACATATCCGATCTTTGCCTGCTCTTTTGTTATCGTTTTATCATTGATCATTTCTTTGATCTTCATGCCTGCTGCCACACCTGATACATAACGTCCCTGATAAACTGCTCCCATGAAAGTATGATAATTGCTAAGTTTTGGCTTTTCATTGGCATTGGATCCGGTTGCCTGACAAAACTGTACATTGCGATAGCGTTTCGCATATTCTTTTGTCTTTTCGGAAAATCCATAGCTGGTCGTAAAGATCAATTCACAGCCGGTATCAATCAGTTCCTGTAAGATTTCGCCCTCATTTCCTTCTGTCACATTGTATTTTGCATAGGTTTTTACACGATCTCCGTATTGCTTTTCAATCGCATTTTGCGCTTTAACAAAGTTTCCGGTATAAACAGTACTGGTATCACCTACATATACAAATCCAACTTTGATGTGCTTTTGTGTTCTCTTATCCAGCACAAGGAACTGAAACAATGCCGCAACGATGATCACAGCAATGGTACTAATGAATGATATTGCATATATTCTTTTCATATCGGTCTCCCTTTTTACAAAAAACATTTTCTCTGCCTTTTTCATGCCTGATCTGACACGATTCTGATACAAACCACTGAACTTTCCCGGCTTTTTTCATTTCTCAGTCTGACATAATCCTGAACAATACTGCTTTTATCAAAACTATTATCCCGATCATATATTACGGTGCATAGATCTTTTGTACATCAATCGTACCGTCTTCGATCAGATCGAGCATGATGTCTACAAGCATCGGATCAAACTGTGTTCCTCTTCCTTTTTTGATCTCATTTAATACAAATTCCATATCGAGCTTCTTTCGATAGACGCGATTTGCTGTCATTGCATCAAATGCATCTGCAATTCCAATGATCCTTGCATTTAAAGGAATCTTTTCCCCTTTCAACCCTTGCACATATCCCTTTCCGTCATATCGTTCATGATGATATAATGCACCTTCATATACATGGTCTACCAATGTGAAATTCTTTAAGATCTCACCACCTCTTACGACATGCGATTTCATAACGGCATATTCTTCATCCGTCAGTTTGTTGTCCTTATTCAAAATGCGGTCAGGAATCGCAATTTTTCCAATATCATGCAAGAGGGCGGATTTCTTTAAATCTTCAATCGCCTGATCACTATATCCCAACCTTTGTGCGATCATCGAAGCATATTCCGATACACGGAACGAATGCTGGCTTGTATTGACATCTTTAGCATCTACCGTCTTAGCGATCGTTAAAATCGTTTCATTTCCCATTTCAAGCTGTCTTTTCGTCAGTTCCAATTCTTTCTTCTGAATATTTAATGTCTTTTGAATCTGTGTTCTGACTACAAGCCATGTCAGATACGCAATTGCTGAGGTAAAGACAATACCAAAATAAAGATAGAACCACCAATGATCATAAATCTCTTTATCTTTAACGATCTGATAGGTACTTTCCTCTATGACTTTACTCTTTTTATTGTCATATACTGCCATATGGAATGTGTAATTCCCGGTCGGCAGATTCGTATAAACGATATTTTTTAAGTCACTTTGCTGTACGATCGTTGCCTTTTTGTCAAAACCTTCGAGCCAGACACGCACATACGGGTCATTTGTCGAATAATTGATCACTTCCGGTATGATCTCTACACGAGAAACACCTCTTGGTATGTGAAACACCTCGCCTCGCTCTACCTGACCGGTCTCTCCGTCTAACTTGATCGACTTGAGCAACATACGATACGATGACTTCGTTGTACTATATGCGTTGATATTCATATAAACAACTCCGGAACCACCGGAAAGATAGAGGTTATCCTTGTCATCAACATAATTCCATGCATTTGGTGTCAATGACTCCCGTAATCCTTTTGTCGAATCCAGAAGATCATATTCTGTATCTTTATCATGTAACAGTTTTTTCTTATCTACAACATAAATTCCGGCTGCACTAAGGACAAAGACCTCTCCATTGTTTCCTTCTACGAGGTCAAAATTATTATAATACGGGAAATTCTTTAAAATTCTGATCTTTCCTGCTTTTGTGATGTAACAGATACTGTTGCTTGTGATCACAAAATATCCTTCATTATCGCTGTCTTTTACAATCCGCATGATCACGTTCGATCCGAGTCCATCCGACTTTTTAATGCTTCCTACCACGTTAGTATCCTGAATGACCGCAATTCCATTTCCATCGGTTCCTGCTAAAAGCGTTCCATCCTCTTTTTGCAGCATACAAAGAACTTTAGGGTTTGTCAGTCCGTCTTTTTCTTTGATCGTAGCACAAATTTTTCTATTTTTGATATAGGAAATCCCGAAATCTCCGGCAGCTGCCATCGTACCATCCGCCAGTTCAATGATCGATCGGAACTTATCTCCTGTCATACCATCTTTTTCTTTGTAAGTGTAGATCCGATCACCGGCAATTTCCCAGACACCTTCACCACCTGTACAGATCCAGAGATGATGTCTGCTGTCTTCTTTAAGACAACGTATTCGGACACCTTCCAGCTTTTTCGTCAGACTGTTATCTACCTTTTTGGTTAACTTCTGATCCACAATATGTAATCCGTTATCCGTTCCAAAGTAAAACTGCCCGTTCCATTTTGTGACAGAATTAACAACATCCCCCGGCAAACCGACTTCATCATAAATCTCTGTAAATACCGACTTGCACATACGCAAAAGTCCTAAACGGGACGAAGTAAACCAAAGATTCCCCTGATAATCAATTAACATATGGTCAATTGAACTGTTAAACTGATTCGTATTGATCGTATGATAGATTCCCTCCTTGTCAATATATCCTGTTCCATTGTCAGCACAGACAAACCAATAACCATCTTCCGACTGTTGCAGAGATTTAATATTTATCATATCCCGACAGGAGATCACTTTTTCTTTCTTTAATGTTTCATTTTCAAATCGGTATACTTCTATCGAATTTTCCTGTGTACCAAGATATAGTTTTCCTGCATCATCAAATGTACAGCAGGTATATGCCGTGCCACTGATGCTTTTTTCTTTTTTAGTAACGATCTTACTTCCATTTAACAGGTATAGACATCCTTCATCCGTAACAGCAGCAACTGTACCCACAGCATCCGTCGATAGGCTTTTTGCATACTTAATCTCCGAAATGGTTTCCGTCACGGAAAGTCCACCTGATAAAGATACGATTGCTAACGCATCGGTCGTTCCAACATAAAAATTACCATCTGTATTTTCTGTAATACAACGAACCGAATCTGCAGGAAGTTTTTCGGTTGCATCCAATACATTTGATATTTCTCCGTTAATGCAGATTGATACCCCGCTATCATTTGTTCCGATCCATAATCGTCCGGCTTCATCTGTATAAAGACAATTTACGTTCTTAACCGTCTCAAACTCATTGACCCATCGAAAACGGCTTCCGGTATAACGATACAAACCTCCATAGGTTCCGATCCACAAAACACCGTCTTTTGTCTGTGCTATGTCGTTGGCTGCACCTCCGGGCAGCCCATTTTCACCATTGTAAATCGTTCTGACATAGGTATTAAATTGGCTGTCTGCACTATGATCTGCCTGTTGTTTGGTCTGTCTTGTCTTGTGCTTTACCTGTGTTGTCTGTTGTTTTGCCTGTGCAGATGTCCCATCCAGAACTGCAGGGGCAAAAAGCAAGAAAAAAAGCAAACCAAGCCATGTCTTTTTCCATACATGACTCAGTTTGCCGTATTTTTTTCGTAATGTTTTCACTTTTAAAACCGAAAAGAACAAAAGTAATGTGACTACTTTATCAAGAAAATCAACATAAAACTCACCAATGATACAGCGGATCACTTTCTGAATGCCCATTAATCCCAAAAAATCAATAACACCATCTCCCCAGACATTGCCGGTCATCCCATTGCTAAAGAAATAATTTAGCGGCACAGAAACCATTACAGAGATCATTGTCACTAAAAAACTCAATGACAATGTTTTAAAAAGATTTTCAAAAAAACCTTTCTTTGCACAAATGCCAACAAGAACACCAAGTGCAACATTCGTCAATGCATACACAATGGAAAGTGACGAGTGAAAACCATATATGATATTTACAGCTGCACCAATAAAAGCACCACATATCGGACCAAGTACATATGCGGCAAGAACCGTTCCAAAAGAATCCATCCATAACGGAAGCTGTAACGTTTCTGCCACCCATTTTCCAATGCAATTGATCAAAATGCATCCAATTACAAATATACTGATCTCATAACTTCTTCTGTGCTGCATATCCTACCTGCTTTCTCCTGACTATATAAATCGCCTTATATCATTGCAATCCCTGTTTGGGCAGCACTACAATATAAACGATATCCTGTAAACATTATCTTTTGATTTCACACATTTGTTTCTAATTTTTTGCGAACTAATATTATTATAATGTTTTTTTGTCTGTTCGACAAGAGAATATGCATTTTTTATACATTTTTATCTATTTTTATACATTTTGTTTGCACAAATAAGTTGTCACTTTACATTATTTTGTCAGCTCAATAATTCTTTTACCATATCAACCGTATATTCTACTTTCTTAGCCTGATTCGCTTCGATCTCATATAAAGCATGTGCCGCAAGATGCTCTGCCGCCTGCTCAAGATCACGGATACCGGTTGTATTATCATAACGCCTTACAATCGCATCCAACGCTTCATCGGTAACAATACATTCTTCCGCCTTCATACTCATACGCTTTAACACTTTTGGAAGCGAGAATTTTGAGAAGATGATCTTCTTTTCTTCAAATGTATAATCCGGAATATCAATCACGGCAAAACGCGACATAAGCGGTGCACTGATGTTTTCTTTATCATTTGCGGTTGCGATCGGATATACACCAACCGTTGGAATACGACACTCAATATAGTTATCTGTAAAACCAAGATTATCTAACAGCGTAAGTAACACATCTGCCGGATTTCCGTTGCCTTTGCCGGATGATGCCTTATCTAACTCATTAATGATAAAGACAAGGTTTGAGGATTCTGCCATTGCAAATGCTTCCATAATAATACCGGCTTTCGCATTTGCATAAATACGCGAGCTTCCGGTAAGCTGCTCCGCATCATTGATCGAACTCATATCTAATGTAGTCCATGGAAGACGAAGAATTCGTGCAACAGCATATGCAATCTGTGATTTACCGGTTCCTGCCGGACCTACAAGCAGGATTCCGTATGCCGGAAGTGTATGTGTACGATTGATCTGGATGATCGTTTCAATGATACGCTGTTTTACCGGTTCCATGCCATATAATTCTTCATCTAAGATCCTGCGTGCTTCCTTGGGATCGATAGCCTCAAAATAATTGCTTTTCCACTGGATATTCATCATCATGGATAATGCTCTTTGTGCATGTCTTCTCTCTTCTGCGGTTACTTCTGTAGAACGAGCCACAGCAAGGTTTCTTCTTGCCCAGAGACGCACATTATCAGGGAGCGTTCTACCGGCACAATTCATAAAGTCTACGATACTTTGTAAGCTTGTAAGCTTCATGTTGTCGCCGTCTTCTTCGTCATCACTTTCTTCTATGTCTGCCGGAGCATCACTTGCTAAAAGACGTTCGATCATAAACTGTAAGAATCCATCCTCTGCCGAAAGCTTTGTACCGCCTCCAAAGCCGACTTCTCTTACTTTATATACCACATATCCCTCTTCCCTGTTTTCACCGGTAAGACGTACTTTTATATGACTTTCACCCAGCCACTTAAACAAGCCTACAAAACGGGCATCCATCTTTAATATATTCGCACTAACCGTTCCATTCTGACCTGTATATTCAAAAGCTGTCTTTTTGATCGGATTTGTGATCAGACCGACCGGATGGTGGCAGCTTCCTTCTTCCAGACGCTCTAATACCATCAGTGGGTTGTCTGCTGTCGGGTGCTGTTCGTTTGAATAAAAAACGGTGTAAGTACATTCTGCCGGCTTCTTTTCATCCGGTGTATGTGTAAAATCAAATACTGGCATTCTTGTTCTCCTTATTCTACATTTATTTCCTTTTGTTATTGCCTAGCTGCCAAAAAGCAACTGCACTCGCTGCTGCGACATTTAATGAGTCTACACCATGTGACATCGGAATGCAAACCGTATAGTCACAGGATGCAATAGTACGCATTGCTAATCCGTCTCCTTCTGTTCCAAGAATGACTGCTAACTTCTCTTCTGCAAGCAGCCTTTCATCATCAATATTTACCGAATCTTCACTCAATGCCATTGCCGCTGTCTGAAAACCGAGCCGGTGCAAAAGATCAATTCCATTTTCTTTCCAGTTGATTTTCTTTTTGTCAAAGAATGTCCATGGAATCTGAAAAACCGTTCCCATACTGACCCTGATCGCCCTGCGGTATAACGGATCGCTGCAATCCGGTGTCAGAAGTACCGCATCCATATTCAATGCTGCAGCTGACCGCATGATCGCACCGATATTCGTCGGATTAACTACATCTTCTAACACAGCAATCCTGCATGCGTTCTGACATATCTCTTCTACAGACGGAAGATCGTTCCGATACATCGCGCAAAGCATCCCCCGTGTCATGGAAAAGCCGGTCATCTGCTTTAAAACTTCTAATGGTGCCGTATAAACCGGAATATCGCCGCAAAGTTCCATCATCTTCTTACCGACCGGTTCACCTGCCTGCATATCTTCCATCAAAAGTGATTCCGGCACATATCCGGCTGCTAATGCTCTTTCGATCACAATCGGACTTTCTGCAATGAACAGCCCTCTTTGATGCGCCGGTCTGTGCAAAAGCTGTGTCTCTTTACTTCTTGTATAAATATCCAATGCCGGCGAGGAAAACCGGTCTATCTGTATTATCTGCGCCATTGCGTACTCCATTCTTAAATCTTAAACTGTTTGATCTGGTCAGCCAGATGATCAGCTGAATTTGCCAGTTTATCAGATTCTTCCTCTACCTGCTGGCTGTTCTTTGAAATATTCTCTGCCTGGTTTAACATAGATTCCGATGTTGCTAAGATCTCATCCGAGCTTGCTGCCTGTTCTTCCGAAATAGCAGCAACATTAGAAGCAACTTCATCTACTTTGTTAATCTCATCTACTACATTGTCGATCAAATGACTTGTATCCTGAATATTCTTAAAGATCGTATCAAATGTATCAACTGCTGTCTGGATCAGCTGTGCACTTTCTGAAATATCGCCTGCACTGTTACCTGCCTGTCTGACTGCATCTTCAACCAGACGATTGATCTCTGCGATCAGATTAGTGATATTCGCTACAGATTCGGTACTGTTTTGAGCCAGCTTACCGATCTCCGACGCAACAACCGCAAAGCCCTTACCGGCCTCACCTGCCCTGGCAGCCTCGATAGATGCATTTAAAGATAACAGGTTGGTCTCATCTGCAATCTCACCGATCAGATTGATGATCTGAACGATCTCACCGGATGCGGTACCTACTTTATTAACTGCTGTCTCCAGATTATGGATAGATACCTCGATATTTCCTAACGCCTCTCCGACACGTTCCATATCTTCACGGCCTTTTTCTGATACTTCAACCGTTTCTTTCATACGGTTTTCTACTGTATCACTGTCACTCTTCGTATCTGCTACGACTCCGGCAAGCTGTGTTGCATTCTGGGCAATTTCATTAACAGAGATAGATAACTGATCTACCGTGCTGTTCATCTCACCCATAGACTGTGACTGAATGCCTGCGGCTTCATTCATCTCGCCCGAAACATTCTTACTGGCATCTGCCTGTTCTTTTAATTTTCCTGAAACTTCTTCAATCTTTTTGATCATCTGTTTCATGGACTCAATGAACTGTTCGACGCTTCGTCCCATAACCGCAATCTCATCTTTTCCTTTTACTTTCATCGAAACAGTAAAATCACCGCCTGCCATCGCTGTAATCACTTTGGTCATTTTCTTAACCGGACTGATAACAACATGTGTCATTCTTTCAATTAATACGCAAAGGATCAAAATACAGATCAGACTGATGATCAACATAATATTTCTCAAATTAGAAAGTTCTGAAAGCACAACGCTCTTTGGTATGTAAGATACTAAGATCCAGTCTGTACCATTGACTTCATCAAAGACTGTCATATTACCATCCAGTGTAGTAAAGTCATAATTTTTCTGAGAGATCTTCTTTGCAATCTTCCGATACAATGCACTCTGTCCACTTTCGCCAAGTGTCTTAGAAATCAATGCACTATCGCGGTTTGCAAGGATCATTCCACTGTTTTTATCTACCAGAAGAGCCTCTGCTCCATCCATCTCAATAAAGGAATTAACGATAACGGCGATACGATCCAATGACATATCTGCTGAAATAACACGCACATCGTCAGAACCATCGTTCAAAATACCGGAAGCACTAATGACATTTTTACCATCGGCATTCTTATATGCTGTACCGACTGCCATGTTGACCCTGGTAAGTCCTTCCTTATACCACGTACTATCTGTCGCGTTGTTTTCTTCTTTCGTCGATTTGGAAGCTTTTAAGATCTTCCCATCGGAATCTGCAAGATAAAGACCATCCGGATAGTTTTCGCTATAGTTATAATATCCGTCCAGAATTTTCTGAATCTGGTCATCATCTGCATGCATATCTTCTATTGTCTTTTTTGCCATTTGGAATGATGCAAGGTTCTCATTGATCCATGCTTCAATCTTTGATTCCTGGCTTCCTACTGATGTTTTTAACAAGTTTGCTGCATTATCTTCAATAATACCTGCTGAAATTTGGTACGCAACTACTACTAACACAACAACAATTACAATAACTACCGGAATGATCGTACCCAGCAATTTTGCTTTGATCGATATTGTTTTATCTTTTTTCATAGTTTCCCTCTTTTCTTATAATCTTTTACACTCAGGCTGTCTGCTTTTTGGTTTCTTTACTTATGATCATTTTCACTCGAACTGTCTGTCTTTACGTCTCCTTTTACTCATAATCTTTTACATTGGAACTGTCGACTTTTTCAAATGGAACCCAGACATATTTCTGATCTTTTGTCACACCGGAAAGTTTTGACATATCATTGCCTTTTGCCAGTGCGATCGCAGTCTGAATAACCATATCACCCTGTCCTGAAGCAGACTGATATACCGTAAATGCCATATCTCCGCTTTCAATCGCTGTGCAACCATCTGCCGTAGCATCGATCCCAAGAACCGTGATACCCTCGATTCCTTTTTCTTTGCATGCATCAATGACACCAAGTGCCATATCATCATTATTTCCGACTGCAACATCACATTTCTGACCGGTCTTGCTAAAGATTTCAAACAGATCTTTGGCTTTGGTCCGATCCCATTCTGCACGATCTTCAAAAACATAATTGATCTTCTTGTCAGAAGCATTCAATGTATCTTTGAATGCACCGGTACGACTCTGTGCGGCCGACTGGCTTGCCGGTCCTTTCATAATCGCTACATTGATCTCCTGTGCCGATGCAAATTTATCTAATATGTACTCTGCCTGATATTTACCGGCTACTTTTTCATCCGATCCGACATAAACATATTTTCCGGATTCTAAGCGTGATTCATCCGGACAGTTATTAAAGAAAATGATCGGAATATCTCCTGCAAGACTTTCAATCTCCAGTGCAGCATCTGCATCTACTAATGCACATAAAATCACATCATATTTTTCTTTAACTGCATCTTTTATCTGCTTAACCTGATTTTCAAGAGAACTTTCTGCCTGCTTGACATCAAGTTGTACGCCGTTTTCTTTGGCTGCTTTTTTTGCTGCTTCCACCAATGTGTTACGGAATGTATCCGCCTGTGATAATGTCAGCATCACTTTAATTCCGCTTCCGTTTGAGCTGTCGTTTCCCTTGCTTTGTCCACAACCGCTTAACACTCCGGTTATCAGCACAAAGCATAAAAATAAGCTTATTAATCTTTTCATGATACTATCCGCCTCCCCTTGTAAACAAATGTGACTTTCTGTCGTTTCTTACCTGATTTGAGATATTACTATTATATACTTTTCATGCTCTGCTTTCAACAGCCGTAAAAGTCTGTATCTCGATCAAAAATGTATTTTCAGTAATAAAAAAACAGTCATTTAATTTATCCTCTCAATAAACCAAATGACTGTTTTTCTGACAATTGATATATCTTTTGTTTTGCCTTTATTCAATACGGAACGTACTGACGCTGTCATTGATATCATGTGCAACTTCTTTAACACCATTTGATGCTTGCACCATATCCGTAACGGATTTTTTAACACTATGTGCCGATTCTAATGTAACTGCTGCATTTTCTTTACTTTCTTTTGTTGCTTGAGTCAGAAAAGCGATCAATTCTACAATAGAACCTTTTGCTTCTTCCAGATTACCGATTGCCTGTTCAATTCTTAAAATGCCATCCATAGAATGATCAATCCCGCGTTCCACTTCTCCAAAGATTTCACGCGTCTTAACAATATCATTACTCTGTTTGTCAATAACCTCGCGTACATATGTCATTGTTTCAACAGATTTTGCAGAACTACTGCCTAGGTTATTGACGATCGTGTTGATCTGTTCCGATGACTCGCCAGACTGTTCGGCAAGTTTCTGGATCTGGGATGCAACAACAGCAAAACCTTTTCCACTCTCTCCGGCTCTTGCTGCTTCTATGCTTGCATTCAGCGACAACAAGTTCGTCTCTTCTGCTATGTTCATAATAACATCGACTGCTTTTCCGATCTGTTCGGCAGCTTCATTTGTCAGATCAGTATCCTGCTGAATTTGTTCTACTGCTTTCAAAACTTCTGCATTAACCGCATTAAGGTTATCGAGTGTAAAAGATACTTCCGAACCTGCCTGAAGCATTTCTTTTGCAGAGGTATTTAATGTCTTTGTCTCTGTGTTAGCTTTTTCAATCATATTATTGATCGTACTGATTCCGTCGGAGGCATCATCTGCTGATTTGGCCTGTTTATTCATTCCATCGGAGATCTGTTCAATCGCATTTTCCATCCGGTCAATCTCCTGCATGTTGACCTCTAACATTTCATTGATATCGTGAGAAGACTGTCCTAACTGCTTCGTCTTTTGTGCAAGCACAGAAATAATATCTGTCAGACCGGTCTTTAACTGCTGCGTACTCTGGATCAGTTCTCCGATCTCATCCGAATCGTTCAGATATTTCTTCTCTACATTTGTAGTAAGATCTCCTCCGGCAATATCTGTTAAAGTCTGAATACCGGATTTAATTCGTTTGATCATTCTTCCGGCAACATAAATCACGATCACAGTTGTTGCTACCAAAGCAAGAAGCAGGATAATTCCAAACGATACGATCATACGATTGATCTTTTGACTGACTTTTGCTGTCGGCGTTCCGACAAAGACCATACCGACTACGTCTTTTGATTCATTCTGATTGACCGGGATATAATAACCATAGTACATTTTTCCATCAACCGATACACCATTTGTAAAGAAAGGTTTCTTATTCTGCAACACTTTCTTTTGTACCGTTTTTCCGGCTTCTGATCCCAGAATTTTGTCACCGTTTTTATCCTTCAATGATGTGACGATCCTTTTTGATCCATAGAAAAAGGTCACTGCCATTCCTGTATTGTTACTGATCTTATCAAGCAATGCTTCTGACTTTGAAACATTATAGCCGCCTTTCCAGATATTCCCATTTTCATTTTGAAAATAGTCTCCGGTATTTTGGTCGTAAGCTGCAAGTACCGCTTCTGCGGTACTGCGTAATGAGTTCTCTGTCTCGTCTACGATCGTTGATGACAGCCATTCTAATGTAACAGCAGCGATCACTGCACCGATCACCAACATAGGCAATATAGACAAAGTCATTAATTTTACACGTAACTTTATATTTTTCATACGTCCTTCCCTCCCATAAAACACCTGACTTTCTCAAGGTGTATGCGGATCTTTTCCTTTCACTTAAATTTTTCATATATCATTTCATACCAAGCATCATCATTCTCTATGCTTTCCTTACTATTTAAGCACTTTTACGTTATGATAATACCAGTTGATCTTTCCGGTGATCGTTGCATCATCTAAGACACTGCCATCCTTTCCGATCACTTTGCCTGTATTTGTTTTCATTTTATTTTCAAAGATCTTTATAGAACCATCTAAAATAGCCTGCTTTGCTTCATCGATCTTGTCTTGTGCTGCATCATCATTAAAGGATGCCAGCCCGGATAGTCCAATCAGCCCCTCTGACATACCGCCATAATAATTGCTTCCATCATATGTACCATCCATAATACTTTGTACATAGGATGTATAATATGCACTCCATGTCCATAATACAGAGGTAAGGGTTGCTTTTGGTGTCTCCTTACTCATATCCGAGTTATAACCAATTCCCCATACTCCTTTTTTCTGTGCTTCCT
>ERZ779842.1464-NODE-1464-length-19420-cov-3.405629_pt1 | contig 19420 bp, 13 predicted proteins | sample MGYA00511095_ERZ779842 | MGnify/ENA primary metagenome ERZ779842 (study PRJEB29588, sample SAMEA2154036) | human gut metagenome | biome: human gut; feature: human-associated habitat; material: faeces | place: Denmark | collected 2008/2010 ... | reverse complement strand
CGAAGCTTTTCATCAGTCAGCCGGCTTTGAGCAATTACATCAGCAAAGTGGAAGAGGATCTGGGCGTGAAGCTCTTTGACCGGTCAGCTACGCCTCTGAAGCTGACCTATGCGGGAGAGCAGTATTTAAAACGGGCCAAGGCCATTTTAGGGCAGCTGGAAGATATGAACCGGGAACTGCGGGATATTACACACCACATGACCGGCCGCCTGCGGATTGGATTTCCGAGTGAGCGTATTGTCTATATGCTGCCTCTGATCCTAAAACCGTTAAAGGACCGTTATCCCGGGATTGATGTGGAGGTATCTACCGGACCGGGCAACCACTTGATCACGGATCTGAAGGCGGGCAATGTGGATTTTGTGTTTCTTCCGCACTGGAATCCGCTAAAAGATATCGTGCAGGTTCAGATCGTGGAAGAGAAGTTGATTCTGGTGGCAGCAAAAGGTTATCTTCCGGAAGATTGTTTTCTCGACCGGGAGAAGAAGATTATCAATTGGCGGGAGACGGCGAAGCTGCCGCTTATCACGCTGAAAAAGGGACATGCGCTGCGTTCCAGTGTGGATGTGTTGTATACCAATGCGGAGCTGAAGCCAGATATTTTCTTTGAGTCTCACAGCAATATGCTGTCCTACCGGCTGGCGGCCCAGGGACTGGGCGTGGCGGTCATTCCAGAGATTACGCTGGAGCTTATGGAAGGCGGTATGGAGGCGGAGGCCTACCATCTTTCAGACACGCCGGTTCAGTGGCCGGTTATGGCGCTGTACCGCGAAGGCTGCTACATTGGCGAGGTGGAGCAGGCACTTCTGGACATCGCGAAAGAGACCATGCAAGCCTATAAGAAAAGGTTATGGGACTCATTCATAAAATGAAATTTTACTTATAGATAGTACCCTCTTATAATGAACTCAGTTAGTTGAGAATCATGTAAGGAGGGTACTTTTTTTATGGGCAAGAATCTGACAAGAAAAATTTTAGAGAGCCATCTGGCAAAGCCATCCGCTATGAATCCGGGCGATGAGATCTATGTGAAAGTAGACCAGACACTGACCCACGACATCAACGCGGTTATGACTTATCTGGCATTCGAAGCCATTGGCCTGGAACGGACTCAGGTGGAGACCAGTGTCAGCTATCTGGATCACAACCTGTTATATTTGGATAACAAAACTCCGGATGACCACATTTATCTGCAATCTGTGGCAAAACGCTATGGCGTGCATGTTTCCAGACCGGGCAATGGTATCTGCCATGCGGTACATGTAGCGCGCTTTGGTGTTCCGGGCAAGCTGAGCATGGGCGGTGACAGCCATACGCCTCACGGGGGCTCCATCGGCATGCTGTGTATCGGCGTGGGTGGAATGGATGTGGCAACGGCCATGACTGGTGTTCCGATGCGTTTGAAAATGCCGCAGATCATCAGAGTAAACTTAAAAGGCCATTTAAAACCGGGCTGCAATGCCAAGGAAATCATTCTGGAAATGCTGCGCAGAGTCGGCATCAAGGGCGGCCTTGGAAAGGTCTTTGAGTATGTGGGACCTGGCGCGGCAGGCCTGGAGGTTTCCGAGCGTGCCACCATCGCCAACATGGGTGCGGAGATGGGCGCTACCACTTCTATTTTCCCGGGAGATGAGCAGGTTCGCCGCTTCATGAAGGCCCAGGGCCGCGAGGAGCAGTATGTGGAGATGCTTCCGGATGAAGATGCTAAATACGACGGTGAGATGGAGATTAACCTGGATGAGTTAAATCCGCTGATTGCCTGCCCGCATCAGCCGGACAACGTGATGCCGTTAAAAGAGGCAGAGAAGAAAAAGGTTCAGCAGGTCTTCATCGGAAGCTGTACCAACGCAAGCTACTCCGACATTGCAAAGGTAGCATTGGTACTGCAGGGAAGACATGTAAATGAGGATGTGAGCTGTACTTGTGCGGTTTCTTCCAAACAGGTGTACAAGCAGCTGCTGCGTGACGGATACCTGGAAATGCTGATTGACGCAGGCGTGCGAATTCTGGAAACGGCATGCGGACCGTGCTGTGCGATCGGTCAGTCTCCGGCAACCAAGGGTGTGGCTGTGCGTACCTCCAACCGGAACTTTAAGGGACGTGCAGGCAACCCGACCGCCGAGATTTATCTGGTGAGCCCGGAGAGCGCCGCTGCAACCGCAATTCTTGGAACCTTCGCAACCGCCGAGGATATTCTGGGTGCGGATGTGGCAAAGCTGGCAGAGATTCACGAGCCGGATGTTTATCCGGTGGATGATTCCATGATCATTAAGCCCCTTCCGGAGGAAGAAGCAAAGCAGGTTGAGGTGATCAAGGGACCGAACATCAAGTTCCTTCCGATTCCGGAGCAGCCAACCGAACATCTGTGTGTTCCGGTCAGCTTAAAGACAGTGGATAACATCACCACCGACGATATCACTCCGGCCAGCGCAGAGTTTTCCAGCATGCGTTCCAACATCCCGCTTATGAGCCAGTATTGCTATCACCGGTACGATCCGGAGTTCGCGGCAAGAGCGAAGGAGATGGGACAGAGCATCATCATCGGCGGCGAGAACTATGGTCAGGGATCTTCTCGTGAGCACGCAGCCATCAATCCGATGTACTTAGGCGTCCGCGCTGTCATCGCAAAGAGCATTGCCCGCATTCATAAAGGCAACCTGATCAATCACGGCATCATCCCGATGATCTTTGAGAACCCGGCGGATTACGACAAGATCGAGCAGGGGGATGAGCTGGAGATCAACGGACTCTTAGAGCAGATGCAGACGAAAGAAGTGGAGATCCGCGACAACACAAAAGGCGTTACTTTCAAAGCAAGACTGGAGCTTTCCGACAGTGAACTGGAGGTTATCTCCTGTGGCGGACAGCTCCGGTACTTGAAAAAGCAGCTTGGAAATGAATAAGGGATAAAACGGGAGTAAAGAAAAATTTCTGTGAATGCACACAAAATCAAAAGGAGAAAAAATATGGGTGAGGAAAAGAAAACAAGTGTTATTGATGAATTGAAAAACATGGGAGGTCTTCCGTGGTGGCTGTATCTGATCTGTGCCGGAGTTGTACTGGCTGTTGCATTTACAGACACTCTTGGATATGACGCAACTGCGTTTATTGCAGTAACTATGGCATTGGCGATTATTCTGTATAAGATTGGAAAAATTCTTCCAATCTGGAATACGTATATCGGCGGTGGTCTGCTGATGGTATTTTTTGGTACGGCTGTGTTGAAACAGCTGAACCTGATTCCGGAAAAATATGTGGATCTGATCAATAATACTGTTCAGGGTGATGTCAGTATTTTAAATGTATTTATTATCTGTCTGATTATGGGCTCCATTCTTTCTCTGGACAGAAAGGTACTCTTAAGAAGCTTCGGTGGTTATATCCCATCTATTTTAGGCGGACTTGCAGGTGCAGCATTGCTTGGTTGTGGTACTGGACTGATCTTTGGTGTAAAACCAATCGACATGATTATCAAATATGTACTTCCGATTATGGGAGGTGGCAACGGAGCCGGTGCAGTACCGCTTTCTCAGATTTATGAGCAGATTAGCGGGGAACCTGCAGCAAACTATTATTCCTTTGCAATTATTGTTCTGACCATCGCGAATCTGTTCTGTATTATTGCGGGTGCATTGTTAAATCGACTTGGCGAGATGAGACCGGAACTGACGGGTGACGGAAAAAATATTATGCCGGTAGACAGCAAACTGATCAAAGAAGATGTAAAGGTTAAAGTAACCCTTAACGATTATACCGGAACTCTTCTGTTATGCGGAACTGTTTATGCAGTGGGGCGTCTGTTCAGCAAGGTTCTGCTCCCGACAGTTCTGGGCGCGCAGATCCACACATTTGCCTATAGCATTATTTTTGTGGTCATTCTGGCAGCAACCGGCATTGTTCCGGCAAATATCCGTGTAGCAGCAAAGAATGTGCAGGGCTTTATGGTTTCTATTGTAGGGTTAATGTGTATGGTCAGCATGGGTGTCGACTTTGATCTTGGAGAGCTTGCGGCAGCGTGCAGCCCTTCTAACCTTCTGATCGCACTGGTTATCGTAATTGGTGCTATCTTAGGGAGTGGCCTGGTTGGAAAACTGGTTGGCTTTTATCCGATCGATGCAGCCGTTACCGCTGGCCTTTGCATGGCAAACCGGGGCGGCTCCGGTGATATCGCAGTACTGGGGGCAGCACATCGTCTGGATTTGATCAGCTACGCACAGCTTTCCAGCCGTGTGGGCGGTGGTATTGTACTGATTATTGCATCGTTTTTCTTCTCCTTCTTCTTGTAAAACAGGAAAGACGAAATGGTTGATTTTGCATTAGAATGAGGAGGTATTTTGAAATGAACAAATTGTGGAAAGAACTGGAGGTATCTCTGGAGGAAGAGAAACTGGCGGAAGAGATTGTAAATGGCGGAGCCGGAAAATCTATGTCGCAGGAACTGTTGAACCAGTATCATGTGGAAAAAGAGTGGGATCTGGAAATTGAAACTTCCGCAGGAAAAACGCTGGTTCATATGTATCGGAACCAGAATGACGAGGAAAAGCTGCCGCTGTTTATCAATATCCATGGCGGCGGATTTATCAAAGGACGCAGAGATCAGGATATCGTGTTCTGCCGGAGTTTTGCCAGCAGAAGCGGCTGCGTTATAGCAGATATTGATTATGTCCCGTCTCCTTTCATGCGGTATCCGGGACAGGTGTACGCCTGCTATGAGGTGCTTCAGTATTTTGCGGAGCATGCGGAAGAGTGTCACATTGACCGGGAGCGGATTGCTTTAGGCGGTCACAGCGCAGGCGGAAATCTGACAGCAGCCAGTATTCTGATGGCAATTGATAATGGCGCTTTTGTACCGTCACTGCAGATTCTGGATTATCCGGGATTGGATATGGCAACGCCTGCGCTTAAGAAACGCAATGGTGACAGCAATCCAAGAATTCCTGCATGGAAATCAGATTTCTACAACAAGATGTATGTGAATCCGGAGGACGCGAAAGAGGTGTATTGCAGCCCTGCTTTTGCGGCAGATGAGCAGCTTGCCAAGATGCCGAAGACCGTTGTGATGTATTGTGATAATGATGTGTTTTGCGATGAGACAGAGGTATTTGCTGAACGGCTTTTAAAACTGGGTGTCCAGGTTTACGCAAAAAGATTTTTTAACAGTAATCATGGGTTTACAGTGCAGCGGAAAGGCGAATATAAGGAGGCGGAGCAGATGATTCTGGATGCGCTGGCAGTGATGAAATAAATAGATAGTATATAAAATCCAGGAGAGTCCCAATCGATTTTCCTGGATTTCTGCGTTGTTTTTTCGCTTATCCTGAGGTAATATATTACATAGAAAATGTGACATCAGGAGGAAACAAACATGGCTTGTACAACGATTCTTGTAGGAAAACATGCATCTTATGACGGCTCCACCATGATCGCCCGGAATGATGATTCCGGCTCCGGTCATTTTACACCGAAGAAATTTGTGGTGATCCACCCGGAGGACCAGAAGCGGATATACCGGTCTGTATTATCTCATGTGGAGGTAGAGCTTCCGGAGCATCCGTACCGGTTTACGGCAGTGCCGAATGCGGTAGCAGGAAAGGGAATCTGGGCAGCTAGCGGTGTGAATGAGAAGAACGTGGCTATGACTGCCACTGAGACCATCACCTCCAATCCCAGGGTGCTTGGCGCAGATCCTCTGGTGGAATACCAGCCTGCGGAGGACGGGAAAGAGGAAGTGCCGGGCGGTATCGGTGAGGAAGATATTGTATATCTGGTCCTTCCTTACATCAACAGTGCAAGGGAGGGTGTGCTTCGCCTGGGAAGCCTTCTGGAGACCTACGGAACCTATGAGAAGAACGGTATTGCGTTCCAGGATCAGGATGAGATCTGGTGGCTGGAGACCATTGGCGGTCATCACTGGATCGCGAAGAAGGTTCCGGACGACCGGTATGTAGTGATGCCGAACCAGTTTGGCATGGATGAATTTGATCTGGAGGATGCGTTTTGCGAACAGAGAGAGCACCTTTGCTCTGCAGATTTAAGAGAGTTCATCGAGAAGAATCATCTGGATCTGCGCCTGGATGAGGAAAGTGTGTTCTGCCCGCGGGATGCATTCGGAAGCCACACCGATTCAGATCATGTATATAATACGCCCCGTGCCTGGTATATCGAGCGCTGCTTAAATCCGCATACCTTCTCCTGGGATGGCGCAGACGCAGAGTACGGACCGGAGTCCGATGATATTCCCTGGAGTCTGGTGCCGGAGAAAAAGCTGACCGTGGAGGATGTCAAATACGTGCTTTCCACCCATTATCAGGGCACACCATATGATCCGTATACCCATAGGGGAGATCTGTCAGAGCGCGGCAAATACCGTGTGGTTGGTATTAACCGCAATGACTTTGTGGCTGTGATCCAGATGCGTCCGGATCAGCCGGAGGATGCGGCTGTAATCCAGTGGCTGGCCTTTGCCTCCAACGCATTCAATGTGCTGGTGCCGTTTTATGCGCGTGTTTCCGGAACTCCGGAGTATCTTTCCAATACCACAAAAGAGGTTTCCACCGATAATTTTTACTGGAACAGCCGTCTCATTGCTGCCATGACCGATGCCTCCTACGGAACCTCTATTGTCCATGTGGAGCGTTACCAGCTGGCAGTCCAGTCGGACGCTTACGCGATCCTGCATAAGTACGACGCACTGATGGAACAGGCAGGTGACGGGGCAGAGCGCGAGATCCTGAGAGAGGATGCGAACCGGGAAATTGCGGAGATGTTAAAGAAAAAGACGGCAGATACTCTGGATAAGGTTCTGTTTGAGCTGAGCAGCCAGATGAAGAATGCCTTTTCCAGATCGGATAACTAACGGATGCGGGAGAGCAGTATGAACGAGAAAGAACTCCGTTATATGAAATACATTGCAGAGGCCGGGAGTATCCAGAAAGCGGCAGTACTTTTAGAGAAGAATCCGTCTTCCTTAAGCCGCGCCGTGCACCGGGTGGAGGAGGATATGGATATTATTCTCTTTAAGCGGACTCCGGAGGGGCTGCGCCCCACACCGGAGGGAGAGGTTTATCTGCAGGCAGCAGGTGAGATCCTTGCAATGTATGATGAACTGAAACAAGACGCGGCAAAATAAAAAATGCAGCCGGAGAAGCTTAAGCTTCGTCTGGCTGCATTTTTTGTTTGAGAAACCGGATAAATTCTTTGGAGCACCGGGAGAGCAGACGGCCGTCCGGATAGCCGATAACCAGTTTCCACGAGGCCTGCAATGCTGGATCAAGGGGGTAACAGGCCAGATTGTCCACACCGGAAAAGAGATTTAAATAACTGTGCGGGAGAAAGGTCACACCCATGCCAGCGGCAGCCAGGCGCTTGGCTGTTTCCATGCTTTTGGTAGTGCAGCGGATGTCAGGCTTGATGGAAAGCTGTTCCAGAATGGAATCTGCAACCTGCCGCAGCTTCTGCCGGTTTGCTACCATGAGAAATGGTTCTTTTTCCAGGGCTTTTAAGTCATAGATGCTTAGTGGGCGGTATTCCGGAAAGTTATATTTTCGTGACAGGGCCAGCGGCATAACCAGATAGAAAACATCTTCTGCCAGCAGCTCATAGTGGATTGCTTTATTGGGTGTCTCGTAGTGCATGACGGAGAAGTCCAGTTTGCCGGACAGCATAAGCTTATCCAGCTCTGTGGAGTTGTTTTCCTTAAACTGCACGGAGATGTCCGGGTAGAGCTCTTGAAAGGCCGGAAGCACCCTGGGAAGCAGGTAAGTTCCGAGGTTCATGGGAATGCCGAAGGTAAGCTTTCCGCGGCGCATCTGACGGTATTCATCCAGGTCAGTCTCCAGGCGTTTATAGCGGTTCAGGATGTTTCTGGCAGTCTCCAGATAGCGCAGACCGAATGCAGTAGGTATCAGGCCTTCCTGGGTGCGGTCAAAAATGGTTCTTCCAAATTCCTGCTCCACTTTATTTAAGGATTCACTTAAGGATGGCTGGGAGATAAAGAGTTCCTGGGCCGCCCTGGTGATGTTACCGTGTTCCGCAATGGTCAGAATATAAAGAAGTTCATTTTGTGTCATACGGATTCCTTTCTGTGCCAGATCTGAATGCGGCGTCTGGCATTAGCTGGTAGTTCTGAATATGTGATTTTCTGTACTTCAGTTTACCACACATCATGCAAAAATCCTATATGAGATATGCAGAATTATGTATTTTACCTATGAAAATCTCTGTGTTAAGATAAGGCCATAACAAAGAACGAAATCAACATGGAGGGAAAATCATGGAGAAGAATGTAGAGAATGTAAAGGCTGCACAGGAGAAGTTCGGCGAGCTGATCCAGTCCGAGTTTGAGCGCATCGAGCACATGAAGGCAGACAACGAAGTAACCGATTTTGACAAGCTGGAGAAGATCGTCATCGGCGTACTTCCGGGTGACGGCATTGGCCCGATCATCATGAAACAGGCACTGCGTGTTCTGAATGATCTACTGGCACCGGAAATCGCAGGCGGACGCATCGAGATCCGTGAGATTGAGGGTATGACCATTGAGAATCGTGCCGCAAAGCTGCAGAGCCTTCCGGACGAGGTATTTGAAGAGATCAAGAAATGCAATGTCCTCATCAAGGGACCGATGGTTACCCCGCGAGCCGGCGAGCCGTGGCCGAACCTGGTATCCGCAAACAGTCTGCTGCGCCGTGGCCTCGAGCTGTTCGCAGCAGTCCGCCCGATTAAGATTCCGGACAAGAACATTGACTGGACCTTCTTCCGTGAGAACATCGAGGGTGAGTATATCTGGGGCAACAAGGGAATTCAGGTCAATGATGACTTGGCGGTTGACTTCAAGGTACAGACCAAGCAGGGAAGCGAGCGCATTGCAAGAGCGGCTTTCGAGTTCGCAAGAAAGAACGGCAAAAAGAACGTGACTATCGTAACCAAGGCAAACATTGTGAAGCTGGCTGACGGCAACTTTATCAAGGCTGTCCGCAAGGTCGGTGAGGAATATCCGGAAATCGAGATCCAGGAGCGTCTGGTTGATGCAATGTGCGCGAAGATGCTGGATCCGGAATTTAACAAGGGCATTGAGGTTGTGGTTCTGCCGAACCTGTATGGTGATATCGTAACGGACGTTGCTGCAGAGCATCAGGGAGGTCTTGGAACCGCTTCCTCCTCCAACCTGGGCAACAAGTACGCTATGTTTGAGGCAATTCACGGAACGGCTCCGTTCCTGATCAACCATGGCAGAGGTGATTATGCAGATCCGTGTTCCCTGATCCGTGCAGCTGGCATGCTGATGGCTCACATCGGTTATGCTGACCGCAAGGCAGTTCTGGACAAGGCGCTGGATATCTGCACCATTACCGAGCGCAGGAAGGTGGTTACCACCGATGTGGATGGCGCAAGCGCAGCGGAGTTTACCGATTACCTGTTAGAGATCATCGATAAGATCAAATAATTCGAGTCTTCGTGTTCATATCCCTTCTGAAGAAAGCCTGCCGGTATTTTCGGCAGGTTTTCTGCGCTATTTTTCGTTCCTTTTTTGTACAGCCTGTGCTATAGTATTAGATAAGAAATAAATTTACATGAAATTGGAAGTGGATGGAATGAATGAAGCACGAAATGCAACCTCTGTCATCTGTTCAGCCTATGACAGCTTTTTTGAGGCAGAGAAGAAGATTGCAGATTTTCTGATCGAGCACAAGGCAGAGGCAGCCGGAATGACGGTGGGGGAGCTGGGCAGGGCCAGCCAGACCAGCGACGCTACGGTGTCACGGTTCTGCCGCCGCTGTGGGTTTAAGGGATTCCAGGATCTGAAACTGGCGCTGACCCGGGAACTTCTGGAGGAGGAACACCGGGAACAGGAGGTCACCAATGAGATTGACCGTCATGATCTGGACCAGTCGTTAAAGAACATTCTGGCAAATAAGGTGGCGGAACTGACCGAAACCGTCCGGATGATGGACACAGACAATCTGGAAGCAATTTTACAAAAGCTTGAGCATGCACGGCTTGTACAGCTGGCAGCGGTGGGCAATACGCTGCCGGTGGCGCTGGACGGAGCGTTCAAATTCAGCCAGCTTGGAATTACGGCAGTGGCAGAAACCATCTGGGAAGCACAGACGGCTTATGCGTTTAATCTGGGGCCGGAGGATGTGGTGCTTATGATCTCTAACTCCGGCAATTCCAGACGCCTGGAGATTCTTGCGGAGGGCGCAAAGGAAAATGGCACTACGGTCATTCTGATCACCAACAATCCGGAATCCAGACTGGCGCAGGTGGCCGATTACCGTATCATTACGGCTACACGCGAAAAACTGTTTACAGAGGAATTCTGGTTTTCCCGTGTTGCGGCTATGGCAGTCATGGAAATTCTGTATCTTCTCCTGATGGCAGGCATGCCGACGGCAGCCAGTCATGTGCGCCGGCATGAAAAAGCAATTTCTGCGGATAAACAGATGGAAAAACGGAAAGAATAGCATAGATATATTACACAAAAGAAAGATGGTATTCCAGCATATGGAGACCATCTTTTTGTGTTAAATGCTGAAAATTGCTGCGAAAATAAGTTTCACAGAAAACACTATTGACGAAAATAAAAAATCATATTATGATGGATTCAACGATAAGAAATAGAATTTCTTAAAACTAAGGAGAGATGACATATGATTTACACAGTAACCTTTAATCCGGCTTTGGACTATGTGATCGCTGTGGATCATTTTGCACCGGGCCAGATTAACCGGACAAAGGAAGAAACTATGGTCTGCGGAGGAAAGGGCATTAATGTTTCAGCGCTGCTTGCAAACCTGGGCTATGAGAGCACAGCTCTTGGGTTTGTGGCAGGATTTACCGGAGAGGAGATTGTGAGGCGGTGTCAGAAAGCCGGCTTTCATTCTGACTTTATCCGCGTAAAGGATGGTCTGTCACGCATCAACGTGAAGATGAAATCAAATGAGGAGACCGAGATCAACGGCATGGGGCCGGACATCACCGGAAAGAATGTGGAGCTTTTGTTCGAACAGCTGAACGAGCTGAAAGCCGGAGATGTTCTGGTGCTTTCCGGAAGCATCCCGTCCAGTATCCGCAGTAGTATTTACAAGGAGATCATGGAACGTCTTCAGGGCCGCGGCATTCAGATTGTGGTAGATGCGGAGAAATCGCTTCTGATGGAGGTACTTCCGCTTCATCCGTTTCTGATCAAGCCGAATAACCATGAGCTGGAGGCGATGCTTGGCAGAACACTTTCCACAAAAGAAGATATCCTGTCGGGGGCAAAAGAACTGCAGGCGTCAGGTGCCCGTAATGTTCTGGTGTCTATGGCCGGGGACGGGGCAGTGCTCCTGACAGAAGACGGAACTGTGTACAGTGAGGGTGTCTGCCGCGGAACTGTGGTCAATTCCGTAGGAGCAGGGGATTCCATGGTAGCTGGTTTTCTGGCAGGATACCTGAAAACAGGAGATTATGGTTACGCCTTAAAGCTTGGCACGGCCAGCGGAGGAGCGACTGCCTTTTCCCATGGAATCGGCAGCCGGGAAAAAATTATGGAACTGTTCACGCAGCTGAATAAAAAACAGGGGGAGTAAATGATGCGAATTACAGAATTGCTGAAGCAGGAAAGCATTGGACTGAATGTATCTGTATCCACAAAGGAAGAAGCAATTGACAAACTGGTAGATCTCATGGCGGCCGGAGGACGGCTGAAGGACAAGGCCGGATATAAGGAAGGAATCCTTGCAAGAGAAGCACTTGGCAGTACCGGCATCGGCGGCGGCATTGCGATTCCGCATGCCAAGGTGGAGGCAGTAAAGGAGCCTGGACTGGCAGCCATGGTGGTGCCGGCAGGAGTTGATTATGAGGCATTTGACGGTTCTCTGGCAAATATCCTGTTTATGATCGCAGCACCGGCGGAGGGCGCGGATGTGCATTTGGAAGCACTTTCCAGACTTTCCACGTTGCTGATGAATCCGGATTTCATGGAAGGGCTGTTAAAGGCGGAATCCAAGGAGGCATTTTTAAAGGTTATTGATGACGCTGAGACCGCAAAATTTGGCGCTGAGGAAAAGAAAGAAAGCGAAGAAAAAAAGGAAGTTGCCGGTTATCGTGTTCTGGCAGTCACCGCCTGTCCGACCGGCATTGCCCACACCTATATGGCTGCAGAGAGCCTGGAAAATATGGCAAAGAAGCTTGGAGTATCCATTAAGGTAGAGACTGATGGATCCGGTGGTGCCCAGAACGTGCTGACAAAGGCCGAGATCGACTCTGCCGAGGCCATCATCGTGGCCGCGGACAAGAATGTCGGCATGGCGCGTTTCAACGGAAAACCTGTGATCCAGGTCCCGGTCGCAGATGGCATTCATAAAGCAGAGGAGCTGATCAACCGCGCGGTAAGCGGCAGTGTTCCGGTTTACCACCATCAGGAGGATGGCAGCGAAAGCAGTGCTTCCGATGAAGGAAAGGACAGCATTGGGCGTACGATTTATAAGCACCTGATGAATGGCGTATCTCATATGCTTCCGTTCGTGATCGGTGGCGGAATTCTGATCGCGCTGGCCTTCCTGCTTGACGATTATTCGATTGATCCTTCCAATTTTGGTAAGAACACACCGCTTGCAGCATACTTAAAGACCATCGGTGAGCAGGCCTTTGGTATGATGCTTCCGATCCTTGCCGGCTTCATTGCCATGAGCATCGCAGACCGTCCTGGCCTTGCAGTCGGCCTGGTGGCAGGCCTGATCGCGAAGATGGGATGCACGTTCGCAAACCCGGCAGGCGGCGATGTGAACGCCGGATTTTTAGGAGCATTGTTTGCAGGCTTTGCAGGCGGTTATCTGGTGCTCGGCTTAAGAAAGCTGTTCTCGAAGCTGCCGAAATCCTTAGAGGGCATTAAGCCGGTCCTTCTGTATCCGGTTATCGGTATTTTCCTGGCAGCAGTGGTGACCACCTTTATCAACCCATATATGGGCATGATCAATGATGCGCTTACTGCCTTCTTAAACGGAATGGGCGGTACCAGCCGTATTGTCCTCGGTATGCTGCTCGGCGGCATGATGTCCATCGATATGGGAGGCCCGTTCAACAAGGCAGCCTATGTATTTGGCACGGCACAGCTGGCAGAGGGCAACTTTGAGGTGATGGCCTCTGTTATGGCAGGCGGTATGGTTCCTCCGATCGCAATTGCCCTGTGCACCACCTTCTTCAAGAAGAAATTTACTGAGAAAGAACGCCAGTCCGGCCTCGTAAACTACATTATGGGACTTTCCTTCATTACAGAGGGTGCCATTCCGTTCGCAGCACAGGATCCGCTTCGTGTGATTCCGTCCTGCGCGATCGGTGCAGCAGTGGCAGGAGGTCTGTCCATGGCATTCGGATGTACCTTGCGGGCACCGCATGGCGGCATGTTTGTCCTGCCGACGATCGGCAATCCGCTTATGTATCTGGCGGCGGTGGCTGCCGGTTCCGTAGTGGGCTGCCTGATCCTGGGATTTTTAAAGAAGGACGTGGAGTCATAGGAGAGCGGAAAGCTTTCTGATCTGGAAATATAGGGAGTATTTGCAGATAAACAAAGAACAAAAGAAAGAGAAGAGCCTGGCCAAGGGGAGAAATGGTCAGGCTCTTTTTTTCGTTCACAAAGCGCTAATGTGATTCGAATGAGACAGATATAGCCTTATTGTTTCATGTAAATTGTCAACAATCGACAATTAACTATTTACAATTGTTACAAGCTGTTTGTAAACCAGAACGATGTAACTGAGAGACAGTATCAGATTCATGAGAAGCTTCTGAAGGTCTGCCAGAACGGAAACCCGGAAGAAATACTTTCGGCGATCCTGGATCATTACCTGTTCGGGCTGGAAAAATTGATCGGCAAAATGAAAGAAAAAGCCGGCCAGGAGACAGCTGCGGATACACTGGAAAGCGCGTGACAGAAACAGATACCGGATTGGATAAAAAAGAAAGACAGACAAAAAAGGAACGTCATTGGGATGTAAGCCCGTTGATGTTCCTTTTTTGCTATTGAAATCTAATATCTGCTGGAGCCGGCAGTTACAACACGGGAACCGCCTTCGGTTCTGGTTTCCTGCGTGGTCTGGCTGTTTGGTTTTTTATTCTGATTATTTGCTTCATCGCCAATGGTGAAGGAGTTTGCGGTATCCACATGTGTGGTACAGGTTCCGTTTGCATTGAAGGTGTAGGAAATACCGTTGATGGTGCGGGTGGTTCCTGCATACATGACACCGGTAGACGGATCAAAGTAGTAGGTGCTTCCGTTGACATTCTGGAAACCGGTCTGCATCTTGCCGTCGGTTCCGAATAAGTACCAGCTGTCCCCAATTGGCATCGCCACATTCAGCGCGCATTTGCCGGATTCCGGATAGAAATAGTAGCGGGAGCCGGAGATAGTTCTCCAGCCGGTCCACAGAGCACCATCGTCATTCATATAGTAGTAATCCTGATCCAGATGGAGCCAGCCTGTTACAAGGCTGCCATCGGAGAGAGCATAATAATATTTGTCGGAAGCGGTGTCGTGGATCAGGCCGTTGGCCAGGGAACCGTCTGCCTGATAGTAGTAAAGCTTGCCGTTTGCTTTGGTTACTCCGGCTGCGTAGGCAGTCAGGCAGCTTCCAAGCATCATGGTTCCTGCAAGTCCTGCAAAGAGTGCAGCTTTTATCTTATGATTCTTTCTCATCTTTGAAAACCTCCAGATTTGATTGATTGTTTTTATTTTTATTATAAACCCTGGAACAGTTCCAGGGTCAAGAGTTTTGGAAGCGGATTCTGCAGCTTTCTGTTCTGCAGAAAAATATCATTCCAAACAGTTATTGATAATGATAAAAGTAGATCATTTTACTTTATGATATAGATGGATTATAGTAAAGATAACAAAAAACAAGCACGAAACAGAAAAGGAGTTATCAGATATGTACATGAAAAAATATCCCTGCGTATATATGCGCGGCGGCACAAGCAAAGCAGTATTCTTCCATGAGAAAGACCTTCCGGAGGACAAAAAGCTCTGGGATGAGATCTTTCTGAAAGTCATGGGTACTCCGGATGTGAAGCAGATTGACGGTATGGGCGGAACCGTGTCCTCCACCAGCAAGATTGCTGTTATTTCCCCATCTGACCGGGAGGATGTCGATGTCAATTACACCTTCAAGCAGGTAGACATCGTAATCCCGCGTGTGGATGGCAGCGCAAACTGCGGTAACATTTCTTCTGCAGTCGGTCCGTTCGCCATTGACGAGGGACTGGTAAAAGCCGTAGAGCCGATTACCGTTGTACGTGTGCTGAACACCAACACCAATAAGATCATTGAGGAGCATGTACGGGTAGAGGACGGACATGCCATGGTACACGGGGACGAGGTCATCAAGGGTGTTCCGGGAACCGGCTCCCGCATCGATATGTACTTTGAGGATCCGGCAGGCTCCAAGACCGGAAAGCTGTTCCCGACCGGAAACAAGCGTGATATCTTCGATGTACCGGGTTACGGCGAGATTGAAGTAACGGTGTTAGACTGCTCCAACCCGATGGTATTCATCCGCGCGAAAGACTTAGGCATCAAAGGAACCGAACTGGTGGAACTGAACCAGAACAAGGATGTCATGGAGCACATCGAGCGTATCCGCTGCATCGCAGCATTAAAATGCGGATTCGTAGAGAAATGGGAGGATGCAAGAACCAAGTCCACCTCCGCACCGAAGGTATCCATCATCTCGGATCCGCAGGATTACATTGACATGGATAAGAACGAAGTAAAAGCAGAGTCCATGGATATTTGCTGCCGGGCCATCTCGGTAGGAGCCCTGCATAAGGCATATCCGATGACCGTTGCGGTGGGAACCGGAGCAGCGGCAAGAATTCCGGGAACCATTGTAAATGATATTGCAAAACCGGCGCCGGATCAGGATATCATCAAGATCGGGCACTCCAGCGGCGTGACCGAGGTGGATGTCAAGATGGACGGTGAGCGCGTTATCAAGGGCGGCGTAACCCGCACCGCAAGAAGAATCATGGACGGCTGGGTTTACGTCAGAGACTAAATGAGAGGAGATTATTCACATGGTAACCTTACATGAAGGAAAACATTACATTGTCAATAATGATCATATCGCCACTGCAGAGGAAGCTGCAAAGCTTTCCGCGGAAGAGGGTAAAAAACAGACTTTAACCTATCAGGTTCTGGAAAAGCACAATCACTCCGAAAACATGGAGCATCTGGAAATCAAATTTGATTCCATGGGTGTATATGATAACACCTACGTAGGCATTTTACAGACTGCATACGCAAGCGGACTGAAAGAGTTCCCGATGCCGTGCGTGTTCACCAACTGTCATAACTGTCTGTGCGCAGTCGGCGGCACCATCAATACCGATGTACATAAATACGCAGAGTCTGCATGCAAGAAGTCCGGCGGTATCTTTGTTCCGCCGCATGAAGCAGTTATCCACCAGTACATGCGTGAGATGATCGTGAAATCTGGCGACATGTCCATCGTTTCCGATTCCCACACCCGTTACGGCACCCAGGGTTCCGTATCCATCGGCGAGGGCGGTCCGGAGCTGGCAAAGGCGATGCTGGGAAAATACTATGAGATTGATTACCCGGAGGTGATCGGTGTATTCATGACCGGTGCTCCGAAGCCGTGGGTAGGACCGATGGATGTGGCTCTGAGTATCATTGGCAAGGTGTTTAAAAACAACTTTGTAAAGAATAAAGTGCTTGAATTCATCGGACCTGGCGTAAGCAGCATGTCCATGGATTTTAGAAATGGCATTGATACCATGACTACGGAGTCCGCATGTCTTTCTTCCGTATGGTCTACCGATGACAAGGTAAAAGAGTACTTTGAAATCCACAAACGTCCAGACGATTTCAAGCGTATGCAGCAGGGTGACGCGGCTCTGTATGACGGCATTGTAGAGATCAACCTGGACACCATCGTTCCGATGATCGCGCTGCCGTTCCATCCGAGCAACGCATATCCGCTGGCAGATGTTATTGCAGATCCGGATAAATATCTGGGTATGGTCGAGAAAGAAGCAGAGCGCGTATTCGAGAATAATAAGGACATCCACTTAGACCTGCGTTCAAAAATCCACAATGGCAAGATCAAGGTAGACCAGGCAGCTATCGCAGGCTGTGCGGCAGGTTCCTTCGAGAACATCTATGCCGTTGACCAGATCGCAAAGAAGTTAAACCGCGGCCTTGGAACTTTCCCGTTAAACATCTACCCGGCATCCCAGCCGATCATGTATGAGTTAAACAAGATTGGTGTGTTAAATGATTTGATGAACTATGGTGCCCGCGTGAAGACCGCGTTCTGCGGACCGTGCTTCGGTGCTTCCGATGCTCCTGGCAACAACGATTTCTGTATCCGTCACAGCACCAGAAACTTCCCGAACCGCGAGGGCTCCAGCCCGGCAAACGGCCAGATCGCATCTGTAGCGCTGATGGATTCCAAGTCTATCGCTGCAACCGCGTTCAACGGCGGTTATTTAACCTCAGCAGAGGATTGCCCGGTCGAGTTCACCGTTCCGTCCTACGAGTTTAACAGCAATATTTATGATAACATCGTTTACAACGGTTATGGAAAGGCGCAGCCGGAGACCGAGATCGTCTATGGTCCGTCCATCAAAGACTGGCCGGAAATGTCTGCCCTGACTGACAATCTGCTCCTTCAGGTGGCAAGTGTGATCCGCGATGAGGTAACCACCACCGATGAACTGATCCCGTCCGGTGAGACAGCATCCTACCGCTCCAATCCGTACAAGATTTCCGAGTTCACCCTGATCCGGAAAGATCCGGAGTATGTCGGCAATGCAAAGGCTGTACAGGTTTATGAGAAAGCCCGCGTGGCAGGCGATGCGGCAAAGACCGCAGAGCTTTATGAGGTTCTGAAAGCCGCTGGCGTGAACGCCCCGGCAGAGGAACTTATGAAGACTACCGGAATCGGCTCTGTATTATACGCAAAACGGCCGGGTGATGGTTCTGCCCGTGAGTATGCCGCAAGCTGCCAGAAGGTACTGGGCGGCCTGGCGAATATCTGTATTGAATATGCAACCAAGCGTTATCGCAGCAACTGCGTAAACTGGGGCATGCTGCCATTCACTTATCCGGATGACAACATCAATCTGGAGGTCGGCGAGTATGTATACCTGCCTGGCATCCGCAAGGCAGTGGAAGAGGGCGCAACCAGATTCGAGGCAACCATCATCGGAAAAGACGGAAGCACCCGCACCATGGAGCTGGAGTTAAACGGTGTGAGCGAGGCTGAGAAGAAGGTTCTTCTGGCAGGAAGCCTGATTAACTCCTACAAAGCAGAATAGAAATGGGGCGTGTGTATGTCGGATTTGCGGAGATTAGCAGAATTTATTCATGACATCACATGGGACCAGTTGCCGGAGCGCGTGCGGGAGACTGCCGCGCTTCGCGTGCTTGATCTGGTCAGTGTGGCAGCCGGAGCGGCAAAGGATCCGCTGGTGGAAGCAGCAAAAAAAGCGTTGGGAATGGTGAGCGGATGTCAGGCAGAAATACCGGATGCGGATTTGAACCGGCCGGGATTTGTTTCCGTCTGGGGAGATCCCGGAAAATATCCGCTGGCAACAGCCGCCATGATCAATGCCATGCTGGCTCATACCCTGGAACTGGATGATGTCCACACTGCATCCAAGACCCACGGAAGCGCCAGCCTGATTCCGGCGGCCTGGTCCTGTGCGGAGTATCTGGGAAAGCGCGGCAAAGACTTTCTGCTGGCGGTGGTCTGCGGTTATGAGACCGTGAACCGAGTGGGCATGGCCTTTGGCGTATCTGCCCATAGAAACCGGGGCTGGCATGCCACAGCAACCTGCGGCGTGTTCGGGTGCGCGGCAGCCTGCGCGAAGCTTCTGGACCTGAGCGTGGATCAGATCGTGTCAGCCCTCGGCATGGCAGGAACCCAGTCCAGCGGTGTATGGGCCTTTCTGGGAGATGGAAGCAGCTGCAAGATCCTGCATCCGGCCAGGGCCGCAGCAGACGGCATTGAGGCAGCTTTTCTGGCCAGAGCCGGAATGACCGGACCGGAGCATATCTTTGAAGCAAAGGACGGGGGGCTGCTAACTGCGATGTCCGACGGCGGAGCAATATCACAACTCAGTCAGGGGCTGGGCGTGGTTTTTGAAATTTTAAATATGGATATGAAACCGTATCCATGCTGCAGAAGCGCACACTGCGCGATCGACGGGATTCTGGAGATACGGGAGCAGATGGAAAAACGCATGGGACTGAAAATTCAGAATAAGCCGGAGGCAGAGATTCTGGTACAGCAGATCAGTGAAATCGAGATCGATACCTATTTGGTGGGCTACAAGCAGTGTGCGGTCAGTGATGGCTGCCTGCATCCGAAAACCATTCTGGACGCGAAATTCTCCACGCCTTATTCTGTGGCAG
>ERZ779842.1454-NODE-1454-length-19540-cov-6.223711_pt1 | contig 19540 bp, 16 predicted proteins | sample MGYA00511095_ERZ779842 | MGnify/ENA primary metagenome ERZ779842 (study PRJEB29588, sample SAMEA2154036) | human gut metagenome | biome: human gut; feature: human-associated habitat; material: faeces | place: Denmark | collected 2008/2010 ... | reverse complement strand
AGTCGAAACTTTAGATTTTAAGCCATTTCTGCCGCACAGGTCGCCAGAAATGATTTTCAATGAGGTTAGCACCTCAAACACCCTAAAATAAATTAGACAAAACCATTATGGTTTTGTCTGCAATTTGAGATGGCTACATATTCGTAGCCATTTTTTTATTAACAAAATATTCATAAATAAAATTCTTCCTTTAAGGTTTATTTAAGAAACTAAATGTATAATGAAATCAACATAAAGGAAAGGGGTAATAAAAATGAATATCGGATTAAAGAAAAAGATAATAAGTATAGCAGCAGTAGTTGCAATTACCGCAACAATCGGCAGCGGATGTGTTTTGGCAAAGAGCAATGATATTACGGTTACATATGACGGTGAAAATATCAGCTTTGACGTTCAGCCTGAAATCGTAGATGACAGAGTAATGGTTCCTATGCGTACCATATTTGAAACATTCGGTGCAAAGGTTAAATGGGACAGCGACACACAGACGATAACCGCAAAGAAAAAGTCAAAGACTATACAAATGACTATCGGCAGCAGTGATATGACTAAGAATGACGAAACATATTCATTTGATGTTTCACCTATAATCGAGAACGGAAGAACACTTGTTCCGATTCGTGCAATAAGTGATATGCTCGGACTTGATGTTGAGTGGAACGAAAAGAACAACACAGTTACAATAACCACTCCGCAAGATGATGAGGACGAGTCTTGGAAAAACAACACAGGAACGGTTGATCTTGACAATGTTGAAGTTACAGGTGACGGTATAAGCGTATCGGATAACATTATAACAATTTCAAAGGGCGGTGACTTTGAAGTCACAGGCAAACTTGATGACGGTCAAATTGTTATTGACACCGAAGAAAAAGTTAAACTTCGTTTGTCGGGTATGAGTCTTACAAATAAAAACGGTTCGGCTGTATATGTAAAGAATGCCGACAAGGCTTATATCACTTTGACGGACAACACCGAAAATACTTTGACGGGCGGAGAAAATTACACAAGCGGTGATGAAAATGAAAAAGGCTGTATAACATCAAGAGATAATCTTGAAATTAAGGGCAGTGGCTCACTTACCGTAAACGGAAATTATAATCACGGTATTTTCAGCAGTAACAGCATTGAAATCGGTAACGGAAATATTACCGTAAATGCAAAAAATGACGGTATTCATGCAAATGACACGCTTGCGATAAGCGGAGGTACTGTAAATGTTACTGCAGAGGGTGACGGACTTCAAGCAGAAGAAATACTTGATATATCGGACGGTGAAGTGAATGTTACGACAACAGGCGAGGTTAAGGCAAGTACATCTAATGACTTCGGCGGTCGAGGTGAAATGAAAGATTCGTCACAAATGACAGATGATGAAATTCAATCAATGCGTGAACAAATGAATAATAATCAATTTACGCAAACAGAAGAAAGTGACGACAGTGAAGATACTTCAAGCAAAGGTATAAAAGCGGATTGGATGTTTGATATATCGGGCGGTGAAGTTACAGTTGATTCGACAGACCATGCTATTCATTGCACGTCTGATATAAATATTACGGGTGGTACACTTAATTTATCGTCGGAGAGAAAAAAAGGTATATCAGGTCATGGTGATGTAACGATTGATGATGGTGATATAACGATAACAAAATCAACCGAGGGTATTGAAAGTAAGAAGATTTTGACGATAAACGGCGGTAATATTGACATAACTGCAAGTGATGACGGATTTAATTCAGGCGGTACAGGTGCAAATCAAAACGGCGGTTTCGGCGGCGGTACTAATATGCAAGGCGGTCAGCAGGGCGGCAGAGGTCAAATTGGCAGACGAAACAGTAACGGACAGGGCGGTAATCAAATGACACCGCCGGAAATGCCAAGCGACCAAAACGGCGGACAAATGACACCGCCGGAAATGTCAAACGGACAGGACGGTAATCAAATGACACCGCCGGATATGTCAAGCGACCAAAACGGCGGACAAATGACACCTCCGAATATGCAACAGGCCGAGGGTAATGAACAGGACAGTGAACATCATATCCAAATCAACGACGGTAATATTAAAATAGTTGCCGATGCAGACGGTATTGATTCAAACGGTTCATTGTTCATCAATGGCGGTACTGTTACGGTTGACGCACAGGCAATGGGTGCAGAAAGTGCTTTTGATACAGACGGTGCGTTTATAGTAAACGGCGGTACAATTATAGGTGTAAGCGGCAGCGGTATGGACGAAAGTCCGAACAGCTACTCTGCTCAAAACGTAATTTTGGCATACACAACTTCACAGATTTCCGCGGGTGATGAAGTTAAGATAACTGATTCAAACGGTAAGACAATCGCTGAGTATACAGCAGTTAAAGGAGGAAGTAAGATTGTGTACTCATCGGATAAACTTAAAACAGGTGAAACGTATACGGTTTACGCAAGCGGTGAAGAAGTCGGAAGTGCCGAAATTGAAAGCAGTATAACGAAGATAGGAACAAAGTCAAATTCTGGTTTCGGCGGCGGTCACAGACAAAAAACAGCGGATAACACAACTGACACAAGTGCAACAAATTAATAAATAAGGCAAGCCATATCGGCTTGCCTTAACGTGTTGAAATGTGAAAAAAGGACGTCGAATAACAGCCACCACTCCGACATTGCGTGCCACCTCTCTTCAAGGAGAGGCAAGTAAGGCTCCCATAGAGGGGAGCTGTCGACAGAGTCGAATGAGGGGTGGTGATAGAGGAACAGAAAAAGGGCGACCAATGATCGCCCCTCCGCAAAATAAAACATCATTCCACAAATTTAAAATTAATAACATCGAAAAGTCCCGAATCGGTAATACGAACTTCGGGGATTACAGGTAGCGGCAAAAATGCAAGTGACAAAAACGGATCGATTTTATCTGTTATATTAAGCACTTTTGCGGCACTGTAAAGGTTATCGTGTTCTCTTGTAACTTCATCGGCTGATTTTACGGACATAAGTCCCGCAATATCAAGAGTCATTGACGCGATAACTTTACCCTCTGAACAAACTGCAATACCGCCGCTTGTACCGAGAGTATTTACGGCAAGTGCCATATCGCTGTCGTTATCGCCGATAACGATTACATTATGGCTGTCGTGACCGATAGAAGTGGCGATAGCACCGTTTGTAATTTCGTAATTGGTTACAAATCCGATACCCTTTGTACCTAAATTATGATGACGTTCGATAACGCATACTTTAGAAAGGCTGTCGGAATACGATACAGTAACCTTTTTTGTGATAATACTTTCGGGTATAAGTTCGATAGCGTCAAATTTGTCTTTAACATCAGTCTTGAAGAAGTCGGCTGATATTTTCGGCAGATGAACGGTATTTGTAACTTTTGAATTGTCAACCGTTTCGCATTCAAACAATGCTGTACCGTTTTCACATACAAGTTTGCCGTTTTTGTAGACTTGTGATATTGAACTTAAATTCAAATCGTCGGCAACGACAATATCGGCAACATATGACGGAGCTATTGCTCCTTTATTCTTCATACCGTACATTTCACAAGCGTTAAGCGTTGCCATAATGATTGCGTCAATATTGTTAAGACCGAGTGAAACGGCTTTTCTGATACAGTGGTCAATACTGCCGTCACGAATAATTTCGCCGACAAATCTGTCATCGGTACAAAACGCACAACGTCTTAACGTATAAGGGGTTACACCCTTGATAAGTTTTGCAACGTCAAGCGAAAGCGTACCCTCACGAAGAAGAATATACATACCTTTGCTTATTTTTTCGGTCATTTCTTCAACGACACTGCATTCATGGTCGGTTTTTATACCGGCACTTGTATATGCGTCAAGCTCATGACCCGAAAGCAAAGGTGCATGACCGTCGATAATGTCAAGACACAACTTACCGAGTGTTTCATCATCACCTGAAACAATACCGGGATAATTCATCATTTCACCGATACCGAAGAACTTAGGTGCAAGTTTTTGAGTTGTTTTTGCGTCAAGATTAGCACCTGTATGTTCAAAAGGCGTTGCAGGTACACATGACGGCAACATAAGATTTACGTCAAGCGGAATATTTTTCGCAGACTTTAACATAAATTCAAGACCGTCCTCACCGCATACGTTTGTTATTTCGTGAGGATCGGCAATAACGGTTGTAATACCGTGAGGCATAACTGCCTTTGCATATTCGGACGGCTGCGTCATAGATGATTCAATATGAACGTGCGAATCAATAAAACCCGGCATAACATATTTGCCGGAAACGTCTTGTTCGTTTTCACCGCTGTATGAACCGACACCGCAGATAATACCGTCTTTTATAATAACATCGGCTTTAATAACTCTGCCCGAAAAAACATCGACAACGTTTCCGCCTTTAAGTATTAAATCAGGTGCGATACGTTCCATAGCCGTATCAATATATGTTTTTTTCACTTAATATCACCTCGTACAATTATGATATAGTTATTATATACTAAAAGTTAATAATATTCAAATGAAATGTGAATAAAGTGTAAATTCATATTGTATCAAAAGTGTAAATATTGACTTAGAATAATTGTGGTGGTAAAATGGTTAAGTAAATTAACAAAATTTAATATTACGGTGTGTGGGGGGATACACGGTGAAAGAAGAAATGTTTCTTCAATGTTGGGAAATCGTAAGCAGGATGGAGCTGTGGTTTCTTTCAAAGTGTCCTTTTGAGGAAATGTCAAGGGGCGATTATATGATGTTGAATTTACTTACTCAGTCCGCAAATGACGGAAAAATGATGACGGTCACTATGATGAGTGACATTTTAAAAGTCAGTAAGGCGGCTATTTCTCAAAGCATAAAGGCTTTGAAGAAAAAAAACTGGGTTAAAAGTATATCGGATACAACCGATAAGCGTAAGAGTTATATAGTTCTTACTGACGAGGGCAGAAAAGCATATGATAATCAAAGGAAAGTTATAATCAGAAACTTACAGGAATGTTTCAGAGATGTAGATGAAGCAGACCTTAAAATGTTTTGCGATAAATTAACTAAAGTCGCAGAGCAGATAAGTTAAAAATATAAAGGTGCAGGAGGCAAGAAATATGGGAGATTTTACTTCTGAAAAGGAGCAAAAGCTTTTGGAAAGTGAAGCAGAAGTATCTAACACAGAAGATACAAATGCAGACGAACTCACTTTTGAAGAAATATCTGGATTTTCAGATGATGATGACAACAGTGATGAAGAAAAGAAACCGAAAAAGAAATTCATTGGATATGACAAGCAAAACAAGAAGTTCTTTATCGGTAAGTTTAAGATAGGCAAGAAATTACTTATAATTATTCTTGTAATAGCAATACTTGCAGGTATATGTTCGGGACTTATTATAAAGTCTAAAAACAACAGTGCCGTAAAAGTTATGTATACCGATTCGCCGGTTGAACGTCGTACTATCACAAATACAATCACAGGTTCATCATCTATCGAGCCGAATGATTCGTATAAAGTAACAACTATCAAGTCGGGCGATATAACAAGTGATACATTCAAAGAGGGTGACGTTGTTAAGAAAGGTGATAAGCTTTATCAATTTGAGGACAGCGACGCTCAAAATTCTTTGAGTACGGCAAAAAATGCACTTGCAAAAGCACAACAGGCATATGTTGACGCAGTAAAGCAAAAGGCACAGACCGTTTCTTCAAACAATATCGGTACAAAGTCTGCACAAAATGCAGTAACAAAGGCATTAAATTCGCTTAATGATACTAAAAACAATCAGTACATACAGTCAAATTCAGCAGGTAAAGTTAAAGAATTATCCGTAAAAGAAGGGGACCATATCAATGCCGGTGCAACGGTTGCAACATTGTATGACGATTCTTATATGAAACTGAGAATACCGTTTAATGAAGTTGATGCCGAAAGTATTCAGACAGGCGCGGTCGCAACAGTATCTGTTATAGGTTCGGGCGATACGATTTACGGAACTGTTAAAGAAAAATCATCGTCAGCCGTTTCAACAGACGCACACGCTAAAGTTGTGTATGTAACGGTTGAAGTCACAAATCCGGGCGCACTTACAACAAATGATTACGGCAGTGCGGAAATAAACGGAGTTGCTTGTGCAAATACGGCACAATTTGAATATGTAAGCGAGGGAACAATCACATCAACGGCATCAGGCACACTTGAAAATCTTAATATTGCGGTAGGAGATTCTGTTTACAGCGGTCAAAAAGTCGGATATGTTAAGTATGATAATCAAAACTCGACAATGAGCAATGCACAGCTTTCATATAATGATGCGGTTTTGGCACTTGAAAAGCAAGTATTGCAAAACGATACTTTCTCACAGGATTCAAGCATAAAGAACGCACAGCTTGCACTTGACGATGCCGAACTTGGTATTGAAAAAGCACAGGACGCAGTTGACGATTATGTTGTCGAAGCACCGATTGAGGGTACAGTCGTTAAGAAAAACTCAAAAGCAGGCGATACGATAGATTCTTCAAATGCAACAGATCCGCTTTGTGTAATTTACGATTTGTCAAGCGTTAAATTCTCTATTGATGTTGACGAAACGGAAATAGCACTTGTTAAGACAGGTCAAAAAGCTACTGTAACGGCAGACGCGGTAGAGGGTGAATTTGAAGGTGTGGTTACAAAAGTTCCTGTAGACGGTGTAAACGAAAACGGTGTAACAACATACACTATCGAAATTCAAATAGAAAATTACGGTGATTTGTTGCCGGGTATGAATGTTGACGCCGAAATTGTTGTTGAAGAGGCTGACAATGTAATTGCAGTGCCTGTAAACAGTGTAAACAGAGGCAATATTGTATTTGTAAAGGACGACGGAACAACTCACGAAAATGATGTTACGGATATTATAAAGGGTAATAAAGATAAATCGGGTAAAACGGACGATAAGAAGAAAGCCGATGATAAGGACGATAAGTCGCAGTCAAGCGGTATGCCGGTTGTAAGCGTCGATACACCGAACGGTGATAAATCGGATGAAATTTCGGTGACTAAAGAAAGTGTACCTACTAATATAGATGTACCTGACGGTTACCGTGCAATTCAGGTTGAAACAGGAATTAACGATACAGACTATATCGAAATCAAGTCAGGTTTAACAGAAAAAGACCAGGTAAGAACGCTTGACACAGAATCGTCAAGTGCGAATGCGTCATTCGGTGATCCAAATGCACAAGATATGTATGTAGTTCCTAATGGCAATATGGGCGGAATGTCCGGCGGCGGAATGTCAGGCGGCGGAGTCATAATGCCAGGCGGCGGAGGTATGTCCGGCGGCGGTGGCGGAATGCCGGGCGGAAGATAAAGCGGAGGTGAAGTAAAATGCCTCCATTGGTAGAAATGAAAGATGTTTATAAGATTTATCATATGGGTGATACGGAAGTTCACGCACTTGACGGAATATCTCTTACTATAAACAAAGGCGAATTTGTTGCGATAGTAGGTCAGTCGGGTAGTGGTAAATCTACTTGTATGAATATTATAGGTTGCCTTGACGTGGCAACAAAGGGTGTTTACAGATTAAACGGCAGAGAAATTAATAATTACAGTCAAGATGAATTGTCTGACGTAAGAAATAAAATGCTTGGTTTTATATTTCAGCAATATAACCTATTGCCGAAATTAACCGTATTGGAAAATGTTGAACTTCCGCTTTTGTATGCGGGACTTAGCGATGCGGAACAAGAGAAAAGAGCACTTGCTTCACTTGACAGAGTAGGACTTAAATCAAAAGCGAAAAACCATCCGGCACAGCTTTCGGGCGGTCAGCAACAGAGAGTGTCAATAGCAAGAGCTTTGGCGGGTGATCCGTCGGTAATCCTTGCCGATGAGCCCACAGGCGCGCTTGACTCGCGTACAGGTCGTGAAGTAATGCTGTTTTTGCAGAAACTTAATGCGGAGGGTAATACGATTATTCTTATCACTCACGATAACTCGATAGCGGCGAAAGCAAAACGTATCATTCGTATAACAGACGGACGTATCGTTTATGACGGCCCGGCAGAGGGGGACGTAACAGTAATGAACCAGCACGGTGCCGGCGAAGATGCTCCCGAAGATGAAAGAGCAAAGGGGGCGACTTGATTATGAGTATTTGGAAATGTTTTCAAATGGCAATGTCAAGTATTGTCGGCAACAAAATGCGTTCAATACTTACAATGCTCGGTATTATAATCGGTATTACGGCGGTTATTGCGCTTGTAAGTCTTATGTCGGGAATGACATCGGAAATAACGGAAACATTTGAAGAAATGGGTATTGAATCAATCAATGTTTCAATTCAAGACCGTTCCGCGACAAAGGAAGTAAAGCCTGAAGAAATGGAACAGCTTGCGGAAGAACATTCCGATATTATTGCAGGTCAGTCACCGACAGTTTCAATGCCTGCATTTATAAAAAACGGCAGTGATACAATTTCAACACAGGCAACAGGTGTAAACGAATACTATCTCGGAATGAAAAAGTATAATATTACATACGGACGTGAGCTTACATATGTTGACGTTGAGAGAAAGCAGAAAGTTTGCGTTATCGGTACTTATATAGCAAAAGAAGTTTTCGGCGGTGACGCACTCGGTAAGTCTATTCAAATAACGGGTACGCCGTATGAAGTTGTCGGAATACTTGAAGAACAGGACGACTCGACAGAAAATTCTTCGGATAACTGTGTGTATATACCGTACACTTTGGCGTCATACACAAACCGTACATCAACCGTAAGCAGCTATGTTGTCTATGCGGTTGACCAGGAAAAGGTAGAAGAGGCGGTTTTGCTTTTAGAAGCACTTTGTGATAAAGATATAGGCGACAGTGATTACTATACTGTAACGTCAATGAAGTCTATGGCAGACAGTGTAACCGATATTCTTGATAAAATGGAACTTATGCTTATCGCAATCGCGGCTATATCGCTTGTTGTTGCCGGTATCGGTATTATGAATATTATGCTTGTGTCGGTTACGGAACGTACAAGGGAAATAGGTATCAGAAAATCGCTTGGTGCAAAGCAGAAAGATATACTTTCCCAATTCGTTATTGAGGCGGGTATGCTTAGTTGTTTGGGCGGTGTAATCGGTATTATTGTAGGCTCGCTTTTGGCAATACTGGCAGGTAAACTTTTGGGGATGGATATATTACCGACCTCGACATCTATTGTAGTATCGTTTACGGTTTCGGCGATGATAGGTGTGTTCTTCGGCTATATGCCTGCTAAAAAAGCTGCCAAATTAAATCCGATAGATGCGTTACGTTATGATTGATAACTCAGCAATGCGAATGATTTTCTCTCGGACTGAGATTTTCTTGATTTTATAGTATGTACGATAATATTGCACGGAAAGGAAGTAAGTTATGAAGAAAATAATTTCTTTTGTTTTGGCGGCGGCTATGTCATTATCGACTTTGCCTGTATTGGCAGACTGGAACAATGACGAAGATATTATGTCGCTTTTGTCGGAACTTAATATAATGGTCGGCGATGATGACGGCAATTTAAGACTTGATGACAATGTATCAAGAGCGGAATTTGCAAAAATTGCAGTAGCGTCATCAAGCTACAAAGATACAGTAGCAACAGGTTTAAAAGTATCACCTTTTAAAGATGTTACATATACTCACTGGTCAGCACCTTACATAAAGGCCGCTGTATCAGCCGGAATTGCGGAGGGATATGTTGATTCAACATTCAGACCTGACAATACGGTATCATATGAAGAGGCACTTACAATGGTATTAAAGGTGCTTGGATACACAACACAGGACTTCGGTGATTCATGGCCTTACGGTCAAATGGGACTTGCAAACAGTCTTGAAATTACAAAGAACGTAAATGCCGAGCAAGGCGAGGCACTTACAAGACGTCAGGTTGCAAGACTTATTTACAATACACTTGACACAAAAATCAAAGATAATCAAAGCAAACTTATAACTTCAGTGTTTGACAGTAAAGTTATTGAGGGTGTTACGATTATTGCGTCACACAACGAGGACAGCTCACTTGGTACTGACAAAATCTATACAACAGCCGGAACATTTGAATTTGACGGTAATTTCAACAGTGATTATGTCGGCAGAAAAGGCGATATTGTCGTAAAGAACGATGAAGATTTTGTGTCATTTACACCGCGTGACCAGCGAGTTGAAGAATACACCGTTTCAAACGTAATCGGTTCCGATATAATTCTTGACGGCGATATGTATAACATCAATTCAAACACAACTACATATTACAAGTCACAGGCACTTACATACGAAAATGCCGCAATGCAAGCCGAAAAAGGCGATACATTCAAGCTATTTAAAAATTCAAACGGTTCTGTTGACTATGCAATGCTTGTTGCAAAAGACAGCGAAACAGGTACGGACAGCTTTGATAAATATGTAATCTATTCACTTCTTTCAGACGCTGTTATATGTTATAAAAACGGCAGTTTTGAACAGATTGATATAACAGACGGCACAACTTGTTACAAAGATAAGAATAAGAGTACATACGGTGCTGTAAAGAATGAAATGGCAATGGGAGACATTCTTTATGTCAAGATGGACGGAAGTAATGTTGATTACGTAAGCTATGAAAAGGGTAATATGGAAGGACCGGTCAAGGTTACAAATTCAAATTGGATCGCGAACTTCGATACGAACGGTTCGACAACAGTAATGAGAAGCGGTAATAAGGTTGACGCGTCAGAAATTCAGCTTAACGATATTATTTACTATTGTAAAGATTTGAATATGGTGCTTGCTTATACGGATAAGGTTACAGGCGTGTACGAAAAGGCGTCACCGACAAAGGATTCGCCGACAAGCGTTACAATTTCGGGTAAAGAGTATTCTGTTGAAAGCGTAGACGCATTTAATGCACTTTCATCAAGCGGAACATTTAAGTACGGTGATACCGTAACACTTCTTCTTGGCAGAAACGGCGAAGTAGCCGGAGTTGTCGGCGGAAGTGAAAGCACATCTTCACACACAACAGTAGGATTTGTTACGGAAACAGGCAAAAAAGATTTCACAAACCCTGATAATACGGTATATTCAAGTTACTATGCAAAGGTTGTTACACCTGACGGAACAGTAAATGAATATGCGACTTCATCAGATTGCAGTTCGCTTAAATGTGCTGTAGTAAATGTATCATTTACAAACGGTAAAGCAAGTCTTTCAATAGCAAAGGGGTATGACAACGTAAGCGGTAAGTTTAATTCCGAAAAGAATAAATTTGGCGATTATACCCTTGCAGACGATGTGAAGATTCTTGACACTGCCGGAACTGCAAGCGACGACTTAGCAATGTACACAAGAATTTATCCGCAGCGTCTTGACGGTGTTACGATAAACCCGTCAAGCATAGCATATTATTCGAAGAACAAAGCGGGCGAAATCGACAGACTTATCTTAAAGGACGTAACAGGTGACGCCTACAAGTACGGTATAATCACAAAAATCGATTCAACAACACATTCGTATACTGTAGATATTGACGGTACACAGAATACATATATGACGTCATTTTCGACGAATATAAAAGGACCGCACAGATTCAGTATGGACCAAACAGGTATTGAAAGTATGCGTCAGCTTACTGCATATTCGTCAAGAATAGATACACTCACACGCACGGAAGCAAAGATTAATAATCAGACATATTTGCTCAGTGATAAGGTAATTGTGTATCATAAGACGGATATTAATACATATATGAAGATAACACTTGATGATGCTATAAACGGAAATTATAAGCTTACTGCTTATTACGATAAGGCACAGACATTGGGTGGCAGAATTCGTATAATAATAGCTCAATAAGATGAAAAACAAGCGATGAAAATCGCTTGTTTTTTTGCGTAATATTAAAATTTTATAAATTTGACGGCAGATATATTGACATATTAAATGTCAGTGATTATAATAATAGGTAAAGAAGGCTATGTGTAAATTAAAAAAGGCGGTAGAATAAATGAATTCAGTTTTGTATTGTTTGCATAATTTGTCACAAAAATCGCATTTAAGACGTATGGAAAAGTTTACTCAGCACGGTGACACTTCGTGCCTTTTGCATACGATTGCGGTTGCGTATTACAGTATTAAAATTGCCGAGTTTTTCGGTATAAAGTACAAAAAGCGTGACCTTATAAGAGGAGCATTGCTGCACGATTATTTCTTATATGATTGGCATGACGGCGAAAAGGAGAGAAGAATACACGGTTTTACTCATCCTATGACGGCTCTTAGAAATGCTGACAGAGATTTTGATTTGACCGATACAGAACGCGATATTATAAAAAAGCATATGTTCCCGCTTACTGTAATTCCGCCGACTTGCCGAGAAGGGTGGATAGTATGTTTGGCGGATAAATATTGTTCTCTTTATGAAACATTTAAAAAAGAAGCGTACAGAAAGATAAATACAAAGATTATGGGGGACTATGCTGAATTGTATAAGGAGATACAAATGATTTAAACAAGGGGGGTAAATGATGAGTATTTGCCAATATTTCTTGTGCTTTGCGGTATTTAGCTTTATTGGCTGGGCTTATGAAACGGTATATTACAGCATACAACAAAGAAAATTTGTAAACAGCGGCTTTTTAAGCACTTGCTTTTGCCCTATATACGGTATGGGAGCAATGCTTGATTTGATATTGCTTGGATGGATTGAAAATCCTTTGATACTGTTTTTTGCGGGAATGGTGGTTACCTGCTCGCTTGAATATTTTGTATCGTGGCTTTTGGAAACGCTGTTTCATAAAAGATGGTGGGATTATACAGGTTGGCCCGGTAATATAAACGGACGTGTTTGCCTTATAGGTGGAATTGCGTTCGGTACATTTACCGTTGCACTTATTAAGCTTATTGCACCGGTGACGATTGATATGATTGACAGCGTGAGTTTGCCGGCGTTACATATTATGACGTGCGTAATTGCATTTGTGATGATTGCGGATACGGTTAAGACGGTTAAGTGTATGGATTCGTCAAAACTTTGGTATGTGGAAAAACAAGCCGAATTTATGGACGAGCTGCGTAACGGCAGATGTGTGGGATTGGTTAAAAAAATAAAAGATACATTTAGAAGATAAACGGAGCATTTTTGCTCCGTTTTTGTGTGCAAAAAAGAACCTTTGGCGCGGGCAGATGGTGATATTTCACCATCAAAGTCCGTATATGCCTCCGGTTCTGTTGGTATTATATAATATAAAAATAATGCTGTCAATAAAAAGAAGATGTAGATTGTTGAGAAGCGACTGCTACAAACAGTGTAACCACGCCTGACACGTCCAAAACGTCCCACCCACTACATCTTCTATCGGCAGCAAATATTGTATTGATTGTCAACAGTGGATGTAGGGGCGATATATTGGACTATTTCGTTACCGTTTTTGAGTCAGTGATTGGAACAAGATTGCTTAGAGAATTCCACCACATAACTTTTACAGTATTGGTTGCAGAAAGTAGGGGAACACTTATATTTTCTTGTGGTGAATTGATAGTACAACGTAATAATCTGCCGTCCGAATGAAATTCAGAAATTAAGATAATTCCGCCTGAAGTGCTGTTTGTGAGTTTAACAGATATATTGTTGCCTTCAATGTTGCAGTTAATATCATGTGTAGGACTTGTTGTAGGACACGTTGTAGCAGTTGGGCTTGTTGCAGGAGTTATTGTCGGATTTGTAGTCGCAGTCGGACGTGGTGTAGGTTTTGGGGTAGAAGTCGGACTTAGTGTCGGACTCGCTGTCGGAGTTGCAGTAGGATTTGATGTGGTTTTTGGAGTTGCAGTAGGAGTTGCTGTCGGAGTTATTGTCGGGGTCGGATGTGGAGTAGCCGTCGGACTCGCTGTCGGAGTTATTGTCGGAGTTGCTGTCGGACTCGTTGTATGAGTTGGACGTGGAGTCGCAGTAGGAGTGGGACTCGGAATAGGACTCGGACTCACGGTTGGAGTTGGATTTATGGTAGGAGTCGGAGTAGGACTCGGAGTAGGGGTTGTTTCTGCAATTCCGCTAATTTCAAACTCTAATTTGTCAGCTGACATATTTGTTACATAAACAAATATGTCGTTACCAATATAAAGTTCTTCGCCGTCACCGACTGCACAATCTGACATGGTTGAGTATTGACCGTTAGAAATGACCTGCATATTCCAGTTAGCGCCTGTAGTGTTTATATTTGAGGGAAAACGTACACCTGTGTTAGCAAGATAGCAAATCAGTCCGCTCTTAAGTGTTACACCTTTTATCAAGTCACCGGTATTGCACGAATAGAGTTTCTTGTTTTTTGTATCATATTTGTTACCATTGTCATCGAATTGACGATATTCCAAATAAAGAGTTTTTTCGTTAGGCAAATCTCGTTTATATGCAACAACTTCATTTTGAGCTGAGGCAGGGTAGAGTGTGTATGTACCGTTTTTATCAATGGTTTTAATTTGATTATTGTCAAGCCAACCGAGCGATTCGCGTTCTTTAACGGAAATATACTGTCCGATAGGGGTTAGATGTTTTGCCATCAGTGACATATAATACACCGCGCTTGTTTGGTTGGAGCGGTACAAGTCTTTCAAGCCAAGTGCGTGCATGGTTTCATGACATATTTTACCTGTCGGTAAAATAGGCAGATTATCCTCACCGAGATAAAGCACAAGTCCGTTTACGTTTTCGTAGTTGCACGTTAGCTGTAAATATTCTCCGCTCTGATAAGTATTAACTCCTTCTTGCACTGAAATCATATTTGAATATGAGTGATAGTCCCAAAGAGGTGAATTCCAACCAACCGAAATATTTTGCATTGTATTTTTGTAAATCACAGTAATTAAATCAATTTTTCCGTCACGGTTTCGGTCAAGGTCGGCAAAATTGTATTGATTTTCTTCTATATCTTTTGGCTTGTTTCCGTTAGTGATTGCGTTTGAAATTGTATTCGCCCAATCAGTCTGTAGTTCATACATTCTGGAATTTTCTTCTCCACTCTCGTAACCGTAAGGGTTTTGGTCATCTTTTTCGGCATAATAACCGCGTGGCTTTGAAAGTGTGAGCGAATTGTTGTTGTCAAAAAGATAAAGCGTTTGCATATTCATTTTCCCGCCGCTTACTGTTTTGAAATAGTCAGCGACATTATATACACTTTTATTATATGTATTGTCTAAAATGTTGCGGACAGTTGTGTCGGCATAAGTGTTGTTGATAAATTCGTCCTCGTCAGAAAATTTCATAAATACAACAAGATTTGTGAAAGTTGGTGTATTTGATTCGTCCGATAAAACCGCACCACAGGGAATAGTCCCGAAAATTAATATTAACGTGGTTATAATACATATTGCTGTTTTAAATAGTTTTGTTTTATTTTGCATTGTTTTCTCCTAATAGTCAGAGGAATAATCTCAGCTGACAAAGTAATTTAGATATTGTTCAACGTCAATCGGTTATAGCATCAACACAGTTATTAAAGTTTTTCTTTAATAGCTATATTTTTGCAGTTAGTAGGGCATACCTTTCAAATTAAACTTACATTTCTCTAATCAACAATTTAGGAACACCCATTATTCGGCAGTGTTTTAATTCTTCACCAGCAATTAATATTGGCGGAACATTCGGATTGACAGGAACTAACCTCAACCAATCTTCATCTTCTACAAACTCGATTTTTTTTAATGTTGATATTTCGTCATTGTATATCACTGCTCCGACATCACCACTATAATTAACGGTGCTTTGACGTAAGATTAATACTTTATCGCCGTCTTGATATTGAGGATACATACTGTCACCCTTAATGCACAGTACAAAGAAATCTTTCGGAGTATGTCCTTTTAAATATGAATTAGGAATATCGACTTTATCTCCGTTCCATGATTCAATAGCAATATTATTATATCCTTTTGCTATGTCACATATAACGGGGAATGTTGTGTAGTCCTCTGTTATATTCGGATTTGGAAATTTATCATCTGTATATATTTCCGTTTCGTGTTCGTCCAGTCCCATTAAGTAGCTTGGAGTTGTTTGAAGTGCATTGGCAAAAGCTATGATTTTTGATTGAGTTATATCATTTTTGCCCATTTCAATTTTATTTATAGTTGAACGGGATTTATAACCTAACTTAGTTGCAAGTTCTTCTTGTGACATTCCGAGTTTTTCTCTGCGTGCTTTTATTCTCTTATATAATTCCATAAAATATCACTTTCTGTCTAAACATTTATTGTCATTATTAATATATCATAATGTAGACTATTTGTCAACTTTGCTTTAGAATTATTAAAAAAGTTGATTAATAATCTACAAAATAAGGACATTCCTGTTAAGTAACAAAAACGAGGTGAAATTCACGGCAAGATTGAGAAAGATTGCGAAAGTGACGAAATGGGAACAATCGCAAGGAAAAATTGTTGTGAAACTTATTGACAAAGGATATATAAACAAAACTATATAGGATATTTGTGTAAATATTGTAAGAAGAAACTTGACAGAGAAATTGAGAAAGGATATAATATTAATGTAAGTTCGTATGCGATAGGAACATTGGACGCTACTGAGTATGACGAAACATATACAGAGTATAGGGTGCAGAAATGGATAGAAGGGGGAATAATGCGATGAGATTAATAAAGACGGAAGAAGAAAAAAATTTGGAAAAAATATATGCACCGTACTATGATTATACAAAAACACCGGCTTTAAGTCCTGATGCACCAGACGAGGCAGTTAAAGCATATCAAAAACAACAAGAGCTGTTTAAAAGAAAATATGCAGAAGCAGAAGCTTTGTTTTTTAGTAACGGAGATAATTGAAGATAAGAATTAAAGCACGTCAAAAGGCGTGCTTTTTTGATACCAAAAAGGAGAGTGGAACAAGTGAATATACGAGGTTTACCGCCTTAGCACCTATGAAACGGTGCTTTTTTTGATCGTGATACGGTGAAGAATGCGATATATGAAAAGTGGCTTGACGGAAGATTACTTATAATGAACGCAAGTTGTTTCGGCGACTAAAAAATGTTGCGATATTTTCCTTTTGTGATATAATAGAACAAAAGGGAGGTAATGGATATGAAGAAATATATAGCAGGTATTGCAACAGGTGTGATTTTATCATGCACGGTAGCTTTGGCGGTAAATTACACCGCAACGGAAAATACGTTTCCTATTCAGTTAAATGGTGAAAACGTTAATGTAGAGGGGTATAATATTGACGGCAGTACATATTTTAAGCTCCGTGATATATCCGATACGGTTGGCGGATTTAATGTTGATTTTAACGATAGTACAATTCAGCTTTCCAAAGACGGATATGTATATGAAACAAAACCGAGTACAAAGGCTTTTGTTTTAGACGATAATGCAAAATCGTTTCTTGCGGAGCAAGGTTATGTAATACCGTATTTTACACAGAACGATTTACAAAGTGAAGATTTTGTAAGAAGTTTTATCTTTTATTATTACACAGAAGGTTATGGTGCGGATACGTCTGCTCAATATAAAAACGGATATTTTGAATGGTCCGAAAATTCCGTAAGAGATACTTATAAATTGCTTTTCGGTGCAGATATGCCCGAATATCACCCAACCGATAACGGCAGTGTTTTATATGAAAACGGTAATTATAAAATCAGTGTTTCAAATCGCGGAGACGGCAGATATGAATTTATAAGTGCCGAAAATGTCGGTGACGGAATGGACGTAGTATTTAAAAATACCGATTCAACAGGAACTGATTTCGGAAATGTCACGTTCCGCCTTGTTCCGACAGATAACGCAAACGGATATATAATAACTCAAAAGACAAATTAAAAATTTCAAATAAGGCTTAAAAAGTACATCGAAATTCGATGTACTTTTTTGTATGTCGAAAAGGAGGTTTATATGGGGTAATTGATAATGCAGTTCAATGGGCGACAGATAGTGCAAATGATGACAGTCACGGTTACAGTTAATCGGTGAGATGGAGACCGCATTATGATTGTTCTTCTTTTGTTATAACGGCATATCAAAATTCGGGAGTACCTGTTAAAGATAATGGCACGACATATACAAGAAAAATTAAAATCACTCATTCACGAAGTACAACACGCAATACAAGTGCGAGAGGGATTTGCAGTCGGTGAAAGCCCTGATAGCGAAAACAGAAACCAAAGCGCAGGTGAAATCGAGGCTGACGACGTTAAGTCAAGACAAAGTATGAGCAAAGAAGAACGGCTTAATACATTCCCTGAAAGTTTGAAACCTAATCAAAATGCGGACGTTGTATTTTGGGAGAATAGCAAAAGCAACGAATATGGTGATGCAAATATTGACGAATATATGGGTATAAGATATAATGATGATATAGATATACCTTATCGCAAAAAAAACAACTTGATGAATATGTTATATCGGCAAACAACAGAGCAAATAAATTAAAAACATTAGATTACAAAGAAATCGGAAATAATTTTTATATATGGAGAAACAATAGCAAAACAGATTTTAAGGTCCTAATGCAGATTGAAATTGATGGTAATGAAGATTTTATTGATAATCTAAGGGAGGAATTATATAATGAATAAACAAAAAAAATTGACACAAGCACAAAAGGGTTTACTGCGTGGATTGAAGATATTCAGAGTGGACGAGGAGTGTATAATAGTAATAATGTTGATGACACAGAAAGCATTTCAAACAGAAATGATGATAGACTATATGATAAGTCACGAAAAAGCAACACAAGAAGAACTGCTATCCAAAGCAATGGAAATCAGCAAATTGAAGGGGAAATCTCATTAAAGGGCTTGAAGGATTTATAGAAGATAATGGCGGTAAAGTTGTTGGATATTATGCAATGACAACAGGGCAGGATATGTCCGAAAAAATGATTACTACAGATGAAACTTGGGAAAAGATTAAGCAATTCGGAATTGAAAAGATTAGAAATTTTGCAGAAAGTGAGGGGATAAGACGTGAAATATCAAGAAACGGACTTACAGAAAGAGAAACACGAGAACTTATCAGACAGTACAGAAAGAAAGCTGACAAAAGAGGAATTGACAGCTTTATGTCGAAGAATGAAGGAACACAGGCGGAGATTCAGAGAGTATATGAGAATGGTAGAAGAAACTCGAAAAAAGGAGGAACACGAGGAAAATTCTCATTAAAGAGCTTAAATAACAGTAGCCTTGATACAGTTGAAAATAATACTGATAATGTGCAGATTAAATCCGACAATTTTAAAAATTGGTTTGGAGATTGGGAAAATAATCCGAGTAAAGCAAGTAAGGTTGTAAATGAGGACGGTACCCCTAAAGTAGTGTATCACGGAACAGATAAGGGTGGCTTTTATGTGTTTGACCCTAAAATGTCTGACGATAAAATTTCATTGTTTTTTTCTGATAGCAAGGTGACATCAATCACATTTTATCACTTTTTATCACGTTGATTTTCTTCTCGCAAGTACTAAAAAACCGCATAAACACTTGACATTCAAGCATTTATACGGTTTATAAATTTTGGTGCAGATGAAGGGACTTGAACCCCCACGTCGGTGACACTAGATCCTAAGTCT
>ERZ779842.1453-NODE-1453-length-19568-cov-3.135602_pt1 | contig 19568 bp, 20 predicted proteins | sample MGYA00511095_ERZ779842 | MGnify/ENA primary metagenome ERZ779842 (study PRJEB29588, sample SAMEA2154036) | human gut metagenome | biome: human gut; feature: human-associated habitat; material: faeces | place: Denmark | collected 2008/2010 ... | reverse complement strand
AGTGGCAAAATTTACTTTTGACACTCACATCATAAGATAAAAAGAATATGGGGATATGTGAAAGCACAGGGACTGTCCGGTAAAGGATAGGATTCTGTGCTTTTTGCGTGTTAGAATCGGTGCCGGGTGAGATACTTTGGATTGACTAGGACCCGTACAAATTGCTATAATGGAAAAAGACAAAACAGAGAATCACAGGGGAAAATATATGAATTTACTGACAATGGAACATGTATCCAAAGCCTATACGGATCGTGTGCTTCTGGATGATGTGGGATTTGGAATCAACAAAAATGAAAAAATCGGTGTGATCGGAGTCAACGGAATGGGTAAATCCACTTTGTTGAAAATCGTTGCCGGAATCGAAGAAAGTGATGCCGGAACGATCAGCATGGGGAATCAGGTGAAGATCTGCTATCTTCCGCAGACGCCGGTATTTGAAGCAGGAACAACAATTCTTCGCGCGGCAACAGAAGGAAATTATGATGAGCTGAACCGCTGGACGATCGAGGCAGAAGCAAAGTCTATGCTGAATCAGCTTGGATTTACCGATTATGATGAAAAGATTGAGCATATGTCCGGCGGACAGAAGAAAAGGGTGGCACTTGTCCGGGCACTTTTAACACCGGCAGACATTCTGGTCCTTGACGAACCGACGAACCATTTGGACAATGAGATGTCCGAATGGCTGGAAGAATATCTGATCCAGTTCCGGGGAGCGATCCTGATGGTTACGCATGACCGTTATTTCCTGGACCGTGTGGTAAATCGTATCGTGGAAGTTGATCATGGGAAATTATATAACTATCCAGGTAATTATTCCGAGTTTGTGCGTCTGAAAGCCGAGCGTCAGAACATGGAGCTTGCCACAGAACGTAAGAGAAAAAGCCTTTTGCGTACGGAGCTGGAATGGCTACACCGCGGCGCAAGGGCGAGAAGTACCAAACAGAAAGCGCATATTGACCGGATTCATGCTATGCAGGAAATGAAAGATATTCAGGAAGAAAAGCGAGTAATGCTGGATTCTGTGGCTTCCCGTATGGGGAATAAAACAATCGAACTTTCCGGAATCTGCAAATCTTATGGAGAAAAGAAGCTGATCGAAGATTTCTCTTATATTTTTCTGAAGAAAGACCGAATCGGAATTATTGGACATAATGGATGTGGAAAATCGACGCTGCTCAAGATTATCAACGGGATCATAAAACCGGATGTCGGAACTGTTGAAATTGGACAGACAATCAAGATTGGCTATTTCTCGCAAGAGAATGAATATATGGATGAATCCAAGCGTGTCATTGATTATGTAAAAGAAGCAGGTGAGTACATTGCAACTTCTGACGGGAAGATTACCGCGTCCCAGATGCTGGAACGATTTCTTTTTGACGGGGCAATGCAGTGGTCGCGGATCGAAAAGTTATCCGGAGGCGAGAAACGGAGACTTTATCTACTACGTGTTTTGATGGAAGCACCAAATGTACTGATCCTGGATGAGCCAACCAATGATCTGGATATCCAGACGCTGACAATCCTGGAGGATTATCTGGATCATTTTGATGGTATTATTCTGATTGTATCCCATGACCGGTACTTCCTGGATCGTACTGTCAGTCGTATTTTTGCATTTAATGGAGGTGGGAAAATCCGCCAGTCGGAAGGTGGATACTCCGATTATCTGATCCGTGTGGAGCTTGAAAAACCGAAAGACGGACAGACAATTGCAGAAAATATGTCAGATGCAGCTTCTGCACAGACCGGTGAGTCTGACAGCAAAAAGACCTGGAAGCAGCGGGAGAAAAAGCTGAAATTTTCTTATAAAGAACAGCGGGAATACGAGACGATCGATGAGGATATCGCAAAGCTGGAAGAGAAGATCGAAAAGCTGGATCGGGAGATGGTTAAGAATGCCACTAATTCCGTGAAGTTGTCCGAACTTATGAAAGAGAAGGAAGAAACAGAGACAACACTGGAAGAAAAGATGGACAGATGGGTGTACTTGAATGATCTTGCTGAGCAGATAGAAAATCAGTAAAGTGATTGACCGATTTACAGATGATAAAGTATAGGTAGTGAGAATCATATCAATGTATTCGAAGGAGGAGAGGTATATGATGTGGAATAGAGCAGAACTTAAAATGAGAGGTAATATGGCATTTAAGAAGAATTATGTGTCAGCCGTTGTAGTTGCGCTTCTGATGGGAATCTTTGGCACAGTCTCTGGCGAATCCAGTGCAAGACGGGTAAGTGAGAATTCAGATATATATAGTGGAAATTTATTTAATGTGGGAATGATTACCGGATTACTTGCAGGAATCGCAACGGTAGTAATACTGATTGTCCTTGTGGCAAAAGTATTTGTAGGTAATCTCCTGAAAATGGGTGGATACCGGTTCTTTATCCTGAACCAGACTGCACAGCCGGGAATCGGAACATTGCTTGACGGTTTCCGTTCCGGACATTATGTTAATATTGTTCTTACCATGTTTTTAAGAGATTTATTTACTGCACTTTGGAGTCTGCTTTTGGTGGTACCTGGAATCGTTAAGCATTATGAATATCTGATGGTACCATATATTATTGCTGAGAATCCGGCAATGGATTACAAAGAAGCATTCCAGATCAGTAAACAGATGATGGATGGAGAAAAAATGGAAGCATTTATCATGGATCTGTCATTCCTTGGATGGTATCTGCTGAGTGCAGTTACCTGTGGACTTCTTGCAATTTTTTATGTAAATCCGTATGTACAGGCATCCTTTGCGGAGATGTACACATTCAATAAGCAGAAGGCTTATCAGGAGGGATATATCCGGTAAGAGTTTCAGAAGGATAAATTTTAAAATGTAAGAATAGAGCGCAGACGCTGGCTTAAAATGAAGCGTCTGCGCTTTTATTTAGTGGGCAGCCTTCTCCGCAAAGGTAGTCGTAACTAGTTCTTCATAAGGAACACGCTCTTTCAGCTCACCGGAGTTTTCCAGAATATCCTGCAGCAGATTGAAGCTTTCTTCGTTGAAGATCAGATCCGATTTCCAGGTGTCTTGTTCGTAGTAACGGCTGACAATGGTTGTAATTGTAGCGAGATCGGTTTCCTTGAATTGTGGTGCAATGACTTTTGCAATCTCTTCCGGAGTGTGGGACTGAACGAAATCCATTCCTTTTTGCAGGGCATTGGTGAATTTCTGGATGATGTTCGGATTAGCATTCAGATAACTTGTTTTGGCACTATAGGCGGTGTATGGGACATAGCCGGAATCAACGCCGAGAGAAGCAACGACATAACCGGAATTTTCCGCTTCAAGGGCAGTAGCGCTCGGTTCAAATTCGATGGTATAGTCTGCCTGCCCACCGGAAAATGCAGCAGCGGTTGAACCGAAATCAATACTCTGGTTGATAGAAAGATCCTTCTGTGGATTAATTCCGTTTTTTTTCAAAATGTATTCAAAGACCATTTCCGGCATGCCACCTTTTCTTCCGCCAAGAACGTCTTTTCCTTTCAGATCATCCCATGAAAAATCCGGCATTTCTTCACGTGCGACCAGAAAGTTTCCGGCGCGCTGCGTAAGCTGCGCGAAGTTTTTGATGACATCATTTGCACCCTCCTGGTAAGTATAAATCGAAGATTCACTTCCCATAAAGCCAATATCTGCCTCACCGGAGAGGACGGCGGTCATAACTTTATCCGCCCCAAAACCAGTAACAAGAGTCAAATTAATTCCTTCATCCGCAAAATACCCATTTTCAATCGCAACGTATTGCGGAGCATAGAAGATAGAATGGGCGACTTCGTTCAGTGTCACAGAGACAGGAGAAGAATTGGTGTCATGATTGGCTTGGGAAGTGACGGTTTCAGCTTTAGGATTCGTAGCATTATCATCGGCAGGTGCAGAGCTGCAGGCTGATAAAAGGCCGACAGTTATAGCAGAAACAAAAAGTAAGGATATAAAATTTTTTTTCATAAGTCCTCCTGGGTGGTATAACATTCTCATTTAAGATATGCAAAAAATGTGAAATTGGTGTTTTTATCTGATAGCCAATCGCTCTCCGCTGAAGATTTTGAAACTCCAGAACAACCTGCAACTAAAAGTCCCTTGTTTTATCATATAATTTATCCGAGTAATATGGCAGATAAATAATAGCAAAAATATAAGCCATATGTTTCGCTTCGGTTAAGTCATTTGTCCTTTTTTCACCATAATATTTGCTCATAAGTGGCTGACTTCCATCACCTACGCTCTGCAATATCAGGTTGATGATCACCAGTGAAATATTAGGAGTCAGAGCAAGTCCGAAAGGAGCGAGTCCTGCCTTAAAAATTGATTTGTATAGAGAACCGAATTCACCAGCATTTGCACAAATTTCCAGTTTCTTTTTTACCACAAAATGCACAAGAACCGAAAACGGTTTGTTGATTAATTTGTCCCAAGAGAGTAAACTGAAACATAAGACATTTGGGGTGTGTGTATCTGAGAAAAACTGAAAAAAGATAAAATAATGGAGGTACGGTTATGGGATTCTGGATTTTTATGCTTATAATGGATTTACTGATTCCGTTTACAATGATCGGCTTCGGAAAAATGTTTTTGAAAAAAGCACCGGATCAGATCAATTATGTGTTTGGTTACAGAACATCAATGTCAATGAAGAATCAGGACACCTGGGTATTTGCACATCATTATTGCGGAAAGATCTGGTATATCTGTGGACTTATTCTTTTGGTGGTATCTTTAATTGTGTTACTTCTGGTTATGGGAAAGTCTAATGATGCCATAGGAAATGTCGGGGGAATTCTGTGTGTATTTCAGATGATTCCACTGGTGGGTTCGATCATACCGACGGAGATTGCACTCAGGAAAAATTTTGATAAATATGGAAATAAAAGATAAATCAGGAGGATGCCATGAAAATAGCAGTATTTTTCCCAGGCATTGGTTATCATTGTGATAAGCCACTTTTGTACTATGCAAGAAAACTGGTTCAGGAATATGGATATGAAAAGACAGTCATGCAGGAGTATTCCTATAATGGCAAAAATATACGCGGCGATAAAAAGAAAATGCAAGAGGCATTTGAGTGCTTGTATGCGCAGGCAGAAAAGAAGCTTGAAGAAATCGCATTTGACGAGTACAGTGAAGTTTTATTTATTTCCAAAAGCGTAGGAACCATTATTGCATCCGCTTATGCTGAGAAATATAAGATAAAATGCTGCCAGATTTTGTATACCCCGCTTGAACAGACTTTTATGTTTGAACATGATGATGCAATTGCATTTATCGGAACTGCGGATCCGTGGAGCGATGTAAAAAAAATAATTGCATGTTCAAAGAATCAGGCAGTTCCGATTTATGTGTATGAGGATGCCAATCATTCATTGGAAAAAGAAAATATTTTACAAAACATTGATATCCTGAAAAACGTAATGGAAAAGACACAGAAGTATTTGCGGTAGCTATTCCAGGAAAGCAAACCCATTTGCACTGGAGGTGTCGAATAAATCCCGTGCAATCCGGATAACGTCGTGTGCATAGGATGAAAGATATCCTCCATGGCGGTGTGCCACTGGGAAGGGAAGTTGAATAGGAAAAGCCTATTTTTTACCAGGAAGATCAGAAAAAACTGATAGAGTAAAAAAATCAGGTTGTGGAGGAGAAGATGAGATTAAGGAATATCCTGATTGTCGTAAAAGACATTGAAAAATCAAAGAAATTCTATCATGATCTGTTTGGTCTGGATATCATTCTGGACAATGATGGAAACGTTATTCTGACAGAAGGACTTGTTTTACAGGACGAAAAAGTCTGGAAGGATGTTACAGGAAAAGAAGTTGTCCCGGAGAATAATTCCTGTGAACTTTATTTTGAAGAGCGGAATATTGAAGCGTTTACTGAAAAATTAGAAAAACTGTATCCGGAAACCAAATATGTCACCAGGCTGATGACGTACAGCTGGGGACAGAAAGTGATCCGTTTTTATGATCTGGACGGCAATCTGATTGAAGTCAGGACACCGATGCAGGGATAAAGAGAAAATAACATACATCAGGAGGACAACAAAATGGCAGCGGTACTTTTACGTGCAGCATCTCTGGCGTTTGTCATGGTTCTTGGAATTTTATTGAAAAAGACGGGAATCGTCGGCAATCCGGCAAGGGTACTCCGAAAGGTTGAAAAATAGAAAATTTACGAGGTGAGAGAAGATGAAGATAAAATCAGTTGCAGTTTTAGGTGCGGGAGCAGTAGGCTCTTATGTGATCTGGGGCCTTTCTGAAAAATCAGATATCCGGCTTGGAGTAATCGCTGAAGGAGAAAGAGCAGAACGTCTGAAAAAGAACGGATGTGCGATCAATGGCAAGACTTACCATCCGGAGGTGTGGACTCCGGATGAGGCACATGATGTGGATCTGATGGTGATTGCTTTGAAATACGGTTCACTGGAAGGTGCTTTGGAGAGTATACAAAAAGTAACAGGCGAGCATACAGTGATCATGAGTCTGATGAACGGTATTGACAGCGAAGAGATCATTGGCAGAACAGTGGGAATGGAGCATGTGTTACCGGCACTGATCAAAGTGGCTTCACATAAAGAGGAAGACGGTTATCATTTTGATCCACCGACCACACTTGGAATCATTTTCGGAGAACCGTCCGCACCGTTCGACAGCGAGCGGGTGAAAGCAGTGGAAAAGTTATTTGCAGATACCGGGATTCATTTCCGCTCCACAGAGTATATTCAAGAAGAGATCTGGTGCAAGTTTTGCCTGAATGTGTGCAGCAATCTGCCGCAGGCGATTCTGGGAGCAGGCGTTGGATGTTACCGTGACAGCGTGCACATGAAAGCAATCAGTGACGGATTAAAAAGAGAGCTGGAAGCAGTCGCACAGGCAAAAGGAATCGATATGAGCAAGACCGAAAGCTCGTCCGGACGTGGAAGTGCGGTTCCACCGTCAGCCAGATATTCCACCTTGCAGGATCTGGATGCCGGATGCCACACGGAAATCGATATGTTTTCCGGCGCGCTTGTTCGGATGGGAAAAGAGCTTGGAATCCCGATGCCGTATAATGAATACACCTATCATATGATCAAGGCGCTGGAAGAGAAAAACGATGGCAAATTTGATTATACCGGGAAGGAAGAACTGACCTGGTCAAAGTAGAAAATATAGAGCGGGTATGTTATGCTGAAATCAGCATAAATTAAAATGTGCGATTTCGGGACGAGATGTAAGATCTGATTCTCGTAAAAAGAATAATATAAAATGAAAAAAAGAAAGAGAGAGAAAGCATGAATGAATTGTATGAAGCAATTGAAAAGAAAATCAAATCATCCGGATATCCGAGACTGATTTCTGGAGAGGATGTATACGATGATATCTGCGATCAGATTGAAGGAAAGGAAAATGGAGAATATATTTTACTTTCCAAATTTGATGATGATGTCGTGTTTGAATATCATATCACGATTCAGGATGATGATTTTAATCTTGGAATCCTGACCATGAAGACACCGGAAGGCGTATTTGAAGTAGATTTTGATGAGGAATAGAAGATGAAGATTACCGTTTATCTTGGTGCAAATGAAGGAAATGTTTTCCGAACGTCTGGAATTTCTCCAGAATAATTTTTATTCTTATGGCGAATATGCCCTGGTTGGAACAAAGGGCTATTGCTATGAAGGAAAAGATACGATCGAACATTTTGAAAAGCTGCGCAGCCGGGAAATCGAGCGCCTGCGGGTTTCTTTGGAGATGGCGAAAAAGGCAGGATACCAGAAATTTACCGGGATGATTTTTGTAGAAAATGAGACAAAGGATGTTCTATGCTTTTTCATGTTATAGTAGTAGTTACCAGCGTAAATATAAGGAACGGTTTCGGACAAAAAGAGCGAAACCGTTCCTTATTTGGTTGATAGAAGTCACTCACATTTTTCCGGATCAATTTTCGGCGGTCGATAATGATAGACTTCTTCGTAGGATTCCAGCTCAGCTCTGTTTGTGGGACCGACAGGGATCAGACCGGTGCAGTCCTGCGCAGATGCTGCATTAGACAGATAATCGTAGGAATCGATGATCTTCTGATTGGATTTTTTGCGGGATGAAATATCAGAATGTTTTTCTTTTTTCATGGGGACCTCCTTATCTGATATGGCACAGGCAGAAAAAGTGAAAATCTTAAAAACTGCCGGCAGGATAAGATAAGTATGTGCTGATAGGTAGAAAGTATGTATGAAAAAAACGGTTTCTGCCTCATTTGGGTTTGAAAACTATGTGAGATAGAAAGAAAGCCGTCTGTTAAACGTATCAGGGCAAAAAAATACTTGCATTCTGAGTTTAAGAAGACCATAATAGCAAAGGGATTTTTTTGAAATTATTTGAAATCAGGAATGAAATAAGAGAGAAGCAGAGAAAAAAGGGAGTTAAAAGAAAATGGAACAAAAGCATATGTTCACAAATAAAATGATTGCAGATCTTCTGATACCGGTCGTTCTGGAACAGCTTCTGAACTCCATCATGGGAACAGCGGACACAATGATGGTAAGCAATGTGGGATCTGCGGCGATTTCAGCAGTATCGCTGGTGGATTCGATCAATGTGCTGGTGATCCAGGCGTTTTCTGCGCTGACGGCAGGAGGTGCGATCGTCTGTGCACAGTATATCGGACAGAAGAATGTGAAGCGGGCAAATGAATCCGCAAGGCAGGTGCTGTTTATTATTACGGCAATTTCGGTTGTGATCAGCCTGATCTGTCTTGTTTTCCAAAAGCCGATGCTGCGTCTGATCTTTGGATCAGTGGAGGCGGAGGTCATGCGTGCGTCGGAAATTTATTTCTTCTATACGGCACTGTCCTTTCCGTTTATCGCAGCTTATGATTCGGCAGCATCGATTTTCAGGGCACAGGATAATACGAAAGGTCCGATGCTCATTTCCATGATATCCAATGTGATGAACATTGCAGGAAATGCAATGCTGATCTGGGGATTTCATATGGGTGTTGCAGGGGCAGCACTTGCAACTCTGATTTCACGTGTTTTCTGTGCAGTTGTAGTTCTGGCCCAGCTGCGTCAGGACAGGCAGCCGATCGTGGTGCGTGATTATCTGAAAATCCGTCCAGACTTCCAGATGATCCGGAGAATTCTAAGTATCGGTATCCCTTCAGGGGTAGAGAACAGTATGTTCCAGCTTGGAAAGCTTGCGATTCAGTCCTCCGTATCAACGCTCGGCACAGTGGCAATCGCGGCACAGGCAATGACGAGTATTCTGGAAAATCTGAATGGAATTGCAGCAATCGGAGTTGGCGTTGGGTTGATGACGATTGTTGGACAGTGTATTGGGGCTGGCAGAAAAGATGAAGCGGTTTACTATATCAAAAAGCTTTGTATGATTGCGGAAGTGATTCTGATCATCAGCTGTCTGAGTGTATTTGTACTGACAAAACCGATCACGATCCTTGGTGGTATGGAAAAAGAAAGTGCGGATATGTGTATCCATATGACGATGTGGATCACGATTGTAAAGCCATTGGTATGGATTATGGCATTTATCCCGGGCTATGGTATGCGCGCAGCCGGGGATGTGAAATTTTCAATGCTCACATCTTGCACGACGATGTGGCTGTGCCGTTTTTGCCTCAGCGTATTTATGATCCGGATAGTTGGTGTCGGAGCGATGGGCGTGTGGATCGGAATGTTTTCAGACTGGACACTCCGTGGGATTATTTTTTCGTGGAGATTCCACAGCAGAAAGTGGCTGAAGCATCAGGTGATTTAAAATTCTTACATAGATTTTACATGGCAGATCCTTTGGATTTTACATACCTTTGTTAAGATTCTGTTAAAGGTAAGGAATTTGGAAAGGAAGATGTAAAATGAGAAAGCTGTGGGATTTCTGGAAGAATAAAAAATATGGAAAAAAGAGTATGACAGGATGGTTTCTGCTGACGAATGCATTATTGTGTGGGGTTATAGGTGCAGCACTTTGGGGAGTTGTCAGTCTGGTGGCGTTAAAAGGAATATCCTGGCTGATCATATTTGCAGGATATGCGATTGTTTTCCCGGGATTCCTCGGAGGTGTACTTTTTGCAATGAATACGGAAACAACGATGGATGAATTGGAGATAAAATAAACAGACAGAGAAGCGGAAATATCAGAAATGGTATTTCCGCTTTTTCGATACAAATGATGAGGATTGCGAGAGTGCAAAGACAAATTTACAATTTTTACAGATTGTATAGAAAGAAAATACGGAAAAGACTGGTTATTATAGAGCTGATTTGGTAAAATAAAGACAATAATAAGAAGCAGGTGATGAAATATGGACAGTCAGAAGAAAGATCCGCTCTATAAGAGTTTTGGATACGCATTTGAAGGAATTGGTACCTGTATCAAAAAAGAGCGGAATATGAAGATTCACTGTGCGGCAGCGGTGTTGGTAGTGATTGCCGGAGTGATATTGAAGATCTCATTGCTGGAATGGTGCATCTGCCTGACGCTTTTTGGGCTTATCATGGCGCTGGAGCTGGTCAATACCGCAGTAGAAGCGGTGGTCGATCTGGTGACGGAAGAGCGGAAACCACTTGCAAAGATTGCAAAAGATACAGCAGCAGGTGCGGTTCTGATTGCAGCAATTATGGCAGCGATCGCCGGGATTATTATTTTTCTACCAAAGGGGCTTACATTCCTTGGACTTTAAAGCAGATTGAAATTGTGAAAGGAGATAGACGTTATGGGAAGCTTAGGAGATGGAGTTAAGAAAGTATTACTTGCAGGGATTGGTACAGTAGCAGTAACTGCAGAAAAGTCAAAAGAAGTTCTGGATAAGATGGCAGAACGTGGAGAAGCAGCTGTAGAACAGGGAAAAGTTCTGAATCAGGAACTTCGCCACAATATCAAGAAGACCGTAAAAGAAAATGTCAATGTTTCTGTCAGGACATCTTCACCGGAAGAACTGGATGAGCTGCTTGACAAGATGACACCGGAGCAGATTGAACAGCTCAAAGAAAGAATTTATGAACGTGAAGCAGCAGTTTCAGAAGAAGAAACAAAAGAAGTAGAAGAAGTTGTAGAACAGACAGGAGAGACGGCTGAAACTGTTGGAACAGAGACGGCAGAGGAAGCAGCAAAAGAAGTCGAAGCAATTGAATCTGGCAACGAGGGCATGAATGAGTAACAAAAACCAGCCAAAAGAGTCAAATAAATATGGTTCCAGACTGCGGGAGATGACAGCAGTCCTCAGAAAACATGGGATTACCGGTGGACTTACACCGGAAAAGCTCCGGCTGATCCTGGAGGATCTGGGGCCGACTTATATTAAGCTTGGTCAGATCATGTCACTGCATTCCGACATTCTTCCGAAAAGCTATTGTGAAGAACTGATGCGGCTTCATTCCGAGGTGACACCGATGCCATTTGAACAGGTAGCAGAAGTGATCCGTAAGTCCTACGGTTATGAGTGGAACGAAGTGTTCCAGAGCATTGATGTGCATCCACTGGGATCGGCATCGATCGCACAGGTCCACCGGGCGGTTCTGAAGACTGGGGAAGATGTTGTCGTCAAAGTTCAGAGGCAGGGCATCTATAAGGTAATGTCCAGAGATATCAGTCTGCTCCACAAAGCGGCAAAGCTGGTCCCGCCAGGTACGATCAAGGACATGGTGGATATTAACATGGTTCTGGACGAGCTCTGGACTGTCACCCAGCAGGAGATGAATTTTCTTCTGGAGGCAGCCAGTATGGAAGAATTTGCCCAGCGCAATCAGGATGTGGCTTTTGTTACAACGCCTCGGCTCTATCGCGAATATACGACCAACCATGTGCTAGTGATGGAATATATTGATGGATTTGCAATCAACGATAAAGAAAATCTGCTGGCAAATGGCTATGATCTGAATGAGATTGGAACAAAGCTTGTAGATAATTACATTCGCCAGGTTATGGAGGACGGTTTTTTTCATGCTGATCCGCATCCGGGCAATGTGCGTATCCGTGATGGAAAGATTGTCTGGATTGATATGGGAATGATGGGAAGACTTACCGAGCGTGACCGGGAACAGATCAGCAATGCAGTCAAAGGTGTGGCAGAGAATGACATCGGTCTGATCCAGGAAGCGGTGATGGCACTTGGCGAGTTCCGCGGAAAGCCGGATCAGAGCAAGCTGTATGAAGATATCAATAATCTGATGGCAAAATATGGAACGATTGATATGGGTGATATCGATATTGCGGAAGTTATGCAGGATCTGATGGAAGTGATGAAGGAAAATAAAATTTCCATGCCTCATGGACTTACTATGCTTGCAAGAGGACTCGCCAATATGGAAGGTGTGCTTGCCGAGATCAGTCCGCAGATCAACATGGTTGAGATTGCGGCGGCACGGATGAAGGAGAGCTTTCTGACGAAGGAACAGTGGAAAAAAGAGATAAAGAATGATGCAAAAAGACTGTATCGTTCTCTTCACAAGGCAATGGATATTCCTTCCCTTGCAGCAGACATCCTGCAGGGTCACATGAAAGGACAGACCAGAGTCAATCTGGATCTTCATACTTCGGATGAGCTTTCCGGGTTGCTAAGGAGGTTGGTGCGGAATATTGTAATGGGGCTGTGGGTGATGGCACTTCTGATCAGTTCCAGCATTATCTGTACAACCAATATGCAGCCAAGGTTGTGGGGGATTCCAGCAATCGGTGCGTTTGGATATCTGATGGCATTTGCTATTGTAATGTATGTTTTTATCAAACATATCTTTTCAAAAAAATAAATAAACAGGGGGAAAAGAGATGCGGAAGGAGTTTTATACAGGGCATCTTTTTGATGTATATCGTTATTTTGGAGCGCATAAAGAGGGTGAAAATTTTATTTTCCGTGTGTTTGCGCCATCGGCAAAAGGAGTGTGCGTATTTGGAGAGTTCAGTAACTGGACAGAGATCCCGATGTATCAGGAGGGACAGAGCGGTGTATATGTGTCAGAGCCGATTCCGGCGAAGACTGGTCAGCTGTATAAGTACTGCATTTACACAGCAAATGGCGGAAGGGTAGAGCACTGTGATCCATATGGCTTCCAGATGGAATTAAGACCAGGAGATTGCTCAATCTTAACGGATCTTTATAGTTATAAATTTAAGGATGAAAAATGGATGAAGAACCGGACAGTCGGATTTGACAGTCCGGTCAATATCTACGAGATCCATGCAGGATCCTGGAGAAAAAAAGGAGAAGGGCAGACAGACTGGTATACTTATATTGAGCTTGCAAAGCTTCTGATTCCTTATATAAAAAAGAATCATTATACTCATATTGAGATGATGCCGCTTTCCGAGCATCCTTTTGACGGATCCTGGGGATATCAGAATACCGGATTTTTTGCGCCGACCGCACGTTATGGAACACCGGATGAGCTGAAAAAATTTGTGGATGAGTGTCACCAGGCAGGAATTGGTGTGATCATGGATTTTGTTCCGGTACATTTTGCAGTCGATTATTATGGACTGAAAGAATTTGACGGAACCTGTCTGTATGAATATCCAAATGCGGCAGTAGGTGAAAGCGAATGGGGAAGCTGTAATTTCATGCATTCCAGAGGGGAAGTGCGATGTTTCTTACAGTCGGCAGCAAATTACTGGCTGAGTGAGTTCCATTTTGACGGAATCCGTATGGATGCAGTCAGCCGTCTGATCTACTGGCAGGGTGACGAGACCAGAGGTGTTAACGGAACGACACTGGATTTTCTGAAGGTGATGAACCAGGGACTAAAGTCCCTTCATCCGACAGCCATGCTGATCGCAGAAGATTCCACCAATTTTCCAGGTGTTACCAAACCGGTTGACCAGGGAGGACTGGGTTTTGATTACAAGTGGGATCTTGGCTTCATGCACGATACACTGGAATATTTCCAGAGTGCACCAGAATACAGAAGCAGAGATTATCATAAGCTGACATTCTCGATGATGTATTATTATAATGAGCGTTTTTTGCTGGAATACTGTCATGACGAAGTGGTACATGGAAAGGCAACGATTCTTCAGAAGATGAACGGAGAATATGAGGATAAGTTCCCGCAGGCAAGAGCTATGTACCTGTATATGATGGCGCATCCTGGTAAGAAGCTGAATTTCATGGGAAATGAATTCGGTCAGCTTCGCGAGTGGGATGAAAGCCGCGAGCAGGACTGGGATATCCTAAAATATCCGCTCCATGATGCATTTCACCGTTATACGATCGAACTGAACCGTATCGGTCAGGAAAATGATGCATTCTGGCATGATTATGATCCGGATAATTTCAAATGGCTGGACTGCCATCAGGAAGAACGCTGTATCTATGCGATCAAAAGAAAAGGAAAAAATAAGAACTTTATCGCGATATTCAACTTCTCAGACGAAGAACAGGAAGATTACGAACTGGATACCGAAGAAGAAGGAAAACTCAGTGTGATACTGGATACGGACTGGGACGAATATGGAGGAAATACAAAAAAGAAAAAGACATTGCCGGCAAAAGCAAAAAAAGGGACGCATGTGACGCTGGACCTGCCGCCGTTTTCGGGGATTTTGCTGATGAGTTAGGTGATAGGAAAGGGACGCCCGGGGCAGAACGATATTTCTGCTTTCGGGCGCGCTTTCGCTCCGCAAAAAACGCAGCGGTACTAAGTTCGGTGATACCGCAAGCGTTATCCCCTCACTAAGTGCCGGCGTTTTTTGAGGGCCCGCCAGCAGAATTATCGTTCTGCCCCGGGCTGTGCTATGACACCAGAACCGCATCGGCGAAGGGGGGAAGACGGCACCATACTAAGCGCACAAAAAACTAATACCAGGGGGGATGGCATCCGCTGCGCATCGCCTGGATGTGGTGTCTGACGGGAAGTGGTGGCAATGGATTTGCAGAAGTACTGGAGGTATATTGATAAGGTATAAAGTTTACGTTCCTGAGCAACCTATCCCACTGAAATTAAAATAGTATTTTCCCAGTGCGGCAGCGAAGCGCCTCCGCACAACTTGTACTGGAGCGACAAACGCAAGCACCCATGCATTCGGAATGAACCCCATCGGAAACGTCGGTACTTAGTGAGAGGACGTCGTCAGACATCATCGAACTTAGTATCCGCTACGTTTGCGGACTAAGCGCGAGCGGGGGTGAATCCGAATCCATGGGTGTGTAACTTTGCCAACCACCTACAACTTACAAACCTCCCTGTCGTAAGTTATCAGCCCGTTTATTTCATCTTCGATGTCGGAGAGTTGTGTATATACTGCTCCGCACAATCCCTGTTCTTTGAGGGGGTCGATTTCTTCAGACATAAGTTTATGATAGGCTGCCTGGAATTCTTCCTGTGAAGAGCAGATTTTATATCCGTATGTCTTGCCGGAGCAGGTATGTCCTTTGACCTGGCAGGTGTAGCCTCCGTATTCGGAAATGACGAAAGCGCGGTCAGATGGAGTTACGAACTGCTTTGCAAAGTAGTTATGTTCACTTTTGAAATCTCCCTGCCGTCTGTCAAACCATCCACTGGCGGAATCGATGAGCCGGGTGTCATCCAGTTCGCGGAATAAGGCAGTGAGCTTTTTTGAATCAAACTGTCCCCAGCCTTCATTGAAGATTACCCAGGTGCTGATGCATGGGAATGCTTTTAGGGCAGTGACAGTTTCTTTGCATTCACGGATGAATTCTTCTCTGCCATGTACATTTTTCCTGCCGAAGAGAGGATGAATCCGGTCACTGGTGTGAAGCTTGAATTTTGGAAAGAGTGCAGGCAGCCAGGTCATGAACGGAGCATTGTAGGTGCCACCGTTTACCATGTCCTGCCAGACGATCATTCCAAGACGGTCGCAATGATAATACCATCTTGCAGTCTCGACTTTTACATGTTTACGGATCATGTTGAAGCCGAGATTTTTCATGGTTTGGATATCATAGATCAGCGCTTCATCAGATGGCGCAGTGTAAAGCCCGTCCGGCCAGTATCCCTGATCCAGGACTCCATTCAGAAAAAGTGGTTCATGGTTCAGGCAGAAGCGGGGAAGTCCTTTTTTATCCGGTTCGATGGTAAAGGTACGCATTGCAAAATAGCCGGTGACTTTATCTTCGCCTGCCTGTATCTCAATTGTATAAAGATAAGGATCATCAGGATTCCAGGGATGCATATTGTTGACGTCACAGTAGCAGGAGTAACAGCAAAGAGAGTCAGACTGATTGGTGCAGATCCCTTTGGAAATCAGGCGACCGTCCATGTCTCTGACGTGACAGACAACCGCTTCGGCATCGCTGCATCCGGAAATCGGATGATTTAAAAGAAGGGATACGTGTACCGTCTCTTTTTCATATAAAGGGGTGAGTTCCAGTTTTTTGACATAGACAGCCGGAACCCATTCCATCCATACTGTCTGCCAGATTCCACTCTGGGCGGTGTAGAACATTCCGCCACGCTTTAATTTCTGTTTTCCAACACTGTGATAAGAAGTGTCGGAACGGTCTTCAATGTGTACAGTCAGAGTGTTGCAACCCTCCTGCAGAGCATCTGTGATATCAGCAGAAAATGGAAGATATCCGCCGATATGTGAGACAACTACTTTTCCATTTACCAGAACTTTCGCATACTGATCGACTGCACCAAAATGCAAGATGCACCGGGATCCGTCGGAAGGAAGGCACTTGACCGACAGCAGGCGCTCACAGAGCATTTTTTCGCGCGGCTTTAACTGGAAACCGGCACCGGAAAGAGGGGCTTCCGGAGAAAAAGGAACGAGAAGAGTTCCTTCTTTGGTTATGGTATTTTTTTCTGAAAGAACTGTGTAATTCCATTCTCCATTCAGGTTGATATATTGATCGCGGATCATTTGCGGACGTGGATATTCTTCCAGTATGTGCTGCGGATCAAGAGCTTTTCCCCAACGGGTAGTCAGTGTCTGATGGGAAGCTTTTCTGGGAAAGATCCGTACACTTGCAAGTGCTGCTAAAAGATTCATAAAAAAACTTCTTTCGTTAAATATTCTTATAGTCTATTGTACCATGTGACAACAAAAACACCGCACATTTTATAGAAATTTTAGAAATGAAAACAGTGGGGAAAAACGGATTGTAAAAAAGAAAGAATCAGTTTATCATAAGAATATAAGAAAAGATGAGCTGTGAGAACACAGACAAAGAGCAGGCAGGAGGAAAGACCGATGAAAATAGTTTTAGATACACATGCACATACCATTGTCAGCGGACATGCATACAATACGATACGTGAGATGGCACAGATGGCGAAAGAGAAAGGACTGGAGGCATTTGCACTGACTGAACATGCACCGCAGATGCCGGGAACCTGTCATGAGTTCTATTTCCAGAATCTGCATATCGTACCGCGTGAAATGTACGGCGTGAGACTGTTCATGGGTGTGGAACTGAATATTATGAATGAAAAGGGAGAGGTTGACCTTCCGGAGAGCACACTTTGTCAGATGGATATTGCAATTGCAAGTATTCATGGACCTTGTTATAAAGGCGAGCGGACGGAAGAGGCAATCACGGCGGCATACCTTGCGGCAATGGAGAATCCGCTGATTCACATTATTGGACATCCGGATGACGGAAGATACGAGGTTGACTATGAGGCGCTTGTACAGGGCGCCAGAGAATACGGTAAAGTCCTGGAGCTGAACAACCACTCCATAGACCCTGACTGTAACCGTGAGAATGCAGTAGAGAATGATACCATCATGCTGGAATACTGCAAAAAATATCGGGTACCTGTGGTTATGGACAGTGATGCCCATTTTGACCTTCTGATCGGGGAATTTGATCTTGCCAGAGACCTTCTGACCAAACTGGATTTTCCGGAAGAGCTGGTACTGAACCGTTCTGTGGATGCCGTGAAAAAGTATGTAAACCGGAAATTCTGAAAGATAGACGACTGTTCTGTATTAATTGACGGTAATATGAAAAACTTTCTGAAAAAAAGTTGTCAAAATTGAATAAAATACTTGAAATTTGCATGGAAATTTAGTAAAATGTGAACATATTAAGTAAGACAAACAGGGAGGTATTACATATGGACGTTTTCAGAACAGACCGAATCAGAAATGTAGTCCTATTAGGTCATGGTGGCGCAGGTAAAACAACACTGGCTGAGGCAATGGCTTATCTGGCAGGTATGACAAACAGACTCGGACGTGTTGAGGATGGCAATACTGTCAGCGATTATGACAAGGAAGAAATAAAGAGACATTTTTCCATCACAACTTCTTTGATTCCGGTACCATGGGATAAGATGAAGGTAAATGTACTGGATACTCCCGGATATTTCGATTTTGTGGGAGAAGTTGAAGAGGCAGTCAGCGCAGCAGATGCAGCGATTATCGTTGTTTCCGGTAAGGCCGGTGTTCAGGTTGGAACACAGAAGGCATGGAATCTCTGCGAGAAATATAAACTTCCGCGAATGATCTTTGTTACCGATATGGACGTGGATGATGTCAGCTATCGTGAGGTCGTGGAAGAGCTGACAGAGCTGTACGGCAAGAGAATCGCTCCTCTTCATTTCCCAATCCGTGAGGATGGTAAGTTTGTAGGTTATGTCAATGTTGTGAAACAGGCCGGAAGAAGATACATTGACAAGGCCGGTAAAGAAGAATGCCCGGTTCCGGACTATCTGACCGAATATCTTGAGAAATATCATGAAACTCTGATGGAGTCTGTTGCAGAGACAAGTGAAGAGTTTATGGACCGTTATTTTGAGGGAGATACTTTCTCCGTAGCAGAAGTTTCTGCAGCTATTGCAACCAACGTACAGGATGGAAGCATTGTTCCGGTATGCATGGGTTCACCGGTGAATCTTCGCGGTGTATCCAATCTTCTGGATGATATCTGCGGTTATTTCCCGAGCCCCAGCGGACGTTCCTGCAACGGTATCGCACAGAAGACCAACGAGATCTTTGAGGCGAATTATGACTTTGCCAAGGCGAAATCCGCTTATGTATTTAAGACTATCGCAGATCCGTTCCTTGGTAAATATTCTCTGATCAAGGTATGCTCCGGTGTGCTGAAATCCGATGATACACTTCTTAATGTAGAGAAGGGAACAGAAGAGCGCGTAAATAAACTCTATGTTCTGGAAGGTTCCAAACCGATCGAAGTTCCGGAACTTTTTGCAGGTGATATCGGTGCCATTGCAAAACTTGGAAGCGTACAGACCGGTGACAGCCTTGCGACCAAGGCAAACCCGATCCTTTATCCGAAGGCTGTACTTTCCACACCATATACATATAAGAGATTTAAGGCAGTGAAGAAGGGCGACGAGGATAAGATCGCACAGTCCCTTGCCAAGATGATGACAGAGGACAGAACACTGAAGGTTGTCAATGACAGTGCAAACCGTCAGAGCCTGATCTACGGTATGGGTGATCAGCATCTTGATATCGTTGTCAGCAAGCTGAAGGAACGCTATAAAGTGGATGTGGAGCTTTCCAAACCGAAGGTTCCGTTCCGTGAAACACTCCGTAAGAATTCAGATGTAGAAGGCAAACATAAGAAACAGTCCGGCGGACACGGACAGTATGGCCACGTTAAGATGCGCTTTGAGCCATCTGGCGATCTGGAGACACC
>ERZ779842.1448-NODE-1448-length-19611-cov-4.107384_pt1 | contig 19611 bp, 20 predicted proteins | sample MGYA00511095_ERZ779842 | MGnify/ENA primary metagenome ERZ779842 (study PRJEB29588, sample SAMEA2154036) | human gut metagenome | biome: human gut; feature: human-associated habitat; material: faeces | place: Denmark | collected 2008/2010 ... | reverse complement strand
CGAGAAGCCCCCACTTCAGGCGTTAGCTAAGTGGTGGGAGTATGTCACATAAAGAGCTGATCCGCCAGCTATCCGAACGTTTCTGCTTTCTACGGTCCAGTTTGAAATTACCGAAACTGCAGCTTGCGGCTTTACGGAGAATTTACTGCAGGAAATGAATCATCTGAGAGATCTGGGAATCCGATTTTGCCTGGATGATTTTGGCAGTGGCTACTCGAATCTGAACAGCATTCTGCGGCTTCCGGTTTCTGTGATAAAAATGGACCGTTCTCTGTTGAAAAACGTGCGATCCACGGAACTGGAGGCCTGCTTTTACCGGGATGTAGCCCATGTGCTTCTGAACCTTGGCTACCAGATTCTTGCCGAAGGAGTAGAAACAAAGGAAGAAGTAGAACTGATCCGAAAATGGGGAATTGACCTGATTCAGGGCTTTTATTATGAAAAGCCCCTGCCGGAAAATGAATTTCTGACTTTATTTATTGCATGAAAAAAGCGATACAGATCAAGGGAATGTCTGTATCGCTTTTTTTATGAAAGGAAATGTTATGCTTCTACACTTTTTAACAGATCCAGCTTCTGGTTCAGCTGTTCAATCACAGATTTCTGCAGTTCAATCTGGTTTTCCTGAATGGAAATGGATTCTTCCAGATCTGCTTTTGCTCCATCCGCATCACCCGCCTGCATCTTTTCTTTTGCAGACTGGCGCAGGTCACTGATCTGACCGCGGGTATCGGCAAGATCCAGATTCAGGCCCTTAATGGTTTCTGACAAATCAGCAGCTTCACTGCCGCTTCCACCATTTGCCTTGTATTCTTTCTGAGCTTCCTTTACTTCGTCGATAAGTGCCTTCTTCTCGCTGATAAGATCAGAGAGTTCTTTTGTGTTGGAATCCAGGACTTCGCGGTAAGAGGCAAGCTCAGTGCGGATCTGTGCCCGCTCCTCACGTCCTTCTGCTTTTTCCGGGTTTTTTACTGCCGCGAAAGAGCAGAAAGGAAGTGCCAGGCACATTCCAAAGGCAATCAGGCCGGTTTTTATATTTTTTCTCATCATAATCATCGTCTCCTTTTCTCTCTATTGTTTTTTTGTCCTTTGGATCTTTTCTGATCCTGAAACCATCATACGATAAAGGCCTGCATCATTTCGAGAGAAGACTTGCAGAAGAAAACCACACGATTTCAGAATTGGTGTTCGGCCCGCTGATTCTTTATCCAGAACGTAGATCTGCTGTACTGAATAATACTCCTCTGTCCTTAACTCCTACGGAATTTGATTTTCTTACCTATCTTGTGGAACATCAGGACCGGGCAGTAAGCCGAGATGAACTGCTGAAAAATCTCTGGCAGTATAACTGGCAGGCAGATACCCGGGCCGCAGACGATCTGGTAAAACGCCTGCGCAGAAAACTGCGGGAATGCAAAAGCAGCGTGCGGATCGAAACTGTGTGGGGCTTTGGATTTCGACTGGAAAAGGAGTCCGTATCATGATAAGAAAAAGGAGAAAAAACATTCTCTGGCATATCCTGCTGCCCATTGTGTTGATTCTGGTTCTGATCCCGCCTGCATGCAGTCTGGTATTCTGGCATTTTGCTGACCAGTTTGCCCATTATGCTGCGGCCAGTGAACTGGGCAAGATTCAAGAGCCATTAACTGCGCTGATCGGTAAAACATTTTCTGCGGAGCCTGAGGAAATCGGTGCGGAGGATTGCAGAGAGCAGATTCGTGGCTTTCTGCTTCGGGCGCAGACGATTATAGAGGAAAGCGGTGCAAACGCAGAAATAATTGTATATGAATCACAGGGCAAAGCCGTCTACCCCAAACATGAAGAAAAGAGGGAGCAGATACAGTCTCTGATTGAAGAATGCCAGAAAATCCGGAGTACGGAACTTTCATCCGGCACGTTGTCCGGCATCTCTGTAAAATCGGAAACCGGAACATACCTTACCGATTTCTATGAAATTCCCGGACATCTTCCGCAGATCAGCTGTGTGGCTGTAACCTGTTCCGTATCCCGTCTGACTTTATGGCTAAAGCCGGCAGTCCACTGGATTTTTCTGTTAAGCAGTATTCTGGTCTGCCTGTGCCTTCTTCTGATCTGGCATATGGTAAAGGGAATTACGGTGCCTCTGGAGCAGCTTTGCCTTCGGGCTAAAGAAATCGGGCAGGGTGATTTCACAAAAACGAATGTATCCCATGAATTGAGAAACCCACTGATGTCCATTAGCGGTTACGCACAGGGCATTGAACATGGAATTTTCAAAGAGCCGGAAACGGCTGCCCACACGATTCTGGAAGAGAGCGGAAGGCTTACCGAGCTGGTAACCAGCCTGCTGACCCTTTCCCGTATTGAAAGTAGGGACAATGGAACAGATATCAGCCTTCAGCCAGTTCCGTTAGATGAAGTTCTGGAGGACTGTCTGGACCGCGTCAGCAGTCTGGCCGTGAAAAAGGGAATCCAGGTCCAGATTGCTCCTTACGAGGAAGAGGAAGCCGTTCTTGGAGATGGCGAATTGATCTGCAAAGTGCTGGAAAACTTTCTGACGAACGCCCTGCGATACGCAATATCAGAAGTGACCATCCGGATCCGGCCTGAAAAAAAACTGACTGCAATTTCTGTGGAAGATGACGGAAATGGAATTGCATCCAAAGATCTGCCGCATCTGTTTGAGCGCTGCTACAAAGGAAATGGCGGCAATTTTGGAATCGGTCTTGCGATTGCCACTTCTGCTGCTGAACGCATGAAGGGATCTGTAAAAGGAGAAAACCGTCCAGAAGGCGGTGCTGTGTTTACGCTTACCCTGCAGAAATCGTCATAATATACAGAAATCCGCTTATAGGCCGGCAATCTTTGTATAATGAGACAAAATTCAAAAAAATGGTAAAAAACTATTATACAAAATGAAATTTTCCGCTATAATAGCACCTCGGTAACAACAATACATCATACAGTTTTTTGAGAACACAGTGAGATGCACACCGGATATCTGTAGTATGCAGATGCCCGATATCTGAATTCAGAATGCAGTGGAGTCGCAACGAGTTTGACGGCTTTACTGCATTTTTTTGCGAAATACTCCCACAACTTTCGCCCCTACTGCTGTGTTCCAGGATAGTCAAGGAGGAAATTACTTATGCCAAAATCTTTAAAACAGGAAATTATTTACGGAATCATGATGGTCTTTGCCATGGTTTATGCTATGGTCTGCTACAATGTCACACTGAATGTCGGTGGTATGCAGAACTTTGTATTTGCAGCAGCGCTTCATGAGCTTCCAATCATGTGCCCGCTTGCATTTATTTTTGACTTTTTCGTAGTCGGACCGATCGCGAAAAAGATTACCTTCCGCATTTTTAATCCGGGTGAAGATAAACCGCTGTTCATCATTCTGATGATTTCTGTGCTTTCTATCTGGATGATGTGCCCATACATGAGCCTGATGGCTACCATCATCTTCAAGAATGGGCTTCAGCCGGAATTTTTAAGCATCTGGATTTCTACCACCATTAAGAACTTCCCGATGGCATTCTTCTGGCAGCTTTTCGCGGCAGGCCCGCTGGTTCGCTTTATCTTTGGAAAGATGTTTAAATAAAAGAACTTTCATGATAAAATAATGAAAAAAGAAAAGGACAACTGTACATGCGGACCAAGGACGAATTCAACGAACAGAGACAGCGACAACAGCTCTTAAATGCAGCCTGGAAGTTGTTTTACAAGAAAGGTTATCAGAATACCACCATGGAGGATATCCTGAAAGAGGCTCATTGCTCAAAGGGCAGGTTTTATTATTATTTTCATGCCAAGGCAGAACTCCTGGATTCCATGTATGAACTGTTTGATGAAAAATACGAGGAGTTTTACCAGAGCATTGATAAGACCCTGGGAAGCTTTGAGCAGCTGCTTGCCTTAAACCAGTTCATGTTCGAGTTTATGAGCCGGCAGATTGGAAGGGAGCTGCTTACCAGTCTCTATATCAGCCAGCTTTCTGGAACCACCGGCATCCGGTTCTGGGGAGAGCAGCGTTCTTTCGTGAAGATCATTCTGAAAATCGTGAAATATGGGCAGGAGAGGGGCGAGATCAGGACTGATCTTGACTGTCATTCGCTTGCCGCTGACATTGTCGCGGAGGAGCGCAGCCAGCTGATCTCCTGGTGCCTGGCAGGCGGGACTTATGATCTTGCGTCAGTGAGTATTCCGAAGCTGGAACGATCCTACATTGGATATTCGTCTCAATACGAATCTTCTCAATATGAAGTTAGAAAAGAATAACAAAAGGAAAATCTTCAATTTTTCATTCATTTTAGCTATAGTGACTTTATTTTAGAAGGTGCAGACTGGAACTGTTGCGCCTTCTTTCTTTTTTGTTTATAATGAGACCATGGTCTAAAAAAGAAAATGAACAGGAGGTACTTTTATGCAGGAAACGGCACAAAAGAAAAAGAACGGAAAAGTTCTGGATTTTATTGAACGGGTAGGAAATCAGCTTCCGCATCCGTACATCTTATTTTTATGGTTATGTCTGATCCTGGCGCTGATCAGCCTGGCATGCAGCATGACCGGAATCAGTGTTGTAAATCCGACCAATGGAGAAACGGTTCTGGCGAAGAGCCTCATCAGCAAAGATGGCCTTGTCTGGCTGTTAGAAAATCTGCTTTCTAACTTCCAGGGATTCTCACCCCTTGGCCTGGTACTGGCCATGCAGATTGCCATCGGCTTTTCCGAAAAGGTTGGTCTTCTGACAACGGCAATGCGCCGTGCCATCCTGGGTGTTCCCCTGTGGGCCCTGACTGCGACGGTATTATTCCTTGGCATCAACGGCAGTATCGCTTCTGAGGCATCCATCATCGTGGTTCCGGCTCTGGCTGCTGCAGCTTTTGAGTCTGTCGGAATGCATCCGGTTGCAGGACTGCTCGCCGGATATGCTGCAACCAATGCCGGATTTACCGCCTGTGTCATCGTAGCCGGTACCGATGTTCTGTTATCTGGTGTAACGGAATCCGCAGCCCAGATGATTGATCCGTCCATGACCGTCAATGCCACCTGCAACTGGTACTTCATGTTCGTATCCGTATTTACCCTGACTGCAGCAGGCGTGTTCGTAAACAAGAAATTTATCGTTCCGCGTCTCGGTACCTATGATCCGGTAGACGGAGAGGGCGTTGACGCCGTAGAGTCCACCTCTGAGATCACTCCGGTTCAGGCAAAGGCACTTCGCGCAGCCGGTATTTTCAGCATTCTCTACATCCTGTTATTTGCAATCCTGGTCATCCCGTCCGGCGGTATCCTGCGCGCGGAAGACGGTTCCATTTTAAACGGACCGTTTATTAAGGGACTGGTTCCGATCCTGATGATCTACTTCATTCTGGTTGGCGTTGTATACGGCGTGAAGGCTGGCACCATCAAGAACAGTTCTGACGTTCCGATGCTGATGGCCCAGGCTCTGGAAGGCATGACTGGCTACATTGTTCTGGTATTTGTCATCGCGCAGTTCATCAATATGTTCAGCTATACCAACCTCGGCATGATCATTGCCGTAAAGAGCGCCGATGCCCTGCAGGCGGCCGGCTTTACCGGTATCCCGTTAATGCTGTTCTTCATCCTGCTCTGCTGCGTGGTAAATCTGTTCATGACCAGTGGTTCTGGCAAATGGTACATTTTTGCTCCAATTCTGGTTCCGATGATGATGATGCTCGGCTACAGCCCGGCATTTGCGCAGATCATCTACCGTATCGGTGATTCCACCACCAATGCGATCACACCGATTTATCCATATATCCCGATCGCAATCGGAATGGCAAAGAAGTACGACAAGAAGTTCGGCATGGGAAGCCTGATCTCCATGATGCTTCCTTATTCCATCGCATTCCTTCTTGTCTGGGTTGTCCAGATGATCATCTGGGTACTCTTTAACCTTCCGCTTGGTCCAGGAGTCAGCGTATTCTTATAAGAAGGAGAAGCAGCATGAAACATCATAATATGAGAGCGCGATATGAAGCGGCGGAAACGCTTCTGACGAAACATACCCGCACTGCCGTGTTAAATGGAAATCCGGAAATCCACTGGAATGCGGACGGCACCGCGTTTCAGTATGAACGGCAGGAGCGTTCCGGCAGCGAAGTTACCTCTGTTCTGGCAGAAGTGAATGGAATGGATGGAACAAGAAAGATGATACAGAAAGCAGAGGCAGCAGGGCAGGCGGCAAATGCCGGCTCTGCTTCCGGCTGCTCTGAGGAAAGAGCGGTAACTATGTCTCCGGATGGTGCTTACCATCTTTCTTACGATCGGCATAACCTGATTCTGACCGAACAAAAAACCGGGGAGCAGAGCCAGCTTACCTTTGACGGGGAACCGGATCTGGAATATGGATGCTACATTGACATTTACAGTCAGATCACCGTAAAACGTCAGGGATATCAGGAGCATCCCCAGGTACTCTGGAGCCCGGATGGCACCCGGTTCATCACCTATCGCGCAGACCGGAGAACTACGAAAAAGCTTCCGCTGATCGCATCCTACTCAGACGGGCTTCATGATCTGCGCCCGGAGCTTTACGAGTATCCGTGCCCCTTTGTAACCGATAGTGATGAGGAGATTCCGCACTACAGCCTGTATATTGGTTCCTTAGCGGACAAAACACTGGTGAAGGCAGATGCTCCGGATTTCCTTTATCCGGTATTTACCTCCCCAGAGAAATCGACTGTCAAATGGATGGAGGACAGCCGCCATTTCTATTTTACCTGGATTGCGAGAGGCTACCAGGAGGCTTGCCTTTATCTCGGTGACGCACAAAACAGAAGCTGCCATGTCGTGGTCCGTGAGACAACGGAGCAGTTTTTCAACCTCGGCGCTTTCGGGCTGCTGGACGGCTACGGAAGCTATCTATTTTCCAACTTTATTACCAGTGACAGAGCTTACGCTTTCTGGCAGAGTGAGCGAAATGGCTTTGCCCATCTTTACCGCTACCGCCTGACAGAAAACGAAAGCGTCTGTGAAGGAGATCTCTTTGACGCATCTGAGAAAGAACTGATCGTTCAGAAGCTGATCCGTGTCGACGAGCAGGATAAACAGATCTACTTTATGGCAAACAATGTTCCGGACTGTTCGGATCCCATGTATTATCAGCTCTACCGCATCGGATTTGACGGAAGCGGCCTGACACGCCTGACGCCGGAGGATGCCGTGCATCAGGTCAGCATGGGTAGCCAATCCTTCGTAGACACGTATTCCCGCGTGGATCTTCCACCAGTCACGGTTCTTCGGAAGCTGGATGGCACGCTAATCTGCGAACTGGAAAAAGCAGATATTTCAAATCTGGTAAAGCTAGGCTATCAGATTCCAGAACGGATCACACTGACTGCCGCAGATGGAAAAACAACGCTATATGGTATTTTCTTCCGGCCGGATCCGGTTGTCGCTGACTGTCAGGAAGAAGAGACAGCCGAAGGCCTGGATTTTGAATTGCGACAGCAGAAAGATGGAAAAGATTCCTGGCCGCTCATCGACTATATTTACGGCGGTGCGCAGCTTTACAACGTTCCGAGAGAGTTTACCTGGGACAATGGCATGAACCGGGAGATATTTGGCGGTCTGCAGTCTTTCGCAAAGCTCGGTTTTGCCGGACTGATTCTGGACGGCCGGGGCGTTCCGGGCCGGGGTATGGAATTCCACAGCTTCAGCTATCACAACATTCATGCCTGCGCAGGCCTGGCTGATCATGTATTTTGTTTAAAAGAATTAAAACAGCGGTATCCTCAGATTGACCTGGACCGCGTTGGCATGTGGGGCAATTCCGCCGGTGGCTACGCAACCGTATCAGCTATGCTTCAGTACCCGGGGGTGTACTGCGCCGGTGTGGCATCCTCCGGAAACTATGACCAGCGTGTGTATGAGCATTCCTGGACGGAGCGCTACAACGGACTTTATACGGAAGAGGTTTACCAGTACGGCGATATTACCCGCCTGGCAGGAAATCTGAAAGGGCATCTGATGCTGGCCTACGGTGCCATGGATGACAATGTGACCATGGCACAGACGCTCCGCCTCTGTGATGAGCTGAATGCCCACAATAAGCGTTATGAGCTGGTGGTTCTGCCAAGATGCAATCACAATGTGCCATCCGATGCGTATTTTGTGCGCAGGAAGATGGATTACTTTGTACGCAATCTTCTTGGAGCAGAAGATCCGGGAATTTTTGAAGAATAAACGCAGGGAAAAGGAGTTCAGACAGTATGAATAAAAAATACCAGGTTCTGCGATGCGGGCGTCTTTATGATGGTGTAACGCAGGAGTGGAAGAGCAGTCAGAGTATTCTGGTAGAAGATCATCTCATGGTGGAAGTCGGCAGCAATGTTTCCGTACCGGAGGGCGCGAACGTGATTGATCTCACAGACTGCCAGGTAACACCTGGAATGATCGATGCCCATATGCATATGGACTATTTTGACTGGCATACCGTGCGGGAGGAGGTATACACCCAGAGCGAGGAGGCCAAGACACTGGCCATTGCGCGTTGCGCGGAAAAAGCGCTGCGCCGGGGCTTTACCACCGTACGCCACGTTGGCGGTATCACCAGCAACGGATATGGCGTTCTGGATGTAAAACGCGCCATTGAGAAGGGATATTTCCCGGGAAGCCGCATTGTGGCGGCACCGATGTTTCTGTGTTCTGCCGGCAGCCACGGGGATCTCAGCCAGGACTTTGCGAGAAATCCGCTGTTATCCCAGAAGCTTCAGCAGGAGCGACTGACTCTGGGTGTCGGAAAGGATTATTTTGTCAATGCAGTACGGGAACAGGTAAAATACGGCTCTGATTTTCTGAAGATCATGGCTACCGGAGGGTTTTTCACACCTTACGATACACCGATCCAGCAGCAGCTCAATGATGAGGAATTAAAGGCCATCATGGACACGGCCCACGCACTGGGAAAAACTGTAACAGCTCATGTATACACGAATGAACTGATGCAGAAGCTGATTGCCTTCGGTATTGATGGAATGGAACACGGAAGCCTGATGAACCGCGAAACGGCGCAGCTGATCGAAGATAAGGGCCTGTATCTGGTCCCGACCTTCTGTCCTTACGAGGAAGCGGTTCATTATGATCCGGAAGAGATGAAGAAAAAGCAGCCGGAATTCCGACGGAAGCTGGAACTGTATAAGAATGCGCTCCAGGCGGGACGCGAAGTCATCTGCAGCAGTAAGATCAAATTAGGCTATGGAACCGATTTTGTAGCGAACCATCAGAACTATGAGAGTGGTTACGAATATGAAGCCTGGTTAAACAGCGGAATGAATCCATTTGCCGCATTAAAGGCCGCAACATCCGTCAATGCGGACATTTTACAGTTGTCTGACAAGATTGGAACCATAGAACCTGGAAAATATGCCGATATTTCTGCCTGGAAACGGGATCTCATGCACGACACGAAAGCATTGCTGGACTGCGCGTTTGTCATGAAAGACGGAAAGGTGTACGAGACGGAAAGCTGTCTGAATTAATATGTAACATACGCAAAAAGGAGCAGGCGCAGTTTGGAAGCGCGGCTCCTTTTTATATATCCGTAACTATTTTCTGAATATTCGGGAATATGGGATTGCGGATCTATCCCATCTGCGGTAGGATAGAACATGGAAATGAAGAATCATGAAATGAAGGATATACTTTATGATAAACAAAGAGTTGCCGGAGGCTATCCGGCTGGAACAGCGGTTTCATATAGAAAGAATTCGTCAGAAATACGGTCATGTACTATCTTCGCATGCATTTGCGAGCCTGTTTCTCTGGAAAGAACAGATGAAACTGCAGATTGTGCCAGAGGATGACGCGTTTTTTGTAAAGACCGGTCTGCAGGGCTCTGATGTCTGGTTCTTTCCCTGTGGGCAAAAACGTGATACACTAGAGTTTATAGAACAGCATATGGATAACCCGTCGTTTGGCATGGTTTATCTGAGAGAAGAAGATAAGTGCATGCTGGAATCATGCTTTCCGGGCCGTTTTTTTGTTCTCCTATGCCTGAGTCCGATGAATATATTTTTGACCGTACAGAACTGGAGCAGCTTTCCGGTCCCAAATTCGCAAACGTCCGCAATCAGGTGAATCGGCTGTTTCGGGAGCATGAGATTTGGTGCAGGCCTTATACGGAATGTGATGAATCCGCTGTATGGGATTTTCTGAACCATCTGGAAGGAATAACACATCGTCCTGGTTATCATATGCTGACAGACAGTCAGGTTCCTCAGACGGCCATGACATACAGGACGGAGCTTGGCCTGCATCTTGTCACGGTGTGGGCGGATGGTATTTTAAGCGGAATCAGCATGGGATTTCCGCTTACCGGAGATACCATGGACGGATGTGTGGAACGCCACATTCCTTCCATCCACGGGCTTTCCTGCTTTACCCAGATGTCCTTAATCCGGGAGGCACCGCCGCGGTACCGCTATATGAATGGAGAAGAGGATCTGGGCCTTTCTGGTCTTCGGACCATGAAACACCATATGAATCCCTGCCGGATGAACCGAATCTGGCGTGCTGATATCAAACATACGTAAAGGATAACAATATGAACACACAAAGAAAAGATATTTTTTCAGACAAAATGTTTCGGAAATTGTGGATTCCATCCATGCTGACCGCGGTCGGACTGGCCTTTGGAGATATGGCAGACGCGGTTGTAGTCGGCCAGAAGATGGGAGCGGTCGGACTGGCAGCAGTCAGTCTGGTACTTCCGGTTTTTATGGTCATTAACATTTTTGTACACGGCTTTGGAATTGGCGGCTCGGTCCGCTATTCCAAATATGTCGGACAGGGACACGGGCAGGAGGCCGTTGCCTCTTTTAATCAGATCTTTGCGTTGATTCTGCTGATCTCCATATTCTGTTCAGCAGCAGGAAATCTTTTTCTGTCCCCGCTTTTACGGCTTCTTGGTGTACAGCCAGGGGACGGACTGGTGTATGAGGCCTGCAGGGAATATGTGCGTGTGATTCTGTATGGTATGCCAGTCCTGTTTTCTTCTTATCTGCTGAATTACTATCTTCGCAATGATAATAACCAGAATCTTGCGGTAGTCGGTTTTACCGTTGGAAATCTTTCGGATCTTGGCATGAATATTCTGTTTGTGCTGATCCTCGATATGGGAGTTTTGGGTGCCGCCATTTCCACAGTGCTTGGACAGGCCATTGCCATCTGCATCTATCTGCCCGGCTTTTTCGGAAAGCGGAATCTTTTGCGTTTTCAGCCGAAGCAGATGCTGCAGATTCAGTGGAAGGAATGCTTTTCCTGCTTCTTTGTCGGATTGTCCAGCTCCATTGAGCATTTCTGGCATTTTATTTTTTTCCTGATCATCAACCATGCATTGATGTATTATGCGGGAGAGAATGGTGTTGCGGTATTTGACATGGTTCAGAATATGTCCTTCCTGATCTTTTATCTGTATGAATATACCGCCAAAGCTATGCAGCCGCTGCTCAGTACTTATTATGGAGAGCATAATCGGGGAGGAATTTACTATGTACTGAAAAAGGGTCTGATATCTGGCTCTGTCTGCGGTATTACGGTTGCCCTGCTTCTGGCTGCATTTCCATCTGCCGTCAGCCTCCTGTTTGGTTTAGACAGCCCGGAGCTGATTGCAATGGGCAACCAGGCAGTCCGGATTTTCTGCATTGGTACGGCTGCAGCAGGCTGCAGTATCATTCTGGAAAATTATTATCAGTCCTGTGAAGATGGAAAACCGGCATACCTGCTCTCTACCCTTCGCAGTGCCATTGTGCTGATTCCGGCAGCCCTGGTCCTGATTCCATTTGGAATGCCGTACCTGTGGCTGTTTTATCCGCTTACCGAGTTTCTTTCCCTGGGCATTTTCCTGCTTCTGGCGAAACGTGTGGAGCGGAAACCCTTTGATCTAGAACGAATCTATAGCAGGATCATAGAAAACAAGAACGAGGACTTTTCCAGACTTCTAGGTGAGATAGAAGCCTTCAGTGAAAAATGGGACGCGGATGCCAGACAGATTTTTCTGGTGAATATGGCGGCGGAAGAGCTTTGCGGAATTATTTTGAAACGGGCTTTCACCGGGCAGCAGGCCGGATTTTTACAGATTACCCTGGTTGCCCTTCCAAACCATGAATTCGAACTTCATATCCGCGATAATGGGCAGGCCTTTGATCCGTTTTCCCAGAAAGCAGAAAAAGTAGGCAATGCTGATTCCGACGTGGATACCATTGGCATTCTGGTCATCCGGGAAAAGGCAAAGGATTTCTTCTATCATCAGTATCAGGGATTTAATACCCTGGTCGTACGTATCTGAGGAGGACAGTTTCATGAAACACAAATTGAGCAGACGAATTGGAGTTCTGGCCATCTTTATGGCATTCGTTCTGGCGGTGGCTGCCTGCACAGTCAGCTATCGTGTTTACACAAGCACCATTACAGAGCACTATAATACCATGGCGCAGAACCTGTCGGAAACCCTTGTTACGGCGGTGGACAAACAGGACGTTACAGTTCTGCGAGAACAGGTTATGGGTATTTACCGTACAATCTGCAGTGAATATGGCGGAACAATTCCCTTTGATACCTTCTCTGAATCAGACTGGGATGCTTATTACAGCCGTTTCCGTGAAGTGGAATCCCTGCCGGAATATCAGAAACTGCATTCGAACCTTCTGGAATACGGAAGAAAGAACCAGACCAGTTCTATTTACATCGGTTATACGGATATTGACACCGGATATGGCGTCTATCTGATCGATGGTTCCGGTGAGGGAAAGGAAAGCCCAATCGGAACCGCAGATCCGGTTGAGCCGGTTACTTATGCGGAGATCCAGAAAGGTAACTATGGTTTTCCACCCAACATTACCAATTATCCGGAGTATGGCTGGCTCTGTTCGGTTGGTACCGGAATCTATGCAGACGATGGTTCCATCATCGGTACTCTGTGTATTGACATTTCCATGGATGACGTGAAAATGGATGGTTATACCTTCCTTGGTTCTCTCGGAATTCTGATGCTGTTTGCTGCGGTGGTTCTGCTCGCTCTGATCATTTACACCATGAACCGCATGGTGGTCATGCCAATTAACCGTCTGGCAGAAGCAGCAGCTTCGTTTGTATCCGAGCGAAAAGAAGATAAGCAGGAATCCGTCATTGCAAAGGCTGAAGTTCATACTGGAGATGAAATCGAGAATCTGTATGATTCCATGAAAAAAATGGAGCTGGATATCAATACCTATATCCGTGACCTGACCACGATCACTGCGGAAAGGGAACGTATCAGCGCGGAACTGGATGTTGCAAAGACCATACAGGCCAGTATGCTTCCCTGTATATTTCCTGCCTTTCCAAACCGCCATGAATTCGATATTTACGCATCTATGACTCCGGCCAAGGAGGTCGGCGGAGATTTTTACGACTTCTTCCTAATTGATCCGGATCATTTTGCCATGGTCATTGCGGATGTATCCGGTAAGGGAATCCCTGCCGCGCTGTTTATGGTGGTTTCCAGAACCATGATCAAAAACACAGCTCTGAGCGGCTGTTCCCCGGCAGAAATTCTGGCCAGTGTCAATAACCAGCTCTGTGAAAATAATGAGGCAAATATGTTTGTTACCGTCTGGATCGGAATTCTGACGATTTCGACCGGAAACGTTGTCTGTTCCAATGCCGGACATGAATTCCCGGCAATCCGCCACAATGGTTCCTATGAACTGCTCAAAGACAAGCATGGACTGGTTCTCGGAGTTATGGAGGATATGCAGTACAGTGAATATGAGATTAAATTGGAACCTGGCGATCAGATTTTTGTATACACAGATGGCGTGCCAGAGGCAACCAACGCAAAGGATGAACTGTTTGGCACAGACCGCATGACCGACCTGCTGAATGAGTATGCAGACGAAACTCCGGATCCGTTGTTAATACATGTCAAAGCCGGAATCGACGAATTTGTCGGAGACGCTCCGCAGTTTGATGACCTGACCATGTTATCCCTGTTTTATCGCGGGAATCAGCCGCAATAAGAATTCGGCACCTTCACAGTTATGAGAGGAGAAGAATATGACACAGCGAACATTTGATGCAGTCAGAGAAAATCTTGATCAGGTACTTACCTTTCTTGATAGTCAGCTGGAAAGCTGGGACTGTCCCATGCGTGTTCAGATGCAGCTGGATGTGGCGGTCGAAGAACTTTTTGTAAATATTGCAAGCTACGCATATGTGGATAAAACCGGAATTGCCGATATCACAATAGAACTTTTGCCCGGTCAGGTTGTCCAGATTACCTTCCGGGACAGCGGCATTCCTTACAACCCGTTAGAGAAACCAGATCCAGATATAACAAAACCGGCAGAAGAACGGGAGATAGGCGGTCTTGGCATTTATATCGTAAAGAAAAGCATGGATGAAGTGCTTTACCGGTATGAAGATGGACAAAACATCCTGACAATCCGAAAAGCATTTTAAAAAATTCTAATAATTACAAAAACATATTGAGGAGGATTCATATGCAGATCGATCAGTTAAAAGAAGGAAGCACATTAACCATGAAAGTCAGCGGCCGCCTGGATACCATGACAGCGCCACAGTTAGAAAGTGAAATTACAGGTCATTTAGACGGAATTACCGAATTCATTATGGATTTTACCGACCTGGAATATATTTCCAGCGCCGGATTAAGAGTGCTTCTGGTAACATCTAAAATGATGAAGGGAAAAGGCCGCTTTGTCATCCGCAACATCAATGAGACGGTAAGAGAGATTTTTGAAGTCACCGGATTTTTGGATATCCTTACGGTTGAATAATATATAAAAACGGATTATTTGAAAGATTGCACACATAGTCTGATGAAAAGAGAGTGATTTCCAACTATTCGCGAAAGAATACTTTAACGAATAGTTGACAAAGGAAACGGGACATGCTAACCTGTATATGGTTTCTGGTGTCCTGTTTTTTATGGGAACTAATTGTAAAATATTTAGAAAGGAACTCTCACTTCCATGAAACTTCAGAGACTTTTAAGCCTGCTGCGTCAGGCAATTGATCAGTATAACATGATTGAGGATGGAGATCATATTGCCATTGGTATTTCCGGCGGTAAAGACAGCCTGACGCTTTTATATGGCCTTGCTAATCTTCAGAGGTTTTATCCAAAATCGTTTCGTCTTTCTGCTATTACCGTTGATATGGGTCTTGATACCATGGATTTGGAACCCGTAAAGGCCCTTTGCGCGGGTTTTAACGTCCCATATGAGGTAATTCCCACTGAGATCGGTAAAATCCTTTTTGAGGCGCGTAAAGAGTCCAATCCGTGTGCTCTGTGCGCCAAAATGCGGAAAGGTGCCCTGAACCAGAAGGCAATGGAGCTCGGCTGCAACAAAATCGCCTATGCGCACCATAAGGATGATATCATCGAAACTGCCATGATGTCCCTGCTGTATGAGGGACGTTTCTACGCTTTCCCACCGGTCACGCATCTGGACCGTACCGACCTGACCGTGATTCGGCCGTTGATGCTGGTATCAGAGGCCGATGTAAAGGGATTTCGAAATAAATACCAGCTTCCTGTCTGCAAAAATCCATGCCCAATGGACGGTCATACACACCGGGAATACGTGAAAAACCTGATTCGAGGTCTGAATACGGACAGTCCGGGAGTTCGCGACCGGCTTTTCCATGCAGTCATTACCGGAAACATTGACGGATGGCCGAAGCATTCTATTTGATATAACATGTTAGACTGGCATAAGAAAGGACTCCGAAAAATGGCTAATATTCCCTATTACGAACAAAAAGACATTGAGAACATAAAAAAACTACGGGAAATGATGAAAGAACTCCCGCCATTCTGCACAGAATTTTTCCGTGGAATCGAACCGCGTACATCTACAAGAACGCGGATTGCGTACGCATACGATCTCTCCGTCTTTTTTGATTTTCTGAAAAAAGAAAATCCGGTGTTTTCCAAAATGGAACTGATGGATTTCACATTGGACCATCTGGATCAGATTACGGTAACAGATCTGGAAGAATATATGGAATACCTGAAATACCGTTTTAATGATCACAATCAGGAAATAACCAACAAAGAGCGCGGCATCATGCGGAAAATTTCTTCTTTAAAAAGCTTTTATAATTACTTTTTCCGCACAGAAAAACTCAAGACCAATCCTGCTGCCCTCGTCCAGCTCCCAAAGCTCCACGAAAAAGAAATCATCCGTCTGGATGTAGACGAGGTAGCCCTGCTGCTGGATGCCGTAGAGCAGGGAGACGGATTAACTGAAAAGCAGAAAGCCTTCCACAACCGCACCCGTCTTCGTGACCTTGCCATGCTGACCCTGCTGCTCGGAACCGGTATTCGTGTTTCGGAATGTGTTGGTCTGGATATCAATGATGTGGACTTTAAAAACGGAGGCATTCACATTCACCGAAAAGGCGGTAAAGAAGTCACCGTATATTTTGGAGCCGAGGTGGAAAATGCCCTCCAGGACTATCTGGATGAGCGCTTTGGAATTGTTGCGGAAGAAGGTAGCGAAAACGCACTCTTCCTCTCGCTCCAGAGAAAGCGCATGAATGTGCGCAGCGTAGAAAATCTGGTAAAAAAATACGCTAAGATTGTCACACCTCTTAAGAAAATTACACCGCACAAACTACGCAGCACCTACGGCACCAATTTGTACCGGGAAACCGGTGATATCTATCTGGTAGCTGATGTCTTGGGGCATTCTGATGTCAATACCACGAAAAAGCATTATGCGGCCCTGGAGGATGAACGGCGTAGAAGCGCGCGGAATGCGGTGAAATTGCGGGAAAGTTAACTTTTCCCGCAATCTCTTTTCGCAACGTGAAAAAAAATCCCAATTATACGGCGTTGATATCATAGCCTCATCCGTTCTCTGATCCATGTTCGCATAACAATAGTTTTTAATCTGGTCAATGTCTTTAGTTCTAAGCAATTCTTTTAATGTTTCTTTTTTTTTAATATGTAGAAATGAATTTTGTTCAAAAGGGGAAATTGAACGCACTACATTGGAATCTTTTGAACAATAAACATATAAATCTTGATTATCGTGAGTCATAGCTTTCCACATTGTATATTGTCCTTCAAAGATTATTACCTGTATCAATGAATGATCAAATGCATGATCTTCAATTTGTTCTATAGTGCTCGGAATAACAACAATACGAGCATTTTTGCAAGACATAAAAGCATGTGTGTAAATAAGTACCAGCCGGCTCCTGCGGAAAGAAATATATAAGATATTTGTCCTGGACCCTATCTGATTGAAAAAGTCCAATTAGACCAGGATGCCCAATATATTTTCCACGCCAGTCAATGTACAGATTTCCTCTTAGATCTGTAGCAGATTTTAAAACGCCAGTATAATTTCGAATCCAATGCATTTTTCCCTCCGGTAATGAATTTTTTATTGATATAGTAATGCAATTTTTCACATCACTTTATTTATATCATCCTAAATGAATTTTACATATATGATGGCACCATGATGCAACAAACGTGATACAAACTTGCAACAAAAAAAGAGGCAGCAAATTTGCGCCTCAATGTGTTTATATTTTTCTGAGTATTTTAATGTCCGGTGGAATTTATCCTTGCACTGGAATTTAAAATTTCAAGTCAGCGTTCTCTGTCATCATATGATCCTCCTTTTGAAATCCGAATTCCATACTAAGAATGGTGCTGCCTTACACAACACCATTCTATTTGTTTATCGTTTTTGATTCCATTCTTGATATTCCGGTAATCTCTTTATAAACCCAGTGAATTCCGGGACCGTGAAATCAAGTTCTTTATATTTGACAGCGTAAATGATTCCTTTATTAATTAGCTGTGCTCGCGAAGTTGATATTGCTTTTACCTCTCGCTTCATAATTGCAGCCACATTAGAAATAGTACAAGGTAATTTTTCACAAGCAACCATTGCAAAGATGAATTTTTTGTCAGACTCTGTACATCTTTCATATCTCACCTTGAAAAAGCCAGTATCTAAAATTTTGAAAAATTCAGATATGCTATTTTTTACATCACTCAAATGCACTATATCTCCGTTGACACTTTGAAATACAATTTGGCACAACTGTTGTACAAAAAACGGATACCCTTTAGTGATGTCTATGATTTTTTTCACTGCGTCATCATCATATGTTACATGCAATTTTTCCGCTGGCTTTCTAATTGCCTCTGCACATTGCTTATCTTCCAAAGATCCAATTTCTTTATAGATAAATAATCTTTCTGAATAAGATTTAGCTTCCGATAACATCGCATAAATTTTGGGAAGTCCAGCGCCGACTAACATAATTGGATATCCTAGCTGGTTTACTCTGTGCAATGCAGCAATTAGAGCACTCAGTTCTTCTCTCTTCATGTACTGGATTTCATCAATGAAGAAACAAATTGGAGAATCTGTGTTTGAGGCAATTTCTCCTAACGTCGTAAATACATCAGTTAAACTCTGTGTCAAATTGGTTGATGTGTATAATTCCTTATCTTGAACCGAAAGTGAAAATGAATTGTTATTTGGGTCAAAAGATACCACTAATGCTTTAATTGCGTCAAGTGAAATTTGAACCAACGATTTAACTTTCTCTTTTACACTAATTCTTCTCAAAAATGCCTGTGAACAGCTAGCAATTTGAGAAATAAAATCATTTCGTTCTTCCACTTCAATATGCTTGCAAAAAATCTGTCTATCTTCTGCAACTTCTTGTAGTTTGTTAATCAAGACCGTTTTTCCTACGCCTCTTAAACCACTAAAAATCACAGATTGTGTTGGTATTTTTAAACATAAGGCATCAAATAGATGTTCCATTTCTTTAATATCTGAGTCTCTACCTGCTAGGTAGGTCGGCATCAATCCTGCTCCTGGTCTATAAGGATTTACTTTGAACATTTTACCACCTCCATTGATATTATCTCATGTAAAAGCATAATAGTCAATACAATTCCGCCTAAAAGTATTTATCAAAACTTCAAAGTATTAAAAAGTATCTTTTTTCTATTAGATGTTGTCGGAAGTTTGAAAACTTGTAAAACTTTCAAAAGTAAATTCCATCGTCCGCATGCCCATCGATTACAAAGTTTCTTTTTCATAGTATATATTCTCCTTTCCATCAATCATAAAGTTTTACACTAGAAATATGGAAAAGAACAATGAGGATAAAAATAACAAACCATTTTTATGAACAATCATAAACTGCAGCTACCAAATATCATGAAAACTGTACTTTATTTTCGCCCATAAAACCACTCTATCACCATATCCGGACAATAAAAAATGTACTTTATTTTTTATGACATAAAATTTTCTATCAAACAAAAAGGAAGCCGTCGTTTTGGCTTCCTTTTTGTTTAAATAAAGTGGCGCTGTTTTCGTCTGTAACCTTTACAAAATGAGCATGATTCCATATGGCGTTTTTCGTAATATAATTTACACACTTTACTTGACAAACTCATTTTAATTCTGGAAACAGTTTCTCAAATTCTTCATGCAATGTCCCATTCCTTAAGGGTTTGCCACAGCGTCTCGATGGTCTGCGTTTTCTGCTCATTTTCCATTAATAGAACCGTTTATAACAACATATCTTTCACGCATTTACTCCGAT
>ERZ779842.1434-NODE-1434-length-19722-cov-14.841104_pt1 | contig 19722 bp, 14 predicted proteins | sample MGYA00511095_ERZ779842 | MGnify/ENA primary metagenome ERZ779842 (study PRJEB29588, sample SAMEA2154036) | human gut metagenome | biome: human gut; feature: human-associated habitat; material: faeces | place: Denmark | collected 2008/2010 ... | reverse complement strand
AGGAGGAACAACTCATGGCAACTTTTGAATCTATGGATCGCCGCATGCCGAAAATCGAGGCATGCCTGAAGGCCAACGGCCTCGAATCTCTGGACGCCTGCAACGAGATGCTCCTCGCTAAGGGCATCGACTGCGACAAGATCGTCCGCGGTGTGCAGCCCATCTGCTTTGATAACGCTGTCTGGGCTTACACCCTGGGTACCGCTATCGCCGTCAAGCGCGGCCTGACCGATGCTGCCGAGTGCGCAGCCGCCATCGGCGAAGGTCTGGAAGCTTTCACCATCCCCGGTTCTGTCGCTGAGCAGCGTCAGGTCGGTCTGGGCCACGGCAATCTGGGCGCTCGTCTGCTGAGCGAGGACACCACCTGCTTCGCTTTCCTGGCAGGCCACGAGTCCTTTGCTGCTGCTGAGGGTGCTATCGGCATCGCCCGCACCGCAAACAAGGTCCGCAAGACCCCCCTGCGCGTCATCCTGAACGGCCTGGGCAAGGACGCCGCTTACATCATCTCCCGTATCAACGGCTTCACCTATGTGCAGACCGAGTACGACATCCCCTCTCAGACCCTGACCGTCGTCAAGGAGATCCCCTTCTCCGAGGGCGAGCGCGCAGCTGTCAAGTGCTACGGCGCCAACGACGTCATGGAGGGCGTTGCCATCATGAAGAAGGAGGACGTCCAGTGCTCCATCACCGGCAACTCCACCAACCCCGTCCGCTTCCAGCACCTGGTCGCCGGCACCTATAAGAAGTGGGCCATCGAGAACGGCAAGAAGTACTTCTCCGTCGCTTCCGGCGGCGGCACGGGCCGTACTCTGCACCCCGATAACGTCGCAGCCGGCCCCGCCAGCTACGGCCTGACCGACTCTCTGGGCCGCGTCCACGGCGATGCTCAGTTTGCAGGTTCCTCTTCTGTGCCTGCACACGTCGAGATGATGGGCCTCATCGGTATGGGCAACAACCCGATGGTCGGCGCTACTGTTGCATGCGCTGTTGCTGCAGCTCAGGCTAACGCCTAAGTTTTTCCTAAGTTTCAGCGAGAGGGAGCTGCTTTCCGAATGAGCAGCTCCCCCTTTTTTGCTGATAGATGTCCGAACACAAGCAACCCGAATATGAGAAGGAAGAAACAATGAAAAAGAATCAGATCCGCAAGAGCGTGGCTGCGCTGGCCATGGCGGCTGTTGTGGGCGTCAGCCTGCTGGGCTACGGCTGCGGCAGCAAGCCCGCTTCCACCGCAGGCGGCGTGTCCGGTGACTTCACCGGCACTGCCAAGGGCATGGGCGGCGACGTTACCGTTACCCTGACGCTGGAAGACGGCAAGATCACCGGCTGCACCGCTGAGGGTAAGGACGAGACCCCCGGCATCGGTACGCTGGCACTGGAGCAGCTGCCCGCTCAGATCGCTGAGACCGGCAGCATCGCCGTGGACGGCGTGTCCACCGCGACCATCACCTCCAACGCCATCAAGGAGGCAGCAGCCGCTGCCCTGACTGCCGCCGGCCTGAACGCCGACGACTATAAGATCGAGGTCAAGGCCGACGAGACCAAGGCTGAGGATTCCACCGTTGACGCTGACGTTGTCATCGTGGGTGCAGGCGGCGCAGGCATGACCGCTGCCATCACCGCTGCTGCCGAGGGCAAGAGCGTTGTGATCGTGGAGAGCCAGGCCATGGTGGGCGGCAACTCTGTGCGCGCTACCGGCGGCATGAACGCCGGCAAGACCGTGTATCAGGATGAGAACGAGTTCGGCGAGTCTGCAGGTGTCGAAAAGACCCTGAAGACCGCTGCTGAAAAGTACGCTGACAACGAGACCATCACCGCTCTGGCAAAGACCGTCTCTGAGCAGTGGGCAGAGTACCAGAAGAACCCCACCGGCTACTTCGACTCTGTTGAGCTGATGGAGCTGGACACCATGATCGGCGGCAAGGGCATCAACGACCCTGCTCTGGTGGAGACCCTGTGCTCCAACTCTGCTGATGCCATCGACTGGCTGGACGAGCACGGCATCACCCTGCACAGCGTTTCCAGCTTTGGCGGTGCATCCGTCAAGCGCATCCATCGCCCTGTGGACGCAGAGGGCAAGACCGTTTCTGTCGGTTCCTACATGATCCCCCTGCTGGAGGAGAACTGTGAGAAGGCTGGCGTTCAGATCCTGCTGAACACCACCGCCAACGAGATCCTGACCGATGCGAACGGCGCTGCTGTGGGCATCAAGGCCACCGGTTCTACCGGCGAGACCGTCACTGTGAACGCCAAGGCTGTGGTGCTGACCACCGGCGGCTTCGGCGCAAATCTGGACATGGTTGTCGAGTACAAGCCTGAGCTGAAGGGCTTCATGACCACCAACGCTGCCGGCGCTCAGGGTCAGGGCATTGAGATGGCCACCGCCATCGGTGCTGGCACTGTGGATATGGACCAGATCCAGATCCACCCCACCGTTGAGGCCAACACCGCTGCCCTGATCACCGAGGGCCTGCGCGGCGACGGCGCTGTGCTGATCAACGCCGAGGGCAAGCGCTTCATCGACGAAGTGGGCACCCGTGACGTGGTCTCTGCTGCAGAGATCGCACAGACCGGCAGCTACAGCTGGCTGGTGGTCGATCAGGCTATGGTCGATGCTTCCAGCGTCATTCAGGGCTACATCAAGAAGGGCTACACCGTGACCGGCGAGACCTACGAGGAGCTGGGCAAGGCAATGGGCGTTGATGAGGCTGCTTTTGCCGAGACCATGAAGACTTGGAACGGCTATGTTGAGGCCAAGAATGACCCCGACTTTGGCCGCACCAGCTTTGCAAACCCGCTGGATACCGCTCCGTACTATGCAATCAAGGTCACTGCCGGTGTGCACCACACCATGGGCGGCCTGACCATCAACACCAACACCGAAGTCCTCAAGGAGGACGGCACTGTGATCCCCGGCCTGTTTGCAGCAGGTGAGGTCACTGGCGGTGTGCACGGTGCAAACCGTCTGGGCGGCAACGCTGTTGCAGACTTCACCGTGTTTGGCCGCATTGCGGGTAAGGCTGCCAGCGACTACGCTGCATGAGTACCCGCAAAGCACCTGAAAACGCTTCCGGCTCCAAAGGCCTGAAGCCATGGATGAAGAACCTGATCTTTGCTGCAGTGATCCTTGTGCTGGCAGCAGCGCTGTATTTCGGCGTGCGCGCAGCACACAGCAGCAAGGGCAGCGGCCTGCAGGCCACCGTCGATTTTGGCGATGGCATCACCGAGACTCTGCCGCTGGATACAGACCACGATTACCTGTATGATGTGGGCAATTATGTCGTGCATCTGCAGGTAAAGGATGGTGCCATCGCGTTCTTGGACAGTCAGTGCCCGGACCATGTGTGCGAGCAATTCGGCTGGCTGGACAAGGACGGCGCATGGGCTGCATGCGTCCCTGCCGGGGTGTATGTGGTAGTGGAAACTACAGCTGAATAAAGATCGTGCTTCAAAAAAGAGGCAGTACCCTGCAAGAGCGGGGCACTGTCTCTTTTGCTTTGTCTGGAAGGCAAAAGAGGGCACGGTGTGAAAGTTGGGTAAAACTTTGACACAAATGCGTCAAAACAAAATTTAGACGCTTGTGTAATAGACGAAAATGCGATAAACTAACAATAAACTCTTTATCGCGCGCTTTTGCAAAGCCTGCGCCCGATACCGAAACCAGGGCATGCCCTGAAAGATACAGGAGGAAACAGCAAGCATGATCTTTAAAAAGAAGCAGGATGCTGCGGTACAGCAGACGGCTGCGGGTGAGGCAAAGCCCGCAGCGAAGGGCGGCAAAGCAGCAGCCTTTTTCCGCAAGAACTGGAAATGGATGGTGCCGGTGGTGTGCGTGGCCGTGCTGGGCGGATGGTTCATCCTGCGCCCGGACAAGGCACAGAACGCCAATACGGACATCAACTATGTGCAGGTCTCGCCGTCCAAGCGGGATGTGTCCAACACCCTCAGCGGAACCGGCACTCTGAACCCTGCTAATACGTATAATGTTAAGTCGCTGGTAGCGGGCAAGGTGTTGACCAGCAGCTTTGAGGAAGGGGACATCGTGGAGGAAGGCACCGTGCTGTACACGGTGGACTCCTCCGATGCCACCACCAAGGCGGAGCAGGCGTCCATTGCTCTGCAGCAGGCACAGCGCAGCTACGACAAGACGGCAGACCGCCAGTATGTCCGCGCCGAGGTGGCAGGTGTTGTGAGTGCCCTCAAGGTGGCCAAGGGTGACGAAGTGACCAGCGGTCAGGAAGTGGCGGTCATCCGTGACAGCTCCAAAATGGTGCTGCGGCTGGAGTTCCCGGCAGCAGATGCCGCCACCTTCTCGGTGGGCCAGAGCGCAGAGGTGACGCTGGACGGCACCTTTGAAATGCTGACCGGCACCGTGACCGCTGTGACCGGCACCGATGCCCTGAGCACCGGCAACCTGCTCACCCGCACCGTGACCATTGCTGTGCGCAATGCAGGCGGCCTGACCACTGCGCAGGCAGCAACGGCAACCATCAATGGCGTGAACTGCATTGCCGCCAAGTGCTTTGAGTATCAGGCGGAGCGCACCCTGACTGCCCTTGCCGCCGGTACCGTGACGGCCATCAATGTGCCGGAAGGCGGAGCCGTGAACAAGGACGATATCGTGCTGCAGATCAGCGGCGAGGACCTGACCGAGGCCATCCAGTCTGCCGCCGAGAGCCTGCGCAGCGCCGAGCTGAACATGGACAATCTGCAGGAGGCTATGAACAACTACACCATCACCTCGCCCATCAGCGGCACCATTATTGAAAAGAATGCCAAGGCCGGGGACGCGCTGTCCGCCGGCTCGGACCTGTGCACGATCTTTGACCTGAGCTATCTGGAGATGACCCTGAACGTGGACGAGCTGCAGGTCAGCAGCCTGTCGGTGGGTCAGAGCGTGCAGGTCACGGCGGATGCCGTGCCGGACAAGACCTATACCGGCGTTGTGACCCGTGTTTCCTTGAAGGGTACCTCCAATGGCGGCACCACCACCTACCCGGTCAAGGTGCGCATTGATGAGACCGATGGCCTGCGCCCGGGCATGAACGCCAATGCTGAGATCGTGGTGGCACAGGCAAAGAATACCCTTACCGTGCCCAACGCTGCCATCGTGCGCGGCGGCTATGTGCTGGTCACGCAGGACTCCCCCAGCGCAGTCAACGCAGACCCGGGCATGATCGCGCCGGACGGCTATGTGTATGTGCCGGTCAAGACCGGCGTCAGCGATGACAACTACACCCAGATCGTCAGCGGGCTGACCGGCAATGACACGGTGGCTTACGACTCTGCCGCAGCAAGTACCGATACGTACTATGACGACGGCGGCTATTACGAGGCGGATGCAGAGGGCACCGAGGGCGAGGAAGGCACCGATGCTGCGAACGGCATGGTCGATGAAGAAGAAACGGAAAACGGGACCGTACCGGCGGAAGAGCCTGCGGAAGCCGAGGAAAAGCAGGGCTCCGCAGAGGATGCCGTGAATCCGTCTCAGGCAGACGGCGTGGTCTATCTGGGCTGATACAGGAGGAATGCATGAGCGCTCTGATCGAGTTTGATGAGGTGTGCAAGTATTACCAGATGGGTGACACCACGGTAAAGGCTGCAGACCACATCACCATGAAAATCGAAAAAGGCGAGTTCGTGGCCATCGTGGGCCAGTCCGGCTCCGGCAAATCCACCTGCATGAACATCATCGGATGTCTGGATGTGCCCACCCACGGCACCTACCGCCTGAACGGAAAAGACGTTGGCCGGATGAGCCGCAACGAGCTGGCATCCGTCCGCAACGAGATGCTGGGTTTCATCTTCCAGCAGTACAACCTTTTGCCAAGGCTCAACCTGATGGAGAACGTGGAGGTGCCGCTGGTGTATGCGGGCATCGGCCGCGCCGAGCGCCACGCCCGGGCCAAAGAGGTGCTGGAGCAGGTGGGTCTGGGCGATAAGCTCAGGAACCGCCCCAACCAGCTTTCCGGCGGCCAGCAGCAACGTGTTTCCATCGCTCGGGCGCTGGTGCGGAACCCGGCGGTCATTCTGGCCGACGAGCCTACCGGCGCACTGGACAGCCACACCGGCCGCGAAGTGCTGGGAATGCTGCAGCAGATGCACGATGAGGGCCACACCGTGGTGCTCATCACCCACGATAATTCCATTGCGGTGCAGGCAGACCGCATCATCCGTCTGGAGGACGGGCGGGTGGTCTACGATGGCGATGCCCATGCACCGGAAGCCGTGGTGCAGCCCACGCTGCTGCCGGATGAGGAGGAAAAAGCATGATCATTGAGACCTTCCGTCAGGCCATCCAGAACGTGTGGAGCAACAAACTGCGCACCTTCCTTACCATGCTGGGCATCATCATCGGCGTTATGGCAGTCATCGTCATCGTGGGCTTGGGCAACGGCATGACCAAAAGCATGCGCGACAGCTTTTCGGCACTGGGTACCAACACCCTTTCGGTGCAGGTGTGGGGCAACGGCTCCCGCACCGTTTCGGTGGAGGAAATGTACAAGCTGCCCACGGAGTACCCGGAGCTGATCCAGTCCATTTCGCCGCAGATCGATTTCAGCGGCAGCGGCACGCTGAAGATCGGCACTACCAGCTACCGCTGGTCCAACATCAGCGGCGTGGACGAGAACTATTCCGCCATGAAAAATTACCAGATCGCGCAGGGACGCGGCCTGCAGTACATGGATATGAAGGATAACAAGCATGTGTGTGTCATCGGCGATTACCTCAACCGTGTGGCCTTTGGTGGCAACGGCCTTGGCCAGACGCTCAAGATCGGTGCCAACAAGTTCCGCATCGTGGGCGTGCTGGCGGCCAAAGTCAGCGATCCGGACATGCAGCAGGGCAGCGATGACGACTGCGTTTACCTGCCCTATACCACGGCCATGCGCCTTTCCAGCCAGAGCACGGTGAACAACTATGCCGCGGTCATGGAGGATGAGAGCCGCGCCAACGAAGCAAAGTCTGCGGTGGAAAGCGAACTGCAGCGCCTGCTTGGCTCGGATAACGGCTACTATGTCTACAGCGCCAGCGAGTGGCTGGAGGAAATGAACAACATGATCAACATGGTCATTGTGATCCTGACCGGCATTGCCAGCATTTCGCTGCTGGTGGGCGGCATTGGCATCATGAACATCATGCTGGTGTCGGTGACTGAGCGCACCCGCGAGATCGGCATTCGCAAGGCACTGGGTGCCAAGGAACGCACCATTCTGTCGCAGTTCGTGGTGGAAGCAGCCACCACCTCGGCCCTCGGCGGCGCACTGGGCATTGCACTGGGCTACATCGTATCCATGGGAGCAAACAAGGTGCTGCCCATGTTCACCAGCGGCACAACGGTCACGGTCAGCCCGTCCTTCAATTCCATCGCAGTGGCCTTTGGCATCTCGGTGGGGATTGGCGTGCTGTTCGGCTACCTGCCCGCAAAGCGCGCAGCGCGGCTCAACCCCATTGAAGCATTGCGCTATGACTGAACTCTTCTCTGCCGGCGTTGCGCCGGACTGCAAAACACCAAGGAAGGGGAATATACCTATGAAAAAACGTCTTTTCGCATGTCTGCTTGCAGCATGCCTGGCTGTGTCCGTGCTGGTGCTTCCGGCATCGGCGGCCAGCCTGAACAACTCGGCCATCCAGACGGCCATTACACTGGGCGCTATGGATACCAGCCAGACCGGCAGTCTGGATGCTGCCGTCACCCGCGGTGCATTTGCCAAGATGCTGGTCTCCTTTTCGGCCTACCGCGAAAGCGCCAGCCAGCAGGGCAATCTGGGCACACTGTATAAGGATGTGCCCGGCAGCTCTCAGTGGGCACCCTATGTGCGCATTGCGGTGCAGCAGGGCTGGATAAACGGCTATACTGATGGTACATTCCGCCCGGATAATACGGTCACGCTGGAAGAAGCCTGCACCGCAGCGCTCAAGCTGCTGGGCTATAAAATGACCGACCTCAACGGCGTGTTCCCGACGGCACAGCTGAACAAGGCGCAGGAACTGGGCCTGCGTAACCAGCTGAACCGCAGCCAGAGCGAGGCCATGAACTATGAGGACTGTGCTTTGCTGTTGTATAACACCCTCACGGCAAACACCGCCTCTGGCAGCGCCTATGGTACCAGCCTGGGCTTTACGGTTTCGAACGGTCAGGTGGACACCTCCACGGTAATGCTCAAGAGCCTGAAGGGACCCTTTGTGGCAGCGGAAGGCACCCAGCTGCCTTTTACGCCGGTGAGCATCTACCGCAACGATAAGGTCTCGGCTTCTGCAGAGCTGAACCGCTACGATGTGTATTATTACAGCGAAAGTCTGCAGACTGTATGGATCTACACCCGCAAAGCAGCAGGCCGCATCACTGCCGTTTCGCCCAGCGCCAGCGCACCCACGGCCGTTACCGTGGCGGGCACCAGCTATCAGCTGGGCAGCACAGCAGTGGCTTCCAAGGTGTCCAGCCTGAACGGCGGCGGCGTGGGCGAAGTGGTCACTCTGCTGCTGGGCATGAACAATGAGGCGGCGGATGTTATTACCGGCGCAGAGGCCGACGAGGTGTTCTACGGCGTGGTGCAGGGCGCAGCCCGCAGCCTTGTGGAAGATAACGGCGCGGATGTGCTGCAGCGCGTGGCTGTCATGTGCACCGATGGTGTTCAGCGCACTGTGAATGTGGACAAAAGCCTGAACTACCCCAAGGGCTGGCTGGTAGAGATCCGCGTAACGCCGGAAGGCGAGTCCGTGAGCGGCATCGAGAACAAGGTCGTTACCGGCAAGGTCAATGCAGATGCAACGGCACTGGGCAGCTATGCCCTTGCCGACGATGTACAGATTCTGGATACAACTGCGGAGGGTGTGGCTGGGACGGTTCGTCCCAGCCGCCTAGCGGGGACAGACCTGAATCTTCTGAACGTCCGCTACTATACGCTGAATGAGAAGGGCGAGATCGACCGCCTGATCCTGAATGATGTCACCGGCGACCTGTGGACCTACGGCGTGCTGGATGATATCAAGAATGTGGCAGTCAACTACTCGGAACTGCAGACGCTGGCCAAGATCATTTCCACCGGCAAGAGCGACAGCACGGATACGCAGGATAAGATCGTGGACGACCTGAAGGATGTTCTGGTGCCCACCACCAGCGAAGTGCTGTGGGGTGTGATCAACGGCGACATCCTCTCCACTCTGTGGCAGAAGATCACAGCCAACACGGATAGCCTGCTCAGCCTTGGTCTGCGGCAGGTGGGCAGCCTTGTAGGCGAACCGTATGCGTCCATCTTCCGCTATATTGGCGGCGGTGCTACCTATGTGTGCTATGTCAATGGTTCGCAGGTAGCTTTCACCACCAACGTCAAATATCCGGTGCTGGTAGGTGGTGTTGCAGCCCGCAGAGAGACGACCGGCAGCGTGCGGACGATGGTCCAGCTCATGCCCATGAAGATCGATCAGGTGGGTGCAGCGTCGGTCATGAGCAACGGCACCCGCTTTGAGATGGCGGACGACGCACAGGTGTATCTGTGGTACAAGGGTCAGTACTACGCCACCAAGCTGACCGAGGTCAACTCGGAGGGCTACTACCTGACCGGCTGGTACGATAACTTTGGCTGTGCTGCGGGCAAGCGCGTGCGTGTGATCGTGGCCGTCAAAAAGGACTGATGGATTATTACAGCGTCCCGCGCCGCATTCTGCGCGGGGCAAGGCAGTTGGTGTACCCACGCCGCTGCCCGTTTTGTGATCGGGTGCTGGGCAGTGTGCCCATCTGCCCGGATTGTGCCGCGGAGCTGGAAGAGCTGCGCAGGAAGCCGGGAATGCGGCTGGACGCTTCTCAGCATTATTTAGGGGAACTGACCGGTGCAGCAGCACCGTTCCGGTATGAGGGCTGTGTGCGGCGCGGCATCCTGCATACAAAATACCATGCTGCACCGTGGGCGGCGGTGGAGCTGGGCCTCTGGCTGGCAAAGCTGGCCTTTGGCAGCGAGATGCATATGGCCGGTGCAGAACCGGTGCCGGAGCTTGTGGAAGGCATGTCCCTTGGATACGACTGCATCGTTCCCGTACCGGCATCCGGCAGAGCGCGCGGCTACAATGTGCCGCAGCTCATGGCGGTGCCGCTGGCCCGCGCACTGGGGATACCGCTGTACCCGAAAGCACTGGGCCGCACTCGTGCAAAGCGGCATCAGGCGGGCCTGCCCTTTGAGCAGCGCCTTGCCAATGTGGCGGGTGCCTTCCGGGTAGCACGGCCGGAGGCTGTGGAGGGAAAGCGCATCCTGCTGGTGGACGATGTCCTGACCACCGGAGCCACGGCCTCGGCCTGCGCGCAGGCTCTGCTGGATGCCGGTGCGCAGAGCGTGTTCGCTGTGGCGCTGGCTACGGTGGAGTTTCCGCAGCCGGTGGGCAGCACAACGGCCATTGCCGAAAATGAAGAAGAAATTTGAAAATAGTGCTTGACAAAACACCATTCTTCGGGTATACTGATTGAGCTGTGAGCGACAAGCTCGATCAGATGTCCGGGTGTAGCGCAGTTTTGGTAGCGCGCTTGAATGGGGTTCAAGAGGCCGTGAGTTCGATTCTCGCCACTCGGATTGGAACAAGACCGACGATTTCAAAAGAAGTCGTCGGTCTTGATTTTTTATTCGGCTGTTTCTGGTGCGCTGTCCCGGAGGGGCAGGCACCGCTGCAAGGAGGGCGAGTCTATGAATGCTGCACTGCGCCGGGATGCGGATGTGATCCTTCGTTCCAGCCTGAACGCTGTTCTGCCGGATGAGGCGGTGCGCCGCGCGCTGCGGGATCTCCGGCCCGGGAGGGGCCGGGTGCTTCTGGTGGCGGCGGGCAAGGCGGCCTGGCAGATGGCACACGCGGCGGTTGAAACGCTGGGCCGGGTGGATGGCGGCGTGGTCGTGACCAAGTACGGCCATGTGAAAGGTGAGATCCCCGGGGTGGCCTGCTATGAGGCGGGCCACCCGGTGCCGGATGCAAACGGTTTTGCGGCCACCCAAAAGGCGCTGGAGCTGGTGCAGGGGCTGACTGCCGGGGATACGGTGCTGTTCCTGCTTTCCGGCGGCGGCAGTGCGCTGTTCGAGCAGCCGCTCGTTCCCGGGGCAGAGCTGCAGGACATCACAAGCCAGCTGCTGGCCAGCGGGGCCGACATTGTGGAGATGAATACCATCCGCAAGCGGCTTTCCGGTGTGAAGGGCGGGCGGTTCGCGCAGCGCTGTGCCCCTGCGCAGGTGTTCAGCATCGTGCTGAGCGACATTCTGGGGGATCCGCTGGATATGATCGCCAGCGGCCCGGCGGTGCCGGATACCTCCACCTGCGCCCAGGCGCTTGCCGTTGCCGAAAAGTATCATCTGGCACTCTCAGCACAGGCCCGGGCCCTGCTGGCGCAGGAAACGCCCAAAACGCTGGACAATGTGACCACCCGGATCACCGGCAGCGTGCGGGAGCTTTGCCGTGCCGCGGCCAGTGCCTGCCGGAATCTGGGATATGAACCGGTTCTCCTGACCGACCAACTCTGCTGCGAAGCACGGGAAGCAGGCAGCTTTCTTGGCTCCATTGTCCGCACCCAGGCAGGGCAGGGGAAAAAGCTGGCCTACATCGCGGGCGGCGAGACCATCGTTCACCTGACCGGAAAAGGGCTTGGCGGAAGAAATCAGGAGCTGGCCCTTGCGGCTGCGCCTGCCATTGCCGGGCTGAACGCGGCGGTATTTTCTGTGGGCAGCGATGGCACAGACGGCCCCACCGATGCCGCCGGCGGCTATGTGGATGGGGATACCCTTGCCGCGCTGGAGGCCGGGGGCTGGAGCGGATACGCTGCTTTGCAGAACAACGATTCCTACCACGCCCTGAAAGCAGTGGATGGCCTGATCATCACCGGGGCAACGGGCACCAATGTCAACGATGTGGCGGTGGCCCTGATCGGGGAAAAAACACCGCCTGTGGGCCCGGAAGTTTCCCCGGAGTGGTGATTGCATTCCTCCGTTGAGTATGTTATACTGAACAGCGAACTGAATAGAAAACAGCAGGTGCGTACCGCCCGCGGCTCTGGCCGGGGGCAGGCACGTTAAAAGGGAAGCAGGTGCAAATCCCGCACGATCTCGTCACTGTGATAAGGGAGTTTACCGCCAGGGTGCAGCTGCACCGGTCACTGGAACGTATGTTCCGGGAAGGCGGCGGTGGATGTTGAGCTTTCAGCCAGGAAACCTGCCCGCTGTTGGTACGGGGGCGCAAGCCCCAGATCACGAGGAATTGGTTGTACCCAAAAAGCCTGAAAAAACTGAAAAGGGCCTTTTTGCTTTGCCATCCCGCAAGCAGAAAGGCCCCTTTTGTTTTGCCGGGCACTCTTTCCTGTACCTTCTGTTCAGCAAAAATCATGTTCAAAAACAGGAAAGGAACGAACAAAAATGAGAAAACGCACCATCCACAAAGCAGCGGCCGCTCTGACCGCTCTGGCCCTCTGCGCCGGTGTACTGACCGGCTGCGGCGGTGCCGCAAGCAGCACCACTGCTTCCAGCACGGCAGGATCTGCTGCCAGCAGCGAGGTTTCCGGCGAGGAGGCTGACGAATTGGCCGCAAAGAACGTTGCAGACCTGATCGATGCCATCTATGTGCAGGAGCGCACCGATGACACCGATGCCCAGTGTGAGGCCGCCAAGGCCGCATGGGATGCCCTGACCGATGCCCAGAAGGAGCTGGTCGAGGGCGAAGAGGCTGACCCTGACTACTTTGGCCGCGACACCGGCGATGCTTCCAAGGACGACAGCCGCAATCAGGACGACATCGGCGAGAATGAGCTGCTGGTGGTCTCCTTCGGCACCTCCTTCAACGACAGCCGAGTGAAGGATATCAAGGGCATCGAGGATGCACTGCAGGCCGCTTATCCCGATTGGTCTGTCCGCCGCGCCTTCACCGCACAGATCATCATCAACCATGTTCAGGCCCGCGACGGCGAGAAGATCGACAACATGCAGCAGGCTCTGGACCGCGCTGTGGCCAACGGCGTGAAGAATCTGGTCGTCCAGCCTACCCACCTGATGCACGGTGCAGAGTACGACGAGATGATGGAGATGATCGACGAGTACAAGGACAAGTTCGAGAGTGTCGCCGTTGCTGAGCCCCTGCTGGGCGAGGTCGGTGCCGACGCTGCGGTCATCAACGCCGACAAGGAAGCTGTTGCCAAGGCCGTTACCGCTGCTGCTGTGAAGGATGCCGGTTTCGACAGCCTGGAGGCCGCTGCTGAGGAGAAGGTCGCCTTTGTCTTTATGGGCCACGGCACCTCCCACACCGCAAAGGTGAGCTACAGCCAGATGCAGACCGCCATGCAGACCCTGGGCTACAGCAACGTGTTCATCGGCACGGTGGAGGGTGAGCCCGAGGAGACCGCCTGCGAGAACGTCATCGAGGCTGTCAAGGCCGCCGGTTACACCAAGGTCATCCTGCGCCCCCTGATGGTCGTTGCCGGTGACCACGCCAACAACGATATGGCCGGTGCGGATGACGATTCCTGGCTGAGCCAGTTCCAGGCCTCCGGTGACTTCGCGTCCGTGGAGTGCCAGATCGCCGGTCTGGGTGAGATCGAGGACATCCAGCAGCGCTACATTGAGCACACCAAAGCCGCCATTGATTCCCTGAACGGCTAATATTCCGCATTCCAATGCCCGAAGGGAGAGATCTTTTCGGGCATTTTTTATGGAGAGCTTCCCCGCATGAGGAGAAACACTCCCATTTCAAATTCTGAATTTTTGAGGTATTTTGTTTATGCACTGCAAACAGTTTGTTTCCCTGTCCGTTGCTTCTCTGATGCTGGCCGCCGTCCTCACCGGCTGCGGCGGGGCTTCTTCCACTGCTTCCTCTGCTGTCAGCTCGGAAGCCGCTTCTGCCGTGAGCGCTGCCGCATCCGAGCCTGCCGAAGCCGCCCTGCCGGACGGCGTGTACACGGCTGAGTTCGACACCGACAGCGGCATGTTCCACGCCAACGAAGCCTGCAATGGCATGGGCACCCTGACCGTGGAGAACGGGCAGATGATCTTCCATGTCAGTCTGTCCTCCAAGAAGATCGTCAACCTGTACGTTGGCATGGCTGCCGATGCCGAGGCCAACAAGGCAGACTGGCTGCTGCCTACCACCGACACCGTCACCTACTCTGATGGCACCTCGGAGGAGGTCTACGGCTATGATATCCCCGTGGCCGCTGTGGACCAGGACTTCCAGCTGGCACTCCTCGGGACCAAGGGCAAGTGGTATGACCACACCGTGAGCATCCGCAATGCACAGCCCAAGACGGAAGAAGCCGCCGAGACCCCTGCGGACGGTGAATACAGCGTGAATGTGACCCTGGAGGGCGGCTCTGGCCGTGCCACCGTGGAAAGCCCTGCCGCCCTGACCGTGGCGGACGGAAAAATGACCGCTGTCATCCTGTGGAGCAGCCCCAATTATGATTACATGATCGTGGATGGCGAGAAGTATCTGCCCACCAACACCGAGGGCAACTCCACCTTTGAGATCCCTGTTTCTGCACTGGGCACCCCGCTGGCTGTCACTGCCGATACCGTAGCCATGAGCACCCCCCATGAGATCGAGTATACGCTGACCTTTACGCTGAACTGATGAAACTGACGAGACAACAATTCCTGCGCGTTCTGCCTGTTACAGTACTGGCCCTGTCGGGTTGCGCCGCCTCCGAGACAGCGCCCGCCAGCACAGAAGAACTGGTCTTTGACCATGCCTGCCCGCTGGATTACGCCACACAGTTTACTGCCGACTGCTATGAGGGCGGCTATACCATGCTGACCCTGACCGAATCGGGGGAGCAGTTCCTTGTGACCCCGGAGGATGCCGCTGCGGTGGAAGGTCTGCCCGAGAGCGTGACGGTGCTGCGTCAGCCCGTCCGGAATATCTACCTTGTCTCCACCTCGGTGATGGACCTGTTCCTCGCGCTGGATGGGCTGGACAGTGTGACCCTTTCCGGTACCCAGGCGGAGGGCTGGTATCTGGATGAGGCCAGAGCCGCTATGGAGGCCGGGCGCATTGCCTATGCGGGCAAGTACAGCGCCCCGGACTACGAAAAAATCCTTGCGGCCAACTGCGGCCTTGCCATCGAGAACACCATGATCTACCACACCCCGGAGGTCAAGGAGCAGCTGGAACGGTTCGGCATCCCGGTGCTGGTAGAGCGCTCCAGCTATGAGAGCGGCCCGCTGGCCCGGCTGGAATGGCTCAAGTTCTGGGGCATCCTGCTGGGGAAAGAGGAGCTGGCGGAACAGGAATTCGCCCGGCAGGTGGAGCGCCTTGCACCGCTGACTGGGCAGGCTTCCACCGGCAAGCGCTGTGCCTTTTTCTCCATCACAGCCAACAACCTTGCCAATGTGCGCAAGGGCGGCGACTATGTGGCCCAGATGATCGAGATGGCGGGCGGTGATTATGTTTTTGCGGATCTGACCGACAACGGCAACAACCTTTCCACCATGAACCTGCCGCTGGAGGATTTTTATGCCGGTGCAAAGGATGCGGATGTGCTCCTTTACAACAGCACCATTGAGGGCGTGGTGCATACCACGGAGGAACTGGTTGCAAAATGCCCCCTGCTGGCCGAGTTCAAGGCCGTGCAGAGCGGCAGTGTCTGGTGCACCACCCAGAGCTTTTTCCAGCAGAGTACGGCGCTGGTCGATTTTGTGCTCGATCTGCACCGTGTCTTTACGGAGAACGACCCCGCCGACCTGCAATTTCTGAGGAAAGTAGAGTAACCTATGACCAGCAAAAAGCGCCTGATCTTCTCTTACGGCATCCTTGCCCTGCTGCTGGCGGTGCTGTTTGCCGCCAACCTGTTCTGGGGCAGTGTGTCCCTGACACCGGGGGCAGTGCTGGCGGCCCTGACCGGCCGCGGGCAGGACGCTTTGAGCGTGGGCATCATCACCCAGCTGCGCCTGCCCCGGGCCGTGATGGTGGTGCTGCTGGGGGCGGCGCTCTCGGCGGCGGGCTACCTGCTGCAGACCTTTTTTGCCAACCCCATTGCAGGGCCCTTTGTCATGGGCATTTCCAGCGGGGCCAAGCTGGCCGTGGCACTGGTCATGGTGGCTTTTCTGAACCATGGCCTGCTCACCAGCTCCCTTACCCTGATCACAGCCGCCTTTGCGGGGGCCATGGCCTCCATGGCCTTTGTGCTGGCGGTCTCCCGGCGGGTGCAGCGGATGAGCATCCTTGTCATCTGCGGCGTAATGATCGGCTACATCTGTTCTGCCGTCACGGAGTTTGTGGTGGCCTTCGCCCAGGACAGCAACATCGTCAACCTCCACAACTGGTCTCAGGGCAGCTTTTCCGGCATGACCTGGGGCAATGTGCGGGCGGCGGCGCTGGTGGTGCTGCCCGCTCTGGCGGCAGCGTTCTGCCTTTCCAAGCCTATGGCCGCCTACCAGATGGGGGAGGCCTACGCCCGGAGCGTGGGCATCAATGTCAAAGCCTTTTCCCGGCTGCTGGTGCTGCTTTCCAGCCTGCTGGCCGCCTGTGTCACGGCCTTTGCGGGGCCCATCTCCTTTGTGGGCATCGCGGTGCCCCATCTGGTCAAGCAGCTGTTCGGCAGCGCAAGGCCGCTGGTGGTGCTGCCCGGGTGCTGCCTGGGCGGGGCGGCCTTCTGCCTGCTGTGCGACCTCATCGCCCGCAGCATGTTTGCTCCCACCGAGCTTTCGATCAGCGCCGTAACGGCAGTATTTGGTGCACCGGTGGTCATCTGGCTGCTGGTGCGCCGGGGTCAGGAGGGTGTGCGATGAAATACCGCTGTGAAACGAAAGAACTGGCCATCGGCTATGGCGGTGCGCCCCTTGCTTCCGGCATCACGCTGGGGGCGGCGCCGGGGCAGATCCTGGCCCTCATCGGGCCAAACGGCGCGGGAAAATCCACCCTGCTCAAAACGCTGGCGGGCCAGCTGGCCCCCCTGGGCGGGGCTGTCCTGCTGGATGGCCGCAGCCTGACCGATTACACCGGCACAGCCCGGGCCCGGAAGCTGGCCCTGATGCTGCCCCATACCCGCCGCACCGAGCTGACTTCCTGCTTTGAGTTTGCCGCCGCCGGGCGCATCCCCTATACCGGGCGGCTGGGCATCCTGTCCGATACCGACCGACAGGCCGTGCGGGACGCGCTGGAACTGGTAGGGGCTTCCCCTCTGGCGGGCCGGGATTTCAACTGCATCAGCGACGGCCAGCGCCAGCGCGTTCTGCTGGCCCGTGCCATCTGTCAGCAGCCCGGAGTCTTGCTGCTGGACGAGCCGACCTCTTTTCTGGATGTCAAGGGCAAGATCGAGCTGCTGACCATCCTGCAGAAACTGGCCCATGAGCAGGGGCTGGCCGTGATCGTCAGCCTGCACGAGCTGGACATGGCGCAGAAGATCGCGGATGCGGTGGTCTGCGTGTTCCCGCACAGCGTTTCGGGGGTGCTGACCCCAAAGGAGGCCTTTGCCCCGGAGAACATCCGGGCGCTGTACAGCCTGACCAAGGAGCAGTACGAGGCCGTGTTCGGCCCGGAAAAGCCTGCCGGACCAAAGTTTGAACATTACGTCCGCAGTGGGCAGAAGCTGCTCCGCTGCGGGTACACCACCGGCACCTGCGCGGCGCTGGGTGCGGCGGGGGCCGCGCGGCTCCTGCTCACCGGCCATGCCCCGGAGAGCATTGCCCTGCGCACGCCGAAGGGCATCGTGGTGGAGGTGGCTCCGCTGTACTGCCGCCCCGCCGGAGCCGGTGCCGAATGCGCCATTGAGAAAGACGGCGGGGATGATGTGGATGTGACCACCGGCCTGCCCGTGATCGCCGCCGTAGAATTGCTGCCCAATACCACCGAGATCCGCATCTCCGGCGGCAAGGGCGTGGGCCGGGTGACCAAGGCCGGGCTAGACCAGCCGGTGGGGGAAGCTGCCATCAACCATGTGCCCCGGCAGATGATCGCCGAGGCCCTGCAAAGGGAAGCCGAGAGCGCCTGCTACACCGGCGGCTTTGCCGTGACCATCTCCATCGAGGGCGGGGAAGAGGTGGCAAAGCGCACCTTCAACCCCCACATCGGGGTCGAGGGCGGGCTTTCGGTGCTGGGAACCAGCGGCATTGTGGAGCCTATGAGCCAGCAGGCGATCCTGGACACCATCCAGCTGGAAATGAATCAGGCCGCTCTCCGGGCGGGCAGCCCCAGGCGGCTCATCCTGGCCCCCGGCAATTACGGGCTGGACTATCTGCACGAAAGATACCCGGAGTTTCACGCTGTTCCGGTGGTGAAGACCTCGAACTTTATTGGAGACACGCTGGATATGGCTGCTGCGGCCCGCTTTGAAGAGGTGCTTCTGGTGGGCCATGTGGGCAAGCTGGTCAAGGTGGCGGGCGGTATTATGAACACCCATTCCCACACTGCTGACTGCCGCACCGAGCTGTTCTGCACCCATGCGGCGCTCTGCGGCGCTTCCCGGGAAGTCTGCGCCGCCCTGATGAACGCTGCCACCACCGATGCCTGTCTGGAACTCCTGGACAGCGCCGGCCTGCGGGCTCCGGTGCTGGAAAGCCTGCTGCGGGCAGTCCAGCTCCACCTTGACCGGCGGGCCTGCGGGGCGTTCCGGGTGGGGGCCGTGCTGTTTTCCAAACAGCACGGCCCACTGGGAGCCACCGACACTGCCGCACAACTGCTGAACGAATGGAAGGAGCATTGAGATGGTACATTTTGTAGGCGCAGGCCCCGGCGCACCTGACCTCATCACCCGGCGGGGCGCGGCCCTGCTGCAGGAAGCCGACTGCATCATTTATGCGGGCAGTCTGGTCAACCCGGCTCTGCTGGGGCTGGCAAAGCCGGAGTGCGCCGTTTACAACAGCGCCGAGATGACGTTGGAACAGGTGCTGGACGTGATGCGCCGGGTGGAAGCCGCAGGCGGGACCACCGTGCGGCTCCACACCGGCGACCCCTGCCTGTATGGGGCCATCCGGGAGCAGATGGACGCACTGGATGCGGATGGCATCCCCTACGATGATACCCCCGGCGTGTCCAGCTTTTGCGGGGCGGCGGCGGCGCTGAACGCCGAGTACACCCTGCCCACCATCAGCCAGACCGTGATCATCACCCGGATGGAGGGGCGCACCCCGGTGCCGGAAAAGGAGAAGCTGGCCAGCCTTGCCGCCCATGGAGCAACCATGGTGATCTTCCTCTCCATCGGCCTCATCGACAAGGTGCAGCAGGCCCTGCTGGCAGGCGGAGCCTACACGCCGGGGACTCCTGCCGCCGTGGTCTACAAGGCCAGCTGGCCGGAGCAGAAGGTGGTGCGCTGCACCGTGGGCACGCTGGCCGGGAGCACCCGCGCCAACGGCATCACCAAAACAGCGCTCATCGTGGTGGGGGAGTTTCTGGGCACCCGGTATGAGCGGAGCAAGCTCTACGACCCAACCTTTACGACGGAGTTCCGCAAGGGGGCAGACCAGTGACCCGCGCCTATCTCGCCTTTACGGAAAAAGGACTGGCGCTGGCCCAAAAGCTGGCCAGTGCCCTGCCCGGCACTGTGGCCCGCTGCGGCCATGGCGGGCCCGGCCTTGCCGATTGGGCTGCGGAGCAGTTCGCCCATGCGGATGCCTTGATCTTTGTGGGGGCTGTGGGCATTGCGGTGCGGGCCATTGCGCCCCACTGCCGGAGCAAGGCGGTGGACCCTGCCGTGGTGGTGCTGGACGAGTGCGGTCATTTTGCGGTGCCGATCCTTTCGGGCCATCTGGGCGGGGCCAACGATCTGGCCCGGGCGCT